>Ga0315289_10001818_pt1 | contig 33212 bp, 66 predicted proteins | sample YL17G11_40_MG_FD_203452 | JGI IMG/M metagenome (GOLD analysis project Ga0315289, IMG submission 203452) | Sediment microbial communities from Yellowstone Lake, YNP, Wyoming, USA - YL17G11_40 | ecosystem: Environmental > Aquatic > Freshwater > Lake > Sediment | place: USA: Wyoming | collected... | reverse complement strand
GCTCTTTGGAAAGACGTCGTCTCAGGAAGAAGGGCCGAAGTATGAAGGTTCGATACCTATGTGGATGCATCCTAAAGTTGTTCCTGAACTTATAGATAAGGCAATGGAGAGTGCTGAGAGGAGAATGAAGAAGTGGGGACTGGTAGCAGAAGGAGTAGAACCAAAGAAAGATACTACAATGATTAGATTACCTGATAAACCAAAGAAACAAGAACCTAATAAAGAAAAGAAAGAGGGTGAAGATACTGAATCAGGAACAGGAACAGAGTGAAATAGACTGGGCTTACAGTGTACTAGAGGCATTTAAAGTTGCTTTTGATAAAGCTTCTGTAAGTGCAGATAGTGCAAGTGAAGTATTTAATGAGCTTCTTGCTAAACTTGGAGATATGCTTGAAGCAGTAATGGTGCTGACTGCTAAAGAACATAAGTTTGTAATCTATGAGTTGGTTAAATCATATTTGAGGATGTTAGATACATGGGCGAAGAAGAACAAGTAGATAATGAACTAGCTTTCGTTAAGGCGACTAAGGTACTTGATGGGATGAGTATAGAAGACAGAGAAGAATATGCTTACGGGGTTATCGAATCTTTTTCAAACGCTGCGGATGCTATTATGAAGATTGAAGGGAAACTAAAACAGGCAAAGGCAATACATTCAATGAGTAAGGAGTTAAATGAGAATAAGGGTGAGAAGGGCGTAGAAGTAGCTGTATGCTTTCTTTATTCCGTAAAAATTAAATATAGACCACTCTTTGTTAATTTACTGAAGATAATTACAGGGATTGAACAGAAAGTCGAGATGCCTAAATAAATACTGGTTGTTATGCCTGAATAGAGTGAAAATGGCGTACCAAAAATGTTATATATGTGGTTGGTTACATATAACCTACCGCAACATTATAAATAATACTATCTATTTTATCTGTAATGTAGGTAAAGGAATATAAAATAAAAAAAGGATGTGATAGCGAATGGGTATGGCGTATAGATTAGTAAGACCACAGCCTACATATCAAGACGTTTTTGCTGTAAAAAACAGTAAGACCATGAGGTTCACTACATCGCCGTTTGGTGTTACACCTGAACAATATGAGAAAAATCCTCCACTGTATTTAGGTAAAGCAGTAGCTTGGAAAATGTATGAGGGTAAACCTCCAAAGGGTTCTAAGTTAGGAGTTACTAGAGCTTTAGAGAATGCTATTCTGGCTGGTTGTTCTCCTGCGGGCGGTGCCTCAATGATCGCTGGTCTTAAAAGAGCCATAGATATATCAAAGAAGTATGCTGGAGTTAGAGGAACAGTTCTATACAACGGAAAGTTGTATCCAAAGAAATGCATCGAACAGATGAGAGAAAAGAAATAAAGGTGAGATGACTTGGACGCAAAAGTAAAAATTCCTATAGTTGCTGTAGCTGGTGCAGGTTCAGGAATTTCTCTTGGGATCTTTATAGGAGAAGTTGTCGCTAGACTTACAGGACAAACGGGCTGGTATAGGTTTGGAGTAAAGGCTATAGTGAAGATGGCTTTGTTCTTTGTTCTTCATATGATCTCAAGAAAGTTTGAAGGACTAGGTTCTTTTGGACTAGAAGTTGCTTCATACGGCATGGCGGGATCGATAATTCCAGATGCTTTTGAGGCAGCTTTTGTCGGCGGACTCCCGGGATTAGCTGAGCTGGTAGCAGTGTCAGCAAGAACATCTACTGTGAGAGTTGAAAGATTTGTTCCAACTGAAAGGATGGCTCAAGGGATAGCAGCTGGAGGATTACTCTAGGAGGTATATGAATGGGAATAATGATTGATTCTAGAGAAGTAACTGAAGAACAATTAAGAGCTGTACGGGCAGAGATAAAACAAAATCTTCTTGCAATGGTTTCTAAGAAGTCTAATAAGCCTACAACTAGCTTAATTGTACGAGATATACTTCCTGCTACAGATCTTGGGCTGAATACTGAAGAGTGGGATAACCAAACAGAACTTGCTTCTGGAACTTGGACTAAGGACTGGGATCATCAGCTAGATGATGACGAGGGTGTTGTTTTCTATGGAGTACACGGTCATGATGATGCTTCAGACATAATGTTTGCGCGGTTTAAGTTAGGCGCAACTGGTGCTACTGTAAAGGATCTGATTTCAGTACAGGCGATAGATAATGGTGTTAAGAGACTTAACAAAGGATACTTTGGTACTCCAGTGTACTATATTGGAAAAGAGCATATCTATATAGACTATTATGCTAGGGCAACAGTTGCAGCCGCAGCTGGACACATAGAGTTAATGGGAATGTTCTGTGAACCATCGGGTGAGCAAATAAGTTAGGAGGCTTGAATGAAAGATGAACATAATTCCACAGTCGGCACTTCAGGCTGATAAACTAAAGGCTTACCTTGAGACAGTGAAAGCGAAGCTGATGGCAAAGCCTTCTGGATCAGGAGAACTAGTTAGAGATCTTTCACCTTCAACTGACTTAGGATTTGCGACAGAAGTATGGGATAACACTGGTACTCTTAGTGCTAATGATTGGACTAACGATATCAGTCATGAGTTAGACGAAGATGAAGAAATAGTGATCATTGGAGTCTTTAATTTGACTGACGATCCACAGGTTACAGCTGTAAGATTCAGGCTTGGCTCAACTGGTGCTACAACTCTTGCAATCTTCAATTTGGAGAGATTATATGCTGAGGAAGAGGTAGTAGCATACTTTGATGAGAAAGACGTTATATACTATCCAAAGAAACAGTACGTTTACATAGACTACTATTCGAAGTCGTCAGTTACAGCAGGACTAGAGAAGATTGGACTCATAGGCTTTATTAGAAAACCGTATGGAGAAGAGATCAGCAAACCTATATCTTTTTGATATAGGACTTTTTTCTATATAGCCCAAAGAGAGGTCAAAAACCTAAAAGGTTTTTCCTAAAGAGGTTAAAAAGTATAGAAAATAAAGGAGATGATATAGATGCCGGGAAGACTGGTAAGAAAGTATATTAGAGTATATTCATTAGATATTAGAGCTGGAGGAGCGGATATACATTATAGCGATTCTGTATACTGGGATGTAGCAATTGCTTCTGACGGCGGACTGACACTTTCAGGAGTTGGAGGTTCAGATGACGACTTTGAAATAGCTACAGTTACAGGAGATATAATTCTAGACGCAGCTGGTAAGATTACTTTAGAACCGACGATTGAAACATCTGCACAGTATGGTGTGGGAATTGCTCCTGCAGACGATATCACTGGAGAATATGAGACTTGTCTGCGTATAGACGGAGATATTGCTGGAGCTAAAGAGTCAAGACATGGAGCAGGTATAAAGATGACTCTTGAGAGACCTGCAGATCATCTGTTTACTTCATGGGGAGGCTCACCTGATACTGCTATGATGATTGACTTGGATGAGAGAGCGGAGAATACTGCCGCAGTTGGATCTTTCAGAGGATTGCAGATAGACTTAGATAATTACGGTGGTATCAGCTGGGGTAAGGCTCTAGACATAAGTGTTACAAATAGGACAGGTTGTACAGGGATGTCTTCGTTATATGGAGCCGACATTGGTCTTGAATCGTTTGCTCCACTGTCAGCTTTAATGGTTGGATTAGACGTAAGACTTATAGACGAGCACACCAAACCAACTGAAGAGTATGGAATAAGGATACGAAATCTTAATGATAGTATTACACAATCAGTAGATTCGGCTATCAAGATTACTAGGGAAACGTCTAAACCCGCAGTTGTTAATCTAGGGTTTACTTATCTTATAGATGCAATGCACGCTACAAATCATCCTATACGTACTGCGTTTGCTAGGCTTTCAGATGACGGTACAGTATGTGCAGACACTGGAGATAAAACTGGTACCGCAGCTGGCTGGGTTACCGTTATAATTGGAGCTGCGACAAGATATATACAACTGTACTCATAAGTGATATAAATGACTGAAGAGAAAATCAATGTGCCTGAAGGACAGGGAGTTCCGAAAGAAGTCAAAGATCTAATTGAGGGCGGTAAATTCGTCAAGATTCCAAAGGAACAGGTAGTAGGATTTATAACTATAGCCTTCGTCAAAGAAAATCCCGAACCTAGGACAAGGTTAAGGTATGAATATCAAGGCATACCTGCCTTGTCCTTACCGATGCTCTTGAAGAAAGTTGCAAAAGACATAGAAGATGAAATCATACGTGGAGTAGGTGGAATTTAATGTCTTGCAAGGTAAAGATAGTAAAAGACGATGGAACTAAAAAGCATCTTACCATTGGAGATGGAATTACACTACCTGCAGAGTTTTCTATGGCTACTTCACGGTTTACTTTACTTATTACAAATCTTGAAGCTCTAAAGATGTTGCTTGAAACAGAAGGCTGGAAGTCTATTGAAATAGAGAAATCTTAATTTTGTATTTTTTTTTATATCTCGAGTATATATATAAAAGGAGGAGGTTTAGCATTGGTGGAGAGAGGTTTATATCTAAAAGATTTTGAGCCAATAGTACAACCCAGAGAGTTTCTGGAAACGTATCCGACTAAGAAATATTATGTAGTAGACATAATCTATCCTTTGCCGTTACTAGAAGTGGACTTGACTGATTCTGATCACTTGAACGCTGCTGTAACTACAACTGAGTCAGCTGAAATCGAGATAGACGATGTTTATCTTGACGACGGCGAGATTTCTCACATGAGGATAATTCCAAGAGATGACTTCAGGATAACGTGGATGGGTAAGCCAAAGGCTAGGGTATATATGACTACAAGAAATAAAGCGTGGTCTATACCGGGAATAGACGATCCAGCAGGAGTAGCCATTGAGTTCCTTAATCTCAACGAAATATTCCAGTTTGAAGACACTGAGATGTATATAAAAGTTACGGCAAACGCAGGATCTGTAGATCCAGCAAGACTTGAGTTCTTTGGCTACAGGATGATAGTAAAAGAGATTTCATCTGTACCCGGTGGAGTAAAACCAACTAAGATACCAGTTGAAGGTTATCCGGGAGCAAGCATTTAATAGGAGGCGGGAGGCTGTATGGTACATGAGGTATATAGACCTGTTACAAGTGGTGAGCAAAGTTTGTCAGTAGCAGGATATCCTAAAGCCGTAGTGCAAACTCCCATTGTTGCTCCTACTGAAGCAGGTTTTGCGGCGATAATTACAGTATCAGGAACAATAAAGAATACTGGATACGATGGAGATTTATCGGTAGACCTTTACGACATATTAGGTGCGGTTGCAGTTGATACTAAAGGGTTTGTTGCTGTAGCCGCAGGAGCAACTGTAAGTTTCTCATTAACTGGAGTAATGCCTAACCGTGATTGGGGACTGCGAGTTAGAGGGTATCACTTAGAGCCAGATGGACCGATTCAAGGATTCAAGATTATATATGACAGTACAGTAGATGTTGCTATAACACTAATCTATCAAGTATATACTTCTTTAACATTACTTGCAATGCCTTCAGTAAAACCGGGACTAGACTATACTTATCAAGGTAAGCTCTTGAGACCAGATACTGGTACGGGTATAGTCAGTCAAGCTATAATTCTGGAGAGGTATGAAGGTGCGGTTTGGGTTAAAGTAGGAGAAGTTATAACTGGTACAGATGGGGCTTATTCTAAAGCGATAGTGTCGCCAATTACACCAGCCGTATATAAATGTAGGTCAAGATTTGCTGGAACTGCAGGATATTATAGAGCTAGTGTATCTGGAACAAGAAGTCTCACAGTTGGAGAAATACTTACTGAATACTCATATCCACTTGCAGGGGCGGTTGTTGGCGGTGTAGGAACACTAATAACTACTAGACAGCCAGTTGTTGCAGTAATGGGTACTATAGCCGGAGCTATCATAGGTGAAGTTATAGGAAGAGTTGCAACAGGAACATTAACTACACCACCTACAGTGACTGCAAGTAAGTGTCCTGTGTGTGGAATAGAACTAGGAGTCGCTCAATTAGGAACAGATATTAAGTGTCCAGAATGTAACTTCATATCAACTTGGGCTAGAAGGTGAGTAAATGTCTACACCTTTTAGCGAAGCACAAAGGGTTAAGGAGAAACATGAAAAGGACTTACTTGCTATAAAAGGTATAGTAGGTATTGGATTTAACGGTTCTATTATAGTCTATGTTGAGAAACTTACTCCACAGATTGCTTCGTTTATACCTAGAACTCTTGATGGAGTTGCTGTACATATAAAAGAAACAGGAAAGATCAAGTTATTATCTTTTCCTGTAGTTGATTCCATATATGGTAGTAGAGTTGATAGAGTAAGACCTCTTACTGGAGGTATAAGTGTAGGGAATTATAAGACTACTGCAGGAACTTTAACTTGTGGAGCAAAAAACAAAGTAGATGGAAAGCTATACGGACTGTCTAGTAATCATGTAGTTGCTTTGCAGTGGGGAGAGATGACTGATGGACAAGAAGGTGACGCTATCCTTCAGCCGGGAGTTATAGATGGAGGAGTAATGGAGGATAAGATAGGAGAGCTAGTGTTTTGGAAGGCAGTTGAGTCAAGTGTACCAAATCTTGTTGACGTTGGACTATTCAGCGTAGATATTATTAAAGATATCATAGATGTTGGAAAACCGTCGAATACTATAGACGCTAAGGTAGGACAGAAAGTAAAGAAGTCTGGAAGGACTACCGGTCTAACTTTTGGTAATATTATAGACACTCATGCAACCGTGAAGGTTGAAGGGTGGGGAGAAGTAACTTTTGCAGATCAGATTGTAGTTTCTCCATCATTCTCTGCCCCCGGAGATTCTGGGAGCTGGGTTGGAGATGAGAATGATAATACTGTAGGAATAGTCTTTGCGGGATCTCCTGAAGTAACCATAGTAAATAAGGCAAAGACTATTGAAGAGTTACTTCAAGTTGAGTTTGCTCCAAGTATAGAATTTATTCCAGTGTGGAAAGTTATCGCTATACCTGCAGTAGTTTTAGGAGGAGTTGGAGTACACACGGTAATAGGAGGTAAGTAAAGTGTCTCGTGTACAAGCGGTACCTATTTGCACTTGGAGTTTTATCATGCGTGATAAAATAACTTTGAAGGGTGTACCTAACGTTAAGATAACCATTTACTACGATTATCTTGGAGCTCATTTTGAGTGGGGAGCATATACTGCCAGTACTGGTAAAGCTTCTGTAACTACTTATCAGTACGAAGCGACCAATGTTAAGGCAGAGCATCCTCTATACGAAACGAGAGAGGCAGTCTTCGACAGTAGACTTAACATTTTAACAATCGACTGGCAGCTTACTGGAGTTCCAGACGGAATAGATCTAATACCAATTACTCTCTACGCCCAGTATGATGAGCAAAAGAACGATGTTAGGGGTACTGTGGAAGTAGATTTTATACAGTATCCTTTTAGTGGTGTAGTTAGTGTCTGGGCTCCTGCAAAAGCTGTTTTATGGCTTAACAAAAGTTCGATTTACACGCTGGCAGTAGACTGTGAAGTGCTTGAAGATTTAACTTGGACTCCAGTCGGACCTTATGCTCCAGACCTTCAAACAGGGTTAAGTGCACAGAATGCTTGGATAGACTTATTAACAGGAGACTTGAAAGATGGACTTCCGCCTGCACCTCCTGAGCCACCTAAAAATTGGTGGGAAGTAATTGCAGATATTGTAACCTTTATCACTGCAAACTGGCAATTACTTGCTGTTGCAGGAGTGGGATTATATCTTGCTCCAAGTGCTTTAAATGTTATAGGAAGAGTGAGTGGAGGAAGAGAGGAAGAGAAAAGAGAAAGGGAAAGAGAGAAGAAAAGAGAGAAGGAAAGAGAAAGGGAAAGAGAAGAGGAAAGAGAGGAAGAAAAAGAAGAAGAAGAAAGAGAAAGAAGGAGGGAAGAAAGGGAAATAAGGAGAGAAGAGAGGAGGAAAGAGAAGTAATGTTTACACTTGGTAAAAGAATCATAAAGAATGAAGTTGAGATTAAAAGTAATATGCTGACAGATTCAGTTGCAGGAGGGGAGTATACACTCAAGATACAAACTAAGGGAGTTAGTAATCCAGAAGAAACACTAAAGTTACTTAGAGATAAGTTAAACGAGAAGTTTGGAATAACTGTGCTGTACGGAGAGGTTGCTGATAACGTAATAACTTTACAGATTAAAAGTCATATCTCTTTGCAGTTTGCTTGGTCTGCGATCTTGGTGTTTCTACCGCAAATACTTATAGTGGTAGGTGTCGTAGTTGCTATGATTGCTGTATATCTTATGATATCTTCAATTCCATCTTGGGTCTATGCTATGGGAGTAATGGCTATAGTTTTGCTGTTTATATCACCTATAATAGTTAAGCCAACGACAAAAAGGCTGTTTAAAAGGCTGTTTATATCACCTATAATAGTTAAGCCAACGACAAAAAGGTAGTGAGAGATAATGTCTACATCTAAGTTTAAGAAGCTTCCGATTGGAACTCATCTTTTTATAACAGAGTCTCTTGAGTTAAATGAAAGAGGAAAAGCTTGGTATAAAGGAGAGGAAGTAGTCGTTATAGCAAGAGATTCTATAGATAAATATCAAGAGGTAATAGTTATCGATGATGGAAATGGAGTTAGACCGGATTACATTGGACGGATTGTCAGTGGTAAGCAACAGTTTGGTTATAAGAAAGATAAAGGTGAAAAGTTGTTATGGATGACGATTGTGTCCTGTCCTGCAGATCATCCTGCAGGAGCTTCTGGTATCACGGTAAACGGAATCGCTGCGGGTATAGAGGTAGCAATTATCGATGTCTTTAGCGGGACTCCATACCATACTTCTCCAGCAGGATGGGATTACGTCTTCAAGGAATTCTGGGTATCCTTTTCTGAGAAGTGTAGATTTCTAATGTATCAGGATGCATTTGCTGGTGGAGAAGTAAGTTGCGTAGCATACTTTGATGCTTATGAAAAGCCAGTGAATACTTTTGTCATCGGTTGGACTAGAAGTCTTCTTGAAGATATATCTACGGTAGGAACATTTCGTCTCTATATCAAAAATGAAAGCTCTAATATTATGTACGGAAAGTGCTGGATATGCGGGTATGAAAAAGAAGGAGTGTATGAATGGCTATGATAGTAATCTGTAAGAGTTGCAAAAAGGAAAACGAAAAACCTGAAAAAAGTTATTCGTGTAAGTGTAAGTATTGTAACTATACTACTTACTATTTTGTAAGACAATAATATGGAGGTAAAATCATGAAAAGTATATCAGGACAACTTAGAGCAAGTTATACGCTTTACGGTCCAGCTACAGCGTTTGCACCTGCTGGTTGGGATGGAAGTCAACTTCCTACAAATGGAGTAGTGTTTAGTGACGCTAAAGATGGTGCTGTCTTCTTTTACGCTCAAGTCAATGGAATTCAGTACAGTGGAAGTAGCTTAATTCCAAGATACTTCGCAGCTGAGGGAGAGATTTATCCTTACACTCTGACTTGGGATAACGTATTAGGACAAGCAACTGTTACAATTAAAGGTATTACTTACGGTCCGATAACTGCACCAATACTTCCTGCGACTGGACTCTCAACCGTTATACTTGACGACGGCACTGGTGGAAACCTTACTATACCACCAAAAGGAACACTTGCGGTGGACACAACTCCAGTTAAAGGAGAAGTGTTCATAAAAGGAGTATCTTATGGACTAGCTCCAGTGCTACCAGTAAAACTCGACATTGGCTTATATCCTATAATCTTTGGAGGTATAGATAAGTACACAACACCAGCATCGGTACAGGCAGAAGTATCTGAAGGAATGATAACTCAAGTTACTGCGGAATATGTACTTATTACAACTCCAGCAATGACAACCGTTCAGAAAATACTCATGGGTCTAGGTGTAATTATATCTCTTGTTCTAGGAGTAATAGTATTTAGACCAAAGAAATAAGTGTGATAAGCTGAGGTAAATAAAAGGAGGTGGAAGAAATGGTTTTATCGAGTGAGATAATAGAGAATCGTACTGCAGGTATGGTTACAAAAAACATAGTAGCTATAGAACCATACGCTAATGAAACTATGGTTATAGCTAGAGATAATATTAACGCAACTATAAACTTGGATTTAGACGGAATGTCTAAGACGTTAGCTAATAGTGGATATCGCTTCGGAGGTCTTTTCATGTTAAGAAATAAGAAGTGCAAATTCAATGTAAAATCTAAGAATATTGGATATCACGACATATCAGTTTATGATGGAAACACGGATAACTTGATTTATCTTTATACTAAAAACTGTAGGGGGGAGCCTAGTAGCTCATGTATATACTTAGGAGGAAATAACAGCAATAACAGATTCACTATAGACGCCGTAGACGTTGAACACCAAGTAATTTATAGCAACGCATCATCGCTTTATATAGATAGGCTGACTTGTGTAAACGTTCAAAAAGTTATAGATATAAGACCGAATAGCAGGTGCTACGCCAAAAACGTAAGGGCTTATGGAGTTACAGGCGCTATGGCTTTAGTGACTGGAGGAGTAGGCTGGATGGGAGATGAATTAAACTATGGCGAATTATGGCTAGACGATAGTAGTATTTGGGGTTGCTCACCAACTACTTACGGCTTAGTGAATCACGGAAAATTCCACTATAAAAATTTGCTACTTCATTCAGATTACCCAATAAATAATCAATCTGGGCATCCTGATTGGATAACTGGAGTGAATTTAATAACAAAACCAACTAGTGAACCAATGCCTACGCCACCTGATTTACCAGAATTAACGGAGAAGAGAAGAATGGGAGTATGGTTACCTATAACTTCAGTAGAAACAATGTATGGTCATAGTTATACTAGTGATCCTGCACTATTTGCTAAAGACTATTTCTATACTAAACCATATTTCGCTGCGATTATGATTTCTGTAGATCAGACAAGCAGACTTTACTGGGCAAACTACGGGTGGTCTCAATGGCTTAAAAAACTGTGCGATATAGGTGACACTGATGGGTTTGTAGTAATACTAGACATAGGATGGACTGTAGATCTTGAAGCCGACTGGACTTATATTTCTAACGCTCTGGACATCATAGGAGTGCATCCTTCTCTAATTGTAGGAATGGACTGCGAACATATGAAGTTTTCTATTGCCTATCCAAGAAACCATAGTAACTTAGTTGCGACTATATCAAGATATATGAGCATGGTTAAAGGAAAAGGAATTAGCTGGGGAGCGCATTACTATCCCACTGCGTTTTCAGGACTACTTTCAAATGCAGAATTAGCTAGTTTCGGACTTTGGACTACCCATACAAACTACCCGTTTGAAGGCGATGTAACAGAATTAGGAGCAGGTACTGATCCAAGTATCTACTTAGGAATGTCAGCAGGAATTTGGAACAGTGCAGCTACAGCTATCTGGAGTAGAACAACTCTTCAAAATGTCTTTAACTATTGGAAAGCACTTCCAAGTCAAGTAAGGCAATATGGAATCTTATGCGGATACCTTGATGTAGATAATACGCCAACTTATCTTGATGCTGACTTTAGAAGCCTTATAGAAGAAATCTTCAATAAAGGAGGATATCCAGATCTGGTAACTATGCCCGAACCTATTACACCCACGCCTTCAACCTTCGTTAAAAAAGTACTTATGGGTACAGGTTTTATTATAGACTTACTGTTAGGAATAATAACATTAAGATAATAAAATAAAAGGAGGTAGGTAAAGTGAGTATAATAGAAATCGGGAATTATAAGCGTGTAGTAACATACTCGATTATATCAGTACCAACTGGAAGTCCAAAGCCAAATCCGACTGATACCTTAGTACTGTCTGATGTTGGTGCAGACAAAGCTAATGCTGACGTGTACGTGCATATAGTCTCTATAGTATGGACTAAGATAGTTTAAATCGGAGGTGAGTGAATGTTAAGTAGAAACGGTAAAGCTAATTCAAATGGAGTATTTGACTGGGGAGATGCTGTTTGCGATGCAGGAATCATGGCTGGTCTAACATTCTTTACAACACTTGGAGCGTTAGGTGCAACTGGCTTATTTACTAACCCATCAGTTGGGTTTGTCGCATCTACAATCGCTGCTGGAGCTATGTTCTTTGAAATCTTAGCAGTTAAGCGTAAATTGACAGCTAAATCAGTATCTAAACCAGAAGGTTGAGGTAACATATGTCAGAAAGAAGAGAAGATAAACTTGGACTGTTTGGCTTAATAGCCTTATTAGTATTCATGTCGTTCCTAGCGTTTCTAGCTTGGAAAAGTAGTCGTGAATCTATAATACCTACAATAAGTTCAGAAAGACTACAGAAAGCAATAAGATATATCGAAACTAAAGAACAGGTGTGAAAACATGAGTAAAGACAACGATAATACAAAGTTAGGAATCGTAGGAATAGTAGTGTGTTTTCTTGCACTACTATTCATAGGATACTTAATACACCGTGAAAGAAGCTCTGTACTGAGTACTGTAATAACTAAAGCAGGAATTAGAAAGGCATCAAAGTTTATTGAAGATGAGTAAGATGGAAGAACTACCCACTCCAGAAGAACTTCGACTTGCATACTTAAGTAGTACTCTTAAAGCTATAAAACTAATGCACGAAGAACTTAAAGTTGAACTTCAGACTATAACGGATAGGAACACAATTCATCTCAAGTATGAGATTAACTTGGCAGTAGCACATAGCAACTATGTTATTGCAGACTTCAGAAAAATGGGAGTGGAGATTAATGCCTTAACAATCCTTCCTCTTCCTTCAGCGATTAGTATAAAGTTAAGAGGAATTGAAGATGAATCAATAGATTTAGAAACCTATGATAGGATAGATATATCTAATCATAGTATAACAAGATTATTAATAACTAATAGTGCAGGAACAGGAACCGCGAAGATCCACGTGTTTGGAAAAAGTACTATAGTAATTCAAAGTAAGGCGGTGATATTGTAGTGGGAATGAGATCTGGAAAAGAAGGAGAAGAGACTAAGCTCGATGTTACTAATGCCAGACTATTATCACTTATAAATCTAGTAACTAATCAACAAGTTAGAATTGAACTAAAGAAATCAGATGGAACGTTTGAGAAGTGGCTTAGTGACGACGCTGGAAAAGGACTAGTCTCTGATCCAGTAACTCAAGCCTTACTGAATAATGCTACTTATGGTTTAAGTGCTCTTCATGACGATATAGAAGATATAGGAGGAGGAGCAGGGATCGCTGATGCTGTTTGGGATGAAGCTACGGCAGCTCATATCGCAGCTGGTTCTTTTGGAGCACTAATTGCTAACATGGATCAGGATCTTTATGATATTATTGCAAGAATAGGTAATCCAGCAGAGACTACTTTAAATGAACAGCATCTTTTGATTCTTGGTAGATTAGATAGTCCTATTTATGGGTTAGCTATACTAGATACCAGTTTAGATACTTTACTTACAAGACTGTCTGAAGCAAGAGCAGGATATCTTGACAATGTAAATAATGCTCAACTATTGAATGTTCCTAACATCTCAACTTTAACTACTGCAAGAATAGGATACCTTGATAATTTATCAGCTGGTGCAGTAGCTCTCAATAGTGATATAGCGACACTACTAACAAGATTAAGTGCAGCTCGTGCGGGATATCTTGATAATCTTTCAGCAGGTGCAGTAGCGTTGGCTTCTACTGCACTATCTAACGTTACATGGACTGACGCTAGGGCTGGATACTTAGATTATCTTGCGAGTGCTACGTATGGACTAAGTGCACTTAATGATGACTTGGATACACTTCTTACAAGATTATCTGCATTAAGAGCAGGGTATTTAGATAATTTAAGTGCAGGAGCAGTCGCTTTGGCTTTAACTGCACTATCAACTGCAAATTGGACTAACACTAGGGCAGGGTACTTAGATAATATTAATCAAGCTGGTCTACTTCAATTAACTACAGCTCGTGCTGGATACTTAGATAATATAAATAACGTTCAACTATTGAATGTTCCTGATATCTCAACTTTAACTGTAGCAAGGATTGGATATTTAGATAACTTATCTGCAGGTGCTGTTGCTCTTAACAGCGATATTGCAACATTACTAACAAGACTAAGTGCGTTAAGAGCAGGATACTTAGATAATCTATCTGCAGGTGCAGTTGCTTTAGCCTCAACCGCATTATCTACTGCTGTGTGGACTAATGCTCGTGCTGGATACTTGGATAATATAAACCAAGCTGGACTTCTTCAGTTAACAGCTGACAGAGCAGGGTACTTAGATAACTTAAGTGCAGGGGCAGTAGCATTAGCCTCAGTTTGCACATCTACAAGACTAACTGAACTAGATGCTGTTAATATTCCTGCAGATGTTGACACTTTACTAACAAGACTAAGTGCGTTAAGAGCGGGATATTTAGACAATTTAAGTGCTGGAGCTGTAGCATTACAGTCTAGTGTAGACGACTTAGAGGGTAGGCTCACAGCAGCGAGAGCAGGATACTTAGACGAACTAGATTTTGATTTAAGTGCTAGGTTAGGCTCTCCAGCAGGAGCGAGTATATCAGCTGATATATTAGCGATAGATAATTTTGTAGACGACTTAGAAACAAGGTTGACTGCAGCGAGAGCAGGGTACTTAGACAATATAAACCAAGCTGGTTTACTTCAGTTAACAGCAGCCCGTGTAGGATACTTGGATAATCTATCTGCTGGTGCAGTAGCACTTAATAGTGATATTGCAACACTATTAACAAGACTATCTGCTGCCAGAGCAGGATATCTTGATAATCTTTCTGCAGGAGCTGTAGCATTAGCTTCTACGGCACTTTCTACTGCTACATGGACGGCTGCTAGGGCTGGATATCTAGATGAGTTAGCTGCGGCAAATATTCCAGCAGATATTGATACTTTACTTACTAGACTTTCAGCTGCTCGTGCTGGATACTTAGACAACTTAAGTGCTGGTGCAGTAGCTTTGGCTGCTACGGCGTTATCAACTGCTAATTGGACTAATGCTAGGGCTGGATATCTTGATGAATTAGCGGCTGCGAATATACCTGCTGATGTAGATGCTATTAAGACAAAAACTGATTTTCTTCCTTCACTTGCACGCTCACGAGTTCAAAGTGGAACTCAGGCAACAACCAACGCTTTAGTTGTAATTGGAGTTGCGATTACTGCAGCTGCACTACCTTTCATAGTTGAAGGTTATATTTCACTAAATCTTATGGTCGCAGGAGATATCTTTCTTGTGATAGAGGAGATTAGAGATCAAGATGACGCCACTTACAGGGAATTTTGGAGAGCGATATTCTACGACGCTCAAACCTCTCCGATGATACGGTTTAAGCCAAAGATGTGTCAAGGTTGGAGAGTTAGTATTCAGCGTACAGGAGGAGCTGATAGGAACGTAACTTATCAGTTCTTTACGAGGTAATGAAGTTGCCAGACTTTGAAGATTTAATAACACTGCAGAAGAAAATAGTATATACTACAGGAGCTGGTACTATTGCAGCTGGTGCTACGAAGTATCTACCATGTATGGAATCTATCGGAGAAGCTGAAGGTGCAACTGTACCAAGTGTTGAAACTGAATCTTATATTCAATTTTTAGTTCTTCGTAAAGCAATACTGAAGAATCTAGTTGCTCATTCGACAGCCTTTCCCGGAGCTGCTCAAACTTTCACTTATATGGTGAGGGTTAATCGAGCTAATACGGCATTAACTACTACGATATCAGGAGCGGCTCAAAGAGATAACTCTGATCTAGTTAATACTGTTAAGGTAGTTCCCGGAGATCGGATTACTATTCAAGTCATAAATTCTGCAGGAGGCGCGGCTACTGGACACTCAGCTTGTTTTACTTACGAAGTAGTAGTTATAAGTAAAGATTTCGATCACGTAACGTTTTCAACTCAAACTACTACGCCTCCCGCAGGTGCTACATCATATATTGCTTCTTGTTTTATGGGATCTTATGGAGAAGGAGGAACATATTCAGGCACTGAAACACTTAGCAGGTTAGCTCATCTTGTTACAAGAAAAGGAACTATAAAAAATATGGTTACCTATGTAATGGCGTCTCCCGGAGCACTGAAAAACTTTGTCTATACTATTAGAATTAACGGCGTGGATACAGCGCTGACTTGCACTATATCAGGAGCTGCGTTATACACAGCAACCGATCTAGTTAATATTGCCCAGATAGATCCCGGAGATCGCATAACCGTAGAGGTAGTAACAGATGCAGCTTCAACTGTTACTGAGCACATGGTAAGTTTTGAAATAGAAGTAGGAGATACTAGAGTAGGACTAGATTAAGGTAACAAAATAAGATATGGAGGACTTAAAAGATGGTTTTAACAGTTAGAGTAATGGAAGTCCGTAAAGACTATGTTCTTCCAGATACACAACCCAATCCAAATATCCCTAAAGTCTACTTGAGACTGTATGTTATAGACTATCAACTTGAGATAGAGATTTATGCAGACTGGAGCAATGATCCTACAACTAGGAAGAATAATGTAGTTACAGCTGTTAAATCAACCTTAGATGAACTTATTGATGCTCAGGGAATACGTGGAGAATGGACGTATAACTACAATACTAAAGTTTTAACTAGAGTAACTTAAGGTGAGTGAAATGACAAAAGGAGAGATTAACAGAGTTATAGACAGTGTAATCCATCCACTTTTCCGTAAGTCAAAAGCGTTCATTATAGTAGACGGTATTGCTCATGCTATTAATGAGAAGAATCCTGTAGAAAGTACAATTAAATTTGCAAGATATAACTTAAAATACTTAATAGATGATAAAAAATGATAGATCAAAGAGTATTATCAGTAATCCTAAAAGGAAAGTTCTTTAACTTAGGTGTCGACTTAGGTTGTGGAGAAGGTACTACAACTATAAGAGAACACTGTAAGACTATTATCGGTGTAGACCATAACCTTCCAAGACTAAGCATAGCAAAAGAGTTTAACAAATACGACAAGATTGTGTACTCAGAGATTAAAGATTATGAGTTCCCTCCTAACACAGATGCCGTGTTTATGACAGAACTTATCGAGCATCTTACAAAGCAAGATGGATATAATCTTATAAGTAAAGTTTCTTATATACCTTATATATTAATCTCAACTCCAACTAAGTTCTGGCATTATGTCTTTAAAGATCACCATGTGTCTTTATGGAGTGAAGACGAACTACAAAGATTAGGATTCGAAACTACTACTTACAAAAGATTTGCTCTAATGGAAGCAGTCTTTGGAGAAGGAATGATTGCTGTTAGAGAAAGAAAAAGTATGTTTTAAAAGGTGAGTAAAAATGGTAAAGTGGAGTAACAAAAAGTGGGTTCAGAAAACTACACGTCCCACTGTAAAGATAGAGGAAAATCCCATAGAAAGGATAATGAAAAAGGTGCTCGAAGAAAGGGTAGAGCACGAACTCAAGGAAATCAAAACATCAGATGTAGACAACATGGTCTTAAAACTTAGAGAAATGATAGTAGATGAGCAAAAAGGTATAAGTGAATATACTAAACTATCTGAACTCTTCATCTCAATATCATTAGTTACAGGAATGCTTGGAGATGAGGCTAGAGAAATCAAAGGAATAGCTGCAGATGAAGCAAGACATAAAAAGCTACTCGAAAGGACTCTTTTCCTATTAACTACAGTAAGAAGTGTGTAAACTAAGGAGATGAGTGAAATGTCTGAATTAAGGTCTATAAATGAAGATAGTAACTTAGTCTTAGGTACACCCCTATCAGTTGCAGGAACTGATAGTAAGGCAGGAGGAGCCTACGTACTTAATCGTTATTCTCCAACTAAAAGGTTGTGGGCTATCACTCCAAACCTCTGGGCGATAGAGTCAGCGAAAGGCTCAGTATCAGTGTACTATTCCGCTGCTGGAAGAATTGTAACTAGAGCTAATATCTATGCTATTAAGGGTGACTTTGGAGGCTACCCTGAAGTCTTTTATGGCAGAAAACCCTTTGGACTGAACGCACCTTATGCTAACGGACAATCTGTAGTATTTCCAAGAAAAGTATGGGAGATGAGTAGATTAATATGCACTGTTGATTATAACTTGATATCTTCTAAGATGGGCGGGAATATAGCTTATGACCTATGGCTTACAAATGAAGCGTTTCCTTCAAGTCCAAGTGGAGGAGTTGAAGTCATGATCTGGCTTTGGAGACGAAGTCAAATTCCACTAGGTATATACACCGGTTCAGTCTACTTTTTAGTTAATGACTTTCCTATGCGATTCAGTATCTACGTAGGTAAAGCCTCAGGATGGGACGTAGTGTCGATATTACTGGATGACAGACGGATGATCCAGAAGGGAACCGTTAAACTGAATCTAATTGACTTTATCGGGTATGGTCTACGGAAACTTGGAAGAAGTGGTGAACTATACTTGCAGGGAATAGAATTTGGAACTGAGTTCACAAACGCAGATCAACTCTTCGAATTTACTCTGTCTAAGTTTATGATACTAAGTACGTAGTGAGGTAAGTAAAATGTCTGAAACTCCGATAGAAAGAATAAGAAAAAGAATTATCTTTAATGAAAACTGGTCTGTTGGTGCAGAACCAGCTGCTGCTATTCCTAACGAGCCTATTGAATTTTATAAAGCAGATATAAACTTAGAAAATGCTGAGGCTACACTAATGTTTACTGAAGATGGAAAATATTACATAATTCTTTCAGATGGCAGGTATGTAAGAAACCCTAAAACAAATTCTACTATATTTAATACTGCGTATGAGGCAAAAAATGAGTTCTATAAAAGTATTAAAGTAAAGAGGTGAGTAAAATGAGTGAAACACCAACTGAAAGAATAAAAAGAGAGATAGAAAGAGTATCTAGAGAACACAGAGTTCGCATAAGAATCAGCCTTGTTGCTACCACATACAAAGACGCTGAAATTAAACTGGCGAAGATTCGTACGATTCTAGAGGATAATAAGATCTACTTAGATACTTCAGCAATCGATATAGGTTACTAGCATAATTAGTAATAGCCATGAAGTCTTCTACCTCTTGAAGACAGAGTAAGTCATAGGACACGAGAGAGGGAAAGCAGGACGACAGATAACTGCGACCTCGTAGATCCGTAAAAGCGAGACTTGGGAGCGTCAGCACTCTCCGACAAATGCGAGGAACAGTCTAGAGTAATCCGAGATCTGTACGTGTGGTACAGCACTCTAGTATAGTGGGAGGTTTCTTTAAATTTTTGCTGTTACCTTTTGCGGAGTCTCAACTCAACAAGAGGTTATATATATAACCCCGCCAGTTTACCGACCACTCCGAGAGGTTGTGCTCAAGAATGTTTTCTCTACACTGGTCTACGCCGTACAGCCTTGCCAGACCTTTCGGTTTATCTACTTAGCTGTAGTTGCTCCAAGACATGGCTCTAGGAGTTACCATGCTATATCTGCGTTCCACTCTTTACTTATTCTATGCAGTTCCTTTTCTATAAGTTTCATTCTATACTCATGATATTTCCTTTCTGAGAGAAGTTGTTTTACTTTTGCTTCTATGTTCATAGGAATCGGTGCCAAGTTACTTACCTCCTACCAAGTCGGGAGGGTAACCTCAACAAAGGTACTGAGCGACGGGAGGGTAACCTCAACAAAGGTATGGAGCGATAGGAGCACACTGCTAATGGGTTAGATTGCTCCAATCTTACTTATCTCCTATCAGATCATTCAACGCCTTTTCTATCTTACCAAGTATTCTTTTTGAGTCTTCGCTTTTACTATACTCACTTACCTTATGTATCATCTCTGAGATTTCTTTACTTGTTTTAGTTTCTGTAAACTCACCTAGTATCTGCTTTGCTTGTCCTTTAATTATCCTTTTCAATATTAGATATCCTAGTACACTCCCAATAGTCGTTCCTATTAATGAAAAAAGCATACTTACCAAAGCGTCCACTATATCCATTATTTCTTCGCCTCCTTTGTTCCTTTATTCTCCCACCCTATAGGTAACGCCTCCCTAAACCAGTCTGGAAGTTCCTTCTTACTACGCTTCATTAAATCCCAAAAACTACTATCTATAACATAGAATTTACTTTTATCAGTTTCAGAGCGTACACAACGTCCATATGCCTGAATAGTTTCCTTTAACGCAGCACCTCTATACCAAGACCACTGGTTTAATTCAAGTCTTCTTGCTACACGTCTGTCAGCCAAATCTAGATAAGGAACTTTGAATAATACCTGAGCTTTACAATTATACAGATCTTCTCGCCAATCTTGCCCTTCGGTGAAGGCAACGCATATAAATATTCCTCCTCCTTTTTTCCATTTCTGTAGCGCTTCGTCTCTATTTTCTGCATCATGAGTAACTATTAAAGGTTTATACTTTTCATCTATACCGTTATATATAGCCCTAGCAAACTCGTAGCTCCGAGCGTGAACTGCGATATTATTATCCTTTTCTAACTCAATTATTCCTTCAAGTCGTTCTATTGCTTTACCAATATTATCTACCCTTTCATCCTTCGTCATCTTTCCTACGCTCAAGTCTATTATCGGTCTGTTTTCAACAGGAAAAGTAGAAGGAACCTTCAAGTGTAATATCTCACTAAACTTCATAACTCTGTCTAGACCAGTCTCTTCAATAAACCTCCGTGAATCCAGAAGCGTTGCAGAAGATACTATGAACAGATCAGCCCTATTCCAGACCATCTCATTCATAAATAACTTAGCATAAAGAGGTTGAGCAATAATCCATCTTGAAGACATACCTTTATAGGTTGCGTAGTTAACCTGCCAAACCCACTCAGTCTCAGATAGTGAATCAAGAAAACTCTCTGCTCTGCTTTCGAAGTCCTCAACTTTAGAAAGAGATATCGTCTTACCAAGTGAAAGTCCATCAAGTGTCTGCTGTTCGTACTCATACCTTCTCTTTTCTACACTTAATAACTCAAGAACTGCCTTTACAAATATCTTTAATTCATCTATACTTTTTATTGTCTTAGGAATATCTTCTCTTATCTTTTCATAAAACTCATAAGGAAGACTATATTGAGATATGGTTAAACTTACATAGCCTAGAACATACCTTTCTATTGAGTGACTTTCGTCTAATACTAGAAGTCTTCTTCTCCCAAAGGAATATACTGTATCTGTCTTACCTTCTAGCATAAAATAAGCGAAACTCATTAGTACAGTGTTAGCACCTAAAGCTTTAAGTTTCCTTATCCAGTAAGGACATACTTCTGTCTTTTCACACTCAAAGTTTTTTAGTTGTTTGCATACTCCCACACTGCAATTTCTCCCTTCATCGTGATAGCAGTAATAATTTTGTCTTCCCTTTATCTCCTCAAAGTATCCTGAAATATTTATATCTGCTTTTATTTGGTCTATCAAAGTTAACTGCGGTGTTGCATAGAAGGATTTAATTAATCTGCAGAATGTCGCATTGATATAAGATTTGCCGGAACCGGTGGGAGCATCTAGCAATACACACTTAACTCCTGAGTTAAACGCATTGGCTATCCTGAGTATAGTTTCTTTCTGATACTTACGAAAACCTGAAGCCGGAAACGCCTTTAATACTTCTCGCTCACTTATCACCTTTCAACTACCTCCCATCTTACCTCATCAAATAGACCTTCCTGCCCAAAACCCACTTTTGTCTTGATGACTGGAAGCATTGCTGGACGGATCTCGTAGCCCACACAATCACGACCTAATTCATAGGCTGCTCTCATCGTAGTTCCCGTTCCTAAGAAAGGATCTAACACTTTATCTCCTCTGTTAGTATAGATTCTAATGAATCGCTTTACTAGTTCAACTGGAAAGATTGCTTGTCCTGAGTCAAGTTCATCTGAAGGATTTTCTATATACCAAACTCCGTCTGACCATTCCTTCCACTCCTCCCTAGTGAAGTCAAGAACTTTATGTTCACTAAACTTATTATACTTCCTGAATACAAAGCAATAAGCCACGTTTGTAACGGCTCTTGGATCTGAGTTAGTAAGGTTAGCGTACATAGTGTACTGAAACTTCTGAAGTGCAACTCCAGCTTTAAATTTCTTCCAATACCATCTTGCGATAATATAAAATCCTGTGCTCTCAACTGCATTTACGAAGTCTCCAGCCAAAAAGATTTCTCTTGGATAACCGTATATTGTACTGCCTATTGGGTAATCTTCAACTTCAAGAACAAACTTGCCGTCAGGCTTAGTAACTCTATATACTTCTTCAAAATTCTTTCTAATCTCTTTAAAGAAGGTTTCTTTATCTTTTGCAAAAGATAACTCACCTTCGACACTGTTTTGAAATTGTACTAAGTTAAAATATGGAGGAGAAGTAACAGTTAAGTCTATACTTCTATCTCCAAGTTCCTTCATGTCGTTACTATTACCTATAATTACTTTGTAGTTTCTCGTTTTATATTCCTCCTGTTAGGATTCTTCTTACAGTCACCCTCATGTAAATCGCACCAAAACTTTGTACTAAACTCCTGCCCGCAATAATCACACTTACCCATTACTTCTCACCTAACTTTATAGTGTACTTCTCGAACTCTTTACATAGGTAATCGTAACTACAATTCTGACACTCATACTTCTCACCTTTTTCATTCGGAGGAATACCATCTTTAAGTGCCTGTTCAATTACTCTCTTCTTGTCTAGTAACATATCCCAAGTAACTTCTGTTTCTATAACATTGGAGAATATAGTGTAAACTTCAAGTTCTGGCTTTATAGGTCTCTTGTAGTCACCCATTAGATAAAAGACCATAAGGTCTCCCTCCGTAGTTCCAGTCATGTAAAGATAAGCCATAAGTTGCAATACTTTCATAGGGAACTTTGAGAGTATATGGTTAGGATGCCAGTCTCTCTTTAGTCCAATCGTAGTTGTGTAGATTTCTGTAACTCTTTCTCCTATCATGTCTATATCTCCTCTTATCCCATCCTTCCACTTTTCTATTTCTTTTGACTCATAAACTTCTAAGATTTCATGGTGTGCTTTCCCCCTGCTGAATGTAAGTATAGTCTCTTCGTCATACTCAACTTCTATCCCAGACAGCCTAAAGTAAGTTTTACGAGGACAGCAGACAAGTCTAGTAATTGAAAAGGTCTTTACAGGGAATCTTTCTACTCTAAGTGAGTCTATTATTGTCTTTCTTACAGTGAAGTTTCTTTCTACTCTCATCTCTTAACCTTCTTATAATACGTCTATAAACACTTTCTTTGCGTTAAACATCTTCATTATCTCAAGTCTCTTTTCTCCAAGCCATTCTGTAAAGTTCTTCTCACCTAATTCTGGTTCTTCTACCCTTATGTAATATACAACTTGCACTTTACTTCACCTCCACTTTTATTTCTCTTGCTCTGATAGTCCACTCATAAGTTCTTGCTTCCACTACTCTGAACTCCTCACGTATAACTTCCATTCCTCGACTACTCCATAACTCCCGAATCTGCTGTTCTAAAGTTTTATATTCCGTAATCACTTTACTGCACCTCCTTCTCAGTACCTAATAAGCGATTTAACTGATCTCGTAAACTTTTAGCCTGATTGAGAGATTCTAATATAGGAACTATCTTTTGTATACTATCTATAGTTTCACGAGCAATATATTCAGTAGAGCCATTATCATAGCTTATTCGTATATCACGCCATCTTCTTTCATCCACTTTAACTCACCTCCTTTCTGAAGTTCATCTTTCCATATTTTATATCTAAGCACTCTCCGCCAAAAATAATATCTACCTCTATAACATAGTCGTTTTCAAGAGTTATTTGAATATCTCTTGAACTAACTGTAAGATTCTTTATTTTTAAACCTTCGATTTCACTCCAATCTCTTTCTTCTAAATCATATACTCTGATCTTTACTTCTTCCAACTTACTTTACCTCCTTTTTCATAAGTAAGCAATAAGCACAGTAAGCAGTACCTTGTCTCTTATTTTTAGCGTTTATGAACCAAGCTTTACTAAGTAAACTTGTGTCATCTGAACCTACTAAAAGAATATGAATTTCTTCTTCTATTCCTTTTGCAGCTTCTCCTTTTAACTCTCTACCGCACTTATTACAGTGATAAATCTTTTCTGACAAATTGTTCATCCTCTTATCTCCATTGTATCTCTATTACTCATAAATTCTCTTGTACTATTCTTTCCTATAATTATTATACGCTTACCTTGAATTAAAGCGTATTCTAGATCTCGTCTTGTATGCTTACCTATTCCATCTGGAGCATATACTATTACTATATCAGATGACTCTATTGCTGGTTTAAATATCTCGAAAGCTTTTTGATAGTCCTCTTCTGTTTGCCCTACTTCAGGTATCTTATTTGGAACCGCTAAGATTTCATATGGAGTAAAACGAGAAGAACCAAGTATAACTATTTTAGGCACTTCTTCTAACCTCCTTAAATATTTCTTTAACTACAAAAAATGGTAGACTCAGTGGATTAACTTCTTCTTCTTTCCCTATAGTTACATTCCTCAGAGTCATCTTTCTAGGAAAAGTAAAGGTGTATCTTTGTTTCTCCCAGTACGCCAGTCTTCCCTTACAATCCCCAAGTGTTCTTGCTTCATCTTCAGTAAACCCCCCATCGCAGTAGATATGATACCCTCCCGTTGCTGACCTCATTACCTTAACCCCAGTCTTTCCCATGTACTTACTATTAAAGTAAACCTTCAGCATATTAAGTCCCGCTTCGAGTCTCGCTTTTCTATCACAGTCTATTCCTTCAGCCTTAATCGGTCTGTAAGGCACTGTCTTCACTTGGCTTTTCCACTTCAACTTCTTTCACTTCTACCTTATGTTTTGTCTTATTTACTACCGCCATTAAAGTATCAACAGCCCAAAGAAGTGGACAAACTTTTATTAATACTCCTTCTTTAGACTTGACGCTAATTCGACCTACACTTTTACACTCAACTACTACTGGACACTTATTGCATTTTACCATTTACTTCCCTCCTATATCTAACTTTTTTTCTATCCTTTCTAGTCTAGTTATTATACCGTTAAGTATACGACTTACAACTATCAGAGATGGCTCATCAGCAAGTATCTTTCCTGCTATCCAACAGACGCCTATTATCATTCCAATAACTATATTGTGTATAGCAAGTATAATTATAACTGCTAGTTCAACCCATAAACTCATATCTTTTTTCTCCCTTTTCTAGCTGTGTACCAACTAATATCTACCGGAACATCTTCTGTCCAGCCCATATCTCCTTCTCCTGCTTCTGTCTTTGCTCCAAACTGCCTCCAATAATTCCACTTAAAGTATAGCATTGTGAATTCTTCGCCTGCTTCCCTCAACCTTGCAATAACTTCAGGATCACTTGCAGTTTCTTTAGTTTCAGCCCACTTCTCAGGTTCTTTTAATCTATCTCCAAACTTATTTCCAAGCCACGAATGTCCTTTAAGCATACACGCTCTCATAAGAATATCTTTCATCGACTCATCATTCTTGCAGTCAAAGTCAAAGGTAATAGAAACATCTAGTTTTCTTCCTTCTTCCTCATACTTCACATTATAGACAAGTGTTTTGTGGATATACTCAAGTATAGGTGGAGGTAAAACAACTTCAACTGGATAGTAGGTAATAAACCAGTAGTAAGGTCTTTCAAAGACAAACTTCTCTTCTTTCCTCACAAACCCTTCTTCTATTAACCTCCCTGCCCAGTACCTAACAGTAGAATCTGAAATCCCAAGTGTCTCACGAATAAAAGGAAGACCAATTCCATCTGGAAAGTCCCTTATTATCTTGAGTATGTCTTCTCTACTAGTCATTCTTTTTATCATCACCTGTAAGCATATCTATTATCGATACCTTTCTTAAGCCTAACCTATTCTCCTTGTTACAGATTACTTTACCATCTGAAGCTATTATGTGGTCTGGACATTCCCTGCACCTCATCTCAAAACAGCTCATTGCTAAACCTCCCCTGCCATTTTCCTCATTGGAGCAAGATAATACATCAGTGTTCCTTCAAACGGAAGTTCATAAGTGAGTATCAAAGGTTTAAGAGTAGAATATCCTATAAGTAATACTCCAGATAAAGCAGCTGGATTTGCAACTATCATCTGCAGAATATATATATTAAAGGTAGAAACAGTTATTCCTTCAGGTATATCCATAGCTAGAATATGAGATCCCAATATATGAGTAACGGTTAATCCTCTTTTAGTACCCTCGCCCTTTAGTACAAGATGTCCTTTAGACGCAGTTATATCGATTGTACTTAAGTCTGCAGTCATAATAGACTTAAGTTCTTCTATACTGTCTGCAAATGCAGAAGCATCTATTTTTATCTTTACATCTGAAGTTGCTTTCCCTATATTCGGAGGAGGTATAACATCTTTTTCTTCGACAACGTAATTATCAACAGAAAAGTCCTTTATCGACTTCTCCGTTAGTGTAATAAACATCTTATTTCCTTTTCCTTCATCTACAGCAAGTCCTATACTTTGGCTATCACTAACCTTCCTTAGACACTTTAGTATTTCTTCCCTGTTTACTTTAACCATAGTTGGAGCGTCACACTCATAACTTAAGAATGAACTCTTAGGAAGTTCAAAGTATATCAACGCAGAATGTGTACCATCCATCTGCCTAACATACATCCTGTCAGGTTCTATTCTTATAACAGGCTCTTCTAATATCTCCATAGCATTTATTACCTTCTTGAAGAAACCTGCATTTTGAAGAACTATGTTAAAGCTCATTGCTCTTCTCCTCCACTACAAGTACAAGTATCTCCAAGATAGTAGTGTCCACAATAAGAGCAAATATTCAGATTTTCCTCTCCGTATAACTCCACTAATCTCCTACAGTCCTCACATTCATCTCTACGCTCTTCATACATTACTCTTTACTTCCTCCTTTACCTCCTCTATTCCCATCCTTTTCTTGAAAAGACTTTCCAACTGTCCAACGTGATCTTTAACCATAGACAGACCAGTCAAAGACTTTCCTCTATGCTTTCTGCATAGCGCCATATAACTTACACTTGGAACAGGCAGTGCCGCAGACTGTACTTTAAGACTAAGTATCGTGTCAAACGACCTATACACTGACTCTTCAAGTCTCTTTCTAGTTTCTGAGTCGCCGAATGGGTGAGCTGTACAGATCATGTGAGGTTTCTGCTCCACGAGTTTCCTACAAGTAGCCTGTACTTCAGAATATACCTTTGGATACATCACGTACGGCAGAACAAAAGTCTCCCTATCAGTTATTTCTATACTTGCGTTTCCAACTACATACTTGCCTTGAGCAAGAATTCTCTGTTCAACGTAGTGTTTAACAGACTCAAATACCTCAGTTACACCGTCAAGTATCTTCAGAAAGCAGTCATCATTACTTTCTATAGCTGTTTTTAACATCTCCCATCTTGGAGTAATTTTCAAGTTAATATTCTCAAGCACTGCGTCTGGAAGCAACTCCAATTCCCTTTCTGCTCCGTATTCTGGATCTATCAAGACAACCTTCTTTCCATTCTCTGCTACTAGTTTAGCAACCTGAACCGCAGTATAAGTCTTACCTGAACCTGCGTCTCCAACAAGAAGTACCTTTTCTTTTATTTTACTTTCTAACTCGTCTCTTCGTACCATTTTCAGCCAACTCCATACTTAATATTAGCTTCGCCAAGAAGACCTTTTAGCTTTCTATAAGTATTAATATAGTTAATACCAACTTCAGTTATAGTATAATGAAGCCTTCGGTTTCCCGTCCTCTTATCTGAAAGGTATAAAGACCTCACCAAGCCTAGTTTCATGAGATTTCTACAGTATATGCCTACCCTATCATAAGAAAGATTAACTTCTATAACTAACCTACTTATAGTCTTTTCTTCAAAACTAATAGCACATAGAACATCTGCCATTAAATCATACCTACTTCTTTCTTTCAATAGACAGAATATCCCTCCAGAATTGTCTTCATTGCTTTCATTACCTTATGATCACAGAAAGGTTTAATTCTTTTTCTGATCTCTTCAACTGGTTTTCCACGAAATAGTAAAGTGACTACAATCTCTTGTTCTGCTTTAGGTGCAGTCATATACCTTAAAGGATAAATACCATCCTCATTAGCCACCCAAACTTCTTCTCCGCATACTTGACACTTATAAATCTTATCTTCATCATCAATAGAAGCACCGTTGAAGTAGTGCTCAGTTACCTTCTTACACTCATCACACCATATTTTCATAGCACCAAACCTCCTAATGAAAAAAATAAGGTCAACTATAAGTTGACCTCACCGCCTACTGTTTCTTCCTTTACTTGTCCTACTTCGACCTTCCCAAAGTACTCCGTTGGCACTATCAGTTCCATTAAGAACTTCCCGGTATCCCTATTCTTTGCTATAGCTGGTAAATCAGTGTATTCAACGAACCTACACTTCATACCTACAAGTGACTTCGCAAAGTTTGCCATCTGTTCTTCTGCCGTATTGCCTTCGTATTTAACGTCTTTCATTGCTCCACACTTCGACAGAGCCTCGATCAAGTGTGCCCACTTAGTTTTTTGTTTATCAAACCCGACTTGCGACATCCAAATCCCTACCTTTATAAGTATTTACTCCCTTTTTATTTAGAGAACGTACTTCTTCATAGATTTCCTCAAGTCTTTTGTAACTATTATCTGAAAGTACTCCATGACCACTAGTGATATCTAAAGCCTCTATTAATAGAAGTCTTTGCCTATCTTTTATTGCTAGTCCAATCTTTGGCAACCACTTCCTCATCAGAGGCTTATGTATATAGTATAGCCACTGTTGCTTCGTTCCGAACCCAATATGAACACCTTGATTATATATTCCTCCGCCTCCAATTACATCCTGTACCTTCTCAAGAAATACCTTGTCTGTTGAATTCACTGTAACTTTTGGCTTATAGATATATAACCTGCCGTTCTTTCTACGTCTACGCTCTCTTGCCATAAATAGAGCACCCTCAGCGTCCAATAGAGCCTCAAGGAAACCTATTTGATAGTATTCCAGATAGGATTCTTTATTTGGACTCAACAAGTTCTCGGTGGATACCACTTGTACTCTACTATCGTTTTCGGTAGCAGATTCGTACTGGTTCTTGTCGTAGTCCTCTGTCTGTATCTCAATCTTCAGTTGTTTTCCTCCGAACCTCACGTTGTCTATATACTGCGAGTCAATAATGACTCCAACAAAGTCCTTCTTTGCATTTTTCAGTGTATCTGGAGTAAATGCTATAGACATCTACTCACCTCCAAACACTTACTTATTTTCAATTTTTTGTATGCCTCCGTCTTTTTTACTTTCAGTCTCCGAACCTGAGACTAGGCGTATTTTACCTCCATCTGAGGCGTCAGATGGCTTTACTCTATAAAATAACATCTTATAAGGATATACTTTAGAATTTACCCTGTATTTTGTTTCAATATCTAAACCTACAAGTATTCTAGCTATTGCATGGACAGGAACATCGCACGTTTTAGAAATCTCATGTGAAGACACCCAATCGTCACTACAAAGTAATCTCATTATCCTTTTTATAGTATTCCTTGTTCTTACCTGTCTAGTTCTACTCCATTCACTCATTCTTCCATCACCTTTTTTATTTCTACAGCTATTCCCTTCTGTATCAGTTTGTTAGCCAAACTCTTTTCAAAGTAGAAGGGTATACCCATTTTGACGAGTTTTCTCCCACTCTCCCCTAGAATCCCTAGCAAAAATATTGCTTCGGCATCGATGATTTTAATTCGAATTGGATTTTGAACATACGCATATTGTTGAAGCATTTCAGGATCAACCATGAATTTCAATTTAACTTTCTTCTTGGTTTTTTCATTCATCTGAAATCGCCTTCCTCAACTCCTCAAACCATTTCCCTCGTTCTACTGCTAATCTCACATATTTTGCATCTGTATTCAGCATATATCTCTCAAAGTTGGGTTCTTCTGGAAAGTTTTCCATCAACATCTTTATCCTCTTCAGCTTATCTTCCAGCTTCTCCATCCTTTCCTCTTTAGACTCCCAGTGAGCATCTACACTCATTTACTTTCCTCCTCTTTTATCGCCTTATACTTCTCAATCATCTGTCTTTCCTCAAAGTAAACCATCATTCCCCGCATCATGAACTCCCTAGCAAACTTACTAAGGTCAGCAATCTTAACTCTTTTCCCTGCAATTTCTCCCCAACAAACTTCATCCAGCAAGTCATAAACTCTTTGAGATACCCTATAACAAATCTGCTTTGTTACATCGTCTACCATACTACCACCTCCATTCATTCTTGAAATAACTCTTTACTACCTTTATAAAAGGACACTGTTTTGTTACTTCCACCATAACTTCCATGAGGTTAGTACGTAAAAGGGATTCAGTAAGTGAAGGACTTCTGACAAATTCTACTGAAACTAATGGCTTACCTACTTCACAGAGATCCATAATAGGACATAAATGACAGTAAACAGGCATTAAAACTAATCCCTCCAGTCTAAATGCTTAAAGTCTGGGAACAATAGTTCAGCAACCTTTTGAGGTAACTGCGTTCCATAATCCATAACTCCTTCATACTCCCTCTCATGAGAGTTCCCCTCAACAGCACCTATATACGCAGCCCAGTCTTTAACCCCACCCTCCACTGCCACGACAATAACTCTCATATCTAAAGCTATCCACCTCATTCTACCCATTAAAACCACCTCTCAATATTTGCTTCATATAAAGGCAGTAAGTCAAGAACCCAGTTTGTAGTAATCTTCTCGCACTTTGGACACTTATCTCCCATCCCCTCTGCGATTGGACTACCTTCAACAAGTTTCTTCCATATATTCTTACAACTATCACACTCCAAGACAAGACAACCATAAGTTTGCTTCCCCCAGTGTACCTTTATTTTACCTTTATACAATTTGTCTCCCCGCACCTATCACAAACCCAAAGTATAGTCTTATTTCCTAACCATACTCCTATTCCACAGTTCTTACACCTAAAGAGCATATTAAACCATCTCTTTAAGTCTTCTCTTTATTCTCTCTGGATCACCTTTAACTTTAAAGGTGTATCCGCCGACTATATAATACAGTCCAACCTCTTCAGGAGAAAGACCAAAAGGAGAGTGTTTTATTACCTTTACTCCACTTTTCTTTGCCATTATCAACGCATCCATAGTTACCTCAGGACTCAGTTTCGCAAACAACACCTTCGTCTTTCTACTTATAACTGTCTTTCTTTTCAATGTTCTCACCTCACTAACATACTATCTAATGATTTAACTGCACTTATAACTTCTTTACCCTTTTCAGTTATATAGTACCTTATTACACTATAAGTTCTTGGATGTGAAGATAAAGCATAAACAGGCGGTTGTTTTTTCCAACGTTTTTTAGGAGTCTTACGGATAACCTCCTTACTAATAAGCTTCAACTTTTCCAGTGTACTAAAACTTTTTTGTGCTGCCTGCCAAGAAAGATTAGCACGACACATTATCCTCGTTGGCTTTGACTCACTCTGTATAACCTTTAGTATATCAAACAAAAGTTCCTTATTAGAACGTCTGGAACTAACTACTTTTAGTATTACCATATTTACTCACCACCTATCACTAGCATAGTATTAGTCGTCCATATTCCCTACTTAACCTATCCCTTCTTCTTTCCTCTTTCTCCGATAGACAAGGTTGCATAAATCTACACTCATCCTCCCAGCACATTGGACAGTCCATACAAACCTCATCAGATGTTCCTTCCTTCACCTTATTAGCAATCTTCCTAAGAATAATAATATCAGGTTCTTTAGCACAGACAGAACAGACTTCGACATCCTTCTTCCCTTTAAGTCTTGCAATAACCGTCCTTATCCTCTCATAGTCCTTCTGTAATTCTTCAGGAACTTCTTTACCTGCACGGGTTAAGGCATTAATTTTACTGAATATCCTTTTTGTGTCATTACTCAGCCTCAAAAGCACCCTATCAATAGGCACTTTCAATCTCATCCTCCTCACCAAACAGATATCACACCTTTTTTCTGGTTTCTTTAACTTATACACTTACCTCTCCCTCCCACAACAAATCAACTTTTTTTGTCAACGGATCTCCTATAGTGACACTTAATACAGTGCCAGTAATTAAATGAAGCAAACTCTGTTCTTATGAACTCCATCTTTAGCGGTTCTTTTATCACTTTATCTTTAACAGTCCTTTCAATACTACAACCGTTTGGACAGTCCATCTTTTTTAATTCACCTCGACTTCCAAAAAAGTTTCGCTCTATCACAAGAGCTTCCCTACTTAACTTCGTGTTCCTCCACGGTTTCTGAAACAACCTCTGCCTTTTCACGAGTTGAGAATATACCTATAATAAAACCATCACTATCAAAAGCAATATAGACATTCATCACTTTCACTCCTTCCAACCAAGTTTATCTCCATTTAACCCCCATACTTGAGCTAAACCTTCCAATGAACCAATCTCCTCTATAACCCCCATAATCTTCGCTGTTTCTTCAAGTTTCTCAGCATAAGTAACTTCTACAAGTTTAGAAAACTTTTTGTCGTCCAGCACCTTATACGCAATAACTGAAAGTGTAGACGCAGAATAAGGTGCATCTTTATTATACCATGTAGTACTACTATGAATAAAAGCAACTAGTGTCATCTTTTTAATTCACCTCGACTCCATCTTCTTTGTATAGTTCTTCTTGACAGAACCAACAAACTTCTTCATTATCTTCAGAATTGAACGTCCTTCCACATTCAGCACATATTACCATAACCTCATCTCCAAAAAGACAAAAAAAGATAGGGCTTTATATAGCCCTATACACCTTTGGCTTTGTTCCAGCTACCTCTTGCAGTAATCTATCACCTATAGCATCTGCGATTATTGCCGGATTATACCCCGAGTGTGGAGTTAATACCTCTGGAGGCACTTCACTTTGTTTGAAGTCTCCAGCAGTCTTTATCCACTCTCTAAAAAGTTCAGCTTTCCCTCCAGCCTTTGGTGTAACAACTCCTACTCCAGCACGAGCAGGAACCTTACCGCCCCACTTAATGAGATTATACTGACTCCTGATTGTAGTCAATACCGCAGTTGCCGCATCAAGAACTTTCTTTGCTTCCAATACTTTTCCTTCAGCTTCCTTCATACTTACCTCAAGTTTAGGTAAATCTTCAGATGCCCTTTTCGCTGCTTCCATCTTACGTTCGGTTCTTTTTATTGCTTCCAACCGAGCTGCTTCTTCTTCTGCTACTATTTCGTATATTTCCTCCAATGGAGTTTTTACTTTCTTACTCAACTTTTTATTCCCCCTATTT
>Ga0315289_10001816_pt1 | contig 33217 bp, 35 predicted proteins | sample YL17G11_40_MG_FD_203452 | JGI IMG/M metagenome (GOLD analysis project Ga0315289, IMG submission 203452) | Sediment microbial communities from Yellowstone Lake, YNP, Wyoming, USA - YL17G11_40 | ecosystem: Environmental > Aquatic > Freshwater > Lake > Sediment | place: USA: Wyoming | collected... | reverse complement strand
ATTAAATAGTTAATCAATCAAATAATAATATTGCATGGTGCCGGTATAGCACAGTGGCAGTGCGCGGAGCCTGTAACTCCGTTACGCGTGTTCGAATCATGCTATCGGCTTAACAAAATTGCAATTGGCCACATCACTTATATATGTCAGATCCAAATAATATATGATGATGAATAAAACATTACTGGTGTTGGCACCGGATTATCCATCGGAACATGGAGAATTTAACGGGTGTAATGCAGTAAAAAATCAGATTACGTATTCCAAAGACCTTTTTAAAAAAGTGATCGTGATTGCACCTGTTTTATTTACGTATGGCCTGACGCCACAGGATAAATTTTGTAAAGATTATTCTTATGATAATGTGGATGTTTATTTTCCAAGATGTTTTTTCTTTCCACGAATTGTAAATATCCCGCTTATTACGAATTATATGAAAATTAACATGGATAATCGTTTGGAAGTAACATTGGATACCATTAAAAAATATAATATATCATTTGACCTGATACATGCGCGATTTACGTATCCAAGTGGTTATATTGCATCGGAATTAAAGAAAAAATATCATGTGCCGGTTATATTCACCATTCATGAGGATTCCGGATGGTTTGAAGAAGAAAGACTTATGAATCATCCACGTTTGGTTCAGGCATGGACATCGGTAGATATGCTGACTCGTGAAAACCAGACCGAACTTCCGATTTTAAGACAATATAACCAGAATGTGCGGTGTGCGGCTGCCGGGTATGATAGTTTGGCATTTTATCCGGCGAATAAAATATTATGCAGGAAATTACTCGATCTGGATGAAGATGATAAAATTTTATTTACTTTTGGTTTCTTAGATAAAAGAAAAGGATTTCAGGATATAATCAAGGCATTGGCATATTTGCCAAAATATACTATCAAGTGTTATATTTCTGGTAATGGCTATTATAAACAAGAACTAGAAAAACTTATTGAGTCTTTACAATTAAAAGACAAGGTATTTTTAATTGATAAACTTGATGATATAGATATTAATGTGTGGATTAATGCTGCCGATCTATTTATATTTCCAAGCCTGAGAGAGAGTTTTGGAATAATCCAGATTGAGGCGCTTGGATGTGGAACTCCGGTAATTGCATCTGATAATGTAGGGAGTATCGATATAATAAATAATACATGCGGGTATTTATTTAAAACCGGGGATTTTATTGATTTGTCTGCGAAAATTGTAGATGGTTTTATGACATATTGGGACAAAAGAAAAATTTACGAGTATGCCCAATCTATGTATTCGTGGAAAGTCACATCAAAACGTTATGATGATTTGTATAAGGAGTTGATGAAAGAATGATTGGTCAAATCAGAAGATTCATTGGTAAGAATGAATATGTGAGAGATTTATTTAATAAACTTGGAGGGTTGGATTATGCAATTTATGATCGTAGTAATATTATAGTCGGGTCGAAGCTTATTGATTATTTTGTGACTACTGATGGGGCTAAATATAAAGTTGACGGGTATTCTAATTTTATGGTAGAGGAAACACGGATTGAATATGATTGGTCAGATATCAGGCTTGACGATATAGTACTGGATATTGGTGCAAATATTGGGGGATTTACTATTGGTGCTGCATTAAAGGCAATACACGTGTATGCAGTTGAACCAATTTTTTATAAAGAGCTTGAAATTAATGTTGAATTAAATAATTTAAATCATGTGACAATTTTGCCATATGCTATTGGTGATGGGTCTGTTGTCGATTTGTCATTTAATAAAATAGAGCGTAAGAATGTGCCAACATATCCTTTTATAAATATTCTTAACATGATTAAACAAAACACTCATACCATATCATTTTTAAAATGTGATTGTGAAGGATATGAATGGTTTATCAAGCCATCGGATCTTGATGGTATCCGTCGTATAGAGATGGAAATGCACCCGAACATGTTTCCCACAAAAGATTATAACCCGGAACTTGTTCCATATATTAAGCAAAACTGGGATACGACGGTTACAAAAGAAGCTCGTGGGACGTATATGTTACATGCTCATAAGAGGGTGTGAATAATGACCGAATCAATTAAATATTGCGAAAATGTAATACTATTGCAGGTGATTTCATATGGTTAAAAACATACTTATTTTGGGTGTATTCGGAATGCTTGGACATAAAATGTTGCAATATCTGGATGTTGAGTTTTCAGTGACTGGTACACTTCGTAAACATAATACATCTACGGTTTTGTCTCAATATAATTTATTTGATAATGTGGATGCTAAAGATTTCTCTACAGTATCTTCTGTCTTGGATTATATAGATCCTGACGTAATTATAAATTGTATAGGAATTATAAAACAGTTACCGGAAGCTAATGACTGGAATATATCACATGCCATTAATGCCGAATTCCCTCATAAATTAAGTACCTATGCCCGCGCTTACAATATGCAGTTGATTCATATCAGTACAGATTGTGTATTTGATGGCAAAGCCGGTGGCTATAAAGAAACGGATATACCTAATGCTACAGATATATATGGGAGGACCAAGTTTGCCGGTGAAGTGCCCGATGCTCTTACGTTACGGACATCTATTATCGGTAGGGAACTTGGTACATGCCATGGGTTGTTAGAATGGTTTTTATCGAAACGCGGTACGAAAGTTCAGGGTTATAAAAAATCGCTTTTTTCCGGAGTGACTACGAATGAATTATCAAAATTGGTTTATAATATTATTTCCAGCAGAAAAAATCTTACCGGGTTATATCATGTTGCTGCCATGCCGGTAAGTAAATTTGATCTGCTTGCCGGGATAAATTATTATCTTGAGAATAAAGTTGAGATTGAACCGGTTGATGGAGAGATTATTGACAGGTCATTGAATGGACATAAATTAAAATGCGATTTTAAATATACTCCTCCGAACTGGAATGAAATGCTTAATGAAATGTTAATTATAGATCATATGGATGGAGATTTGTAATGGTTTATACATTTAAACATAAAACCATATTAATTGCTGGTGGAACGGGCTCTCTTGGTAATGCTTTGCTGAGCAGGTTATTAAAAGAACGTGTAATTCCTGATAAAATTATAATTTTTTCAAGAGATGAATTAAAACAACATAATATGCGATTACAATATTTAAATCAGCCTATAGCTACAGATGAAATTATTTATAATAATTTTAAAGAGCTTGTGACATTTAAAATTGGTGATGTGCGTGATTATCATTCTGTGGTGAATGTTTTAAAAGATGTAAATGTTGTGTTTAACACTGCTGCTATCAAACAGGTTCCGGTAGCTGAATATAATCCGATTGAGGCAATCAAAACCAATATACTTGGTGTACAGAATATGATTATGGCAATTTCTGAACATGATTTACCTGTAGAGACGTTTGTTGGTATTTCTACAGATAAAGCCTGTAAACCAATTAATGCATATGGTATGACAAAAGCTTTGATGGAGCGTATGGTTATAGCAGCAAACCTGAGTAGCAAGACGCGGTATATATTATGCCGGTATGGTAATGTTATGAGTTCTCGTGGCTCTGTTATTCCATTATTTAAAGAGCAGATACGGATTGGAAAAGAAGTTACACTGACTACAAAGGATATGACCCGGTTTATGATGAATCTTAATCAGGCGGTTGATACGGTTTTCGCAACATATGCATTTGCACATTGTGGCGAAATTTATGTGCCAAAAGTAAAACCTGCTCGCATCGAGGATGTTGCAATATCCATGATAGGCAAAAGAAAAATTCCAATTACTGTTATAGGAATCAGGCCGGGCGAGAAGATACATGAAATATTGATTTCATCTGAGGAGATGTTTCATGTAACTGATAAAGATAACTATTATGTTATTCATCCATTATTACCAGAATTATATAAATGTAAATATACAAAATGTGAAATGAGTGAATATTCTTCTAGTATGGGTGTTATGAATCCTGTAGAAATTAGTACATTATTGGAGAATGAGCGAATATGAAGGTAATGACTATTGTTGGCACTCGCCCTGAGCTTATCAGGTTATCAAGAATAATTCCTTTATTGGACAAGTATTGTGACGAACATATATTTGTGCACACTGGTCAGAATTATGATCCGAATCTTAAAGATATATTTTTCAAAGATCTTAATCTAAGATTACCCGATTATCAGGAAAATTGTGCGGAGAATACAACATTCAAAACTATTTCTAATATTTTACAAATAACAGAGCGACTTATTGTAAAAGAGAGACCTGACAAATTATTAATTCTTGGTGATACCAATAGTGGACTTTCAGCAATGGTTGCCAAAAGATATGGTGTGAAAGTATATCACATGGAGGCAGGAAACCGGTGTTTTAATGATATAGTACCCGAAGAAATTAACAGGCGGATTATTGATCATTGTACTGATGTGTGGATGCCTTATACTGAGCGCAGCAGGCAATATTTATTGCGGGAAGGTATTGCCCCGGATAAAATTTTCGTTACTGGTAACCCAATTTTTGAAGTATTAAATCATAATTCTGTTCGGATCCGTGAGTCAGATATATTAAACAGACTTGACTTGTGTAAAGGAAAATATTTTTTAGTAACAATGCATCGTGCAGAGAATGTAGATAATTCAAGATTCATGGAATCTTTATGTGAGGTATTTTATAAATTTAAAAAAATATTTCCTGTTGTTATTAGTGTTCATCCTCATACGCGTAAAAAATTGAATGAGAATTATTATACGGATGGGATAATCTTATCTGATCCATTTAATTTTATTGATTTTATAAATCTCGAACAAAATGCATATTGTGTAATTACTGATAGTGGAACGGTACAGGAAGAGTGTTCAATTCTTGAAATTCCTCATATAATTATACGAAATACTAATGAACGACTTGAGACTGTTGAGGGTGGGAGTAGTATCATATGTGGATACGATCCAAAGGATATTGCACGCAGTGTTAAAATTGCTGTAAATTCACAGATGGGGTACAGTGAATGTGTTACACCAATTATCAGTGAGACAGTAATAAAAATTATGCTTGGAGCGTACCCGTGAGGTGGAAATGGTAAATCCGGATTTCAGGATATTGTTTTGTGGGATGCTTAAGAGCCCATTCATATTACAGGATCTCGAATTATTACAAAAATATTATCATGTTAAAGTTATCAATCTTAATATTTTACAAACTGGCAGATTTGGGTTTATAATGAATATTTTTCCGATATTGGCAAAAGTTATTATTAATGTGCACAATATTGATGTTATTTATATATGGTTCGCCGATGTCCATGCATTTCCATTAGTAGTATTATCAAAATTATTCCGGAAAAAAAGTGTTATGACTGTTGGTGGATGGGAGGTTGCAAAATATCCTGAAATTAATTATGGTAATCAGCTTAATATATTTAAGGGTGCACTTACCCGATGGTGTTTACGAAATGTTAATGTGGCACTAGTGCCATCTCAGGCATATAAAATTGTTACAAAGTCTATTGAACCAGTGTCAACTGTTTGTGTGATTCCAAATGCAATAAACAAATTATTATGTGAATACCCGCTTCCTGTTAAAACAAATAAAATTGTCACTGCATTATGTACATTGCAATGTACCAGTGTTCTTAAAGGTATTCCTGTGTTTGAGGCTGCATCAAAACTTGTTCCATATGAGTGTATTGTGTATGAAGCACTAAAACACGATAAATTGATGGAACGGTTGCGCTGGGCTAAGGTATATTGTCAATTATCATATACAGAATCTTTTGGTGTAACCAATCTTGAAGCAATGGCATGCGGGTGTGTGCCAATCGTAACTGATCGCGATGCCCTCCCAGAAATTATTGGGGATACTGGGATAGTTGTACCATATGGGGATGTGGAAGCTACAGCCAAAGCTATGTGTAAAGCTATGACAATGGATGGAAATGCAGCGCGGGAACGATCAAAAATTTTTACACGTGAACCAAGACTTGAGATGCTGGCCATGGTGCTTGAAAATAAATATGTCGATACACCTTTGGTTACCGTTGTTATTCCCTCGTATAATGCTGCGCGATGGTTACCTGATACTATAGGATCTATTATTAACCAGACATATAAGAATATAGAGATTATAGTAGTAGATGATTATAGTACTGATAACACGGAAGAACTTATTTCTAAATTCCCGATGGTGAAATATTTTAAAAATTCTGAAAATATGGGTGAATGTTATTCATCGTGGAGAGGCTTTAAAGAATCTGCCGGGTATTATGTTTGCAGGTTATCAGCAGATGATATGTATGCGAATCCTGATAAACTGATGCATCAGGTTGCCTGCATGGAGCGGACCGGAGCAGACTGGTCTTATAATAATATAAATTGTGTTGGAGAGACTTTGAAAACTGCAAAAGTTTTTACTTATTTCTGGATGATTTTACCTACAAGATATGCTCATAGAATATTACAGGTGTTTGATAATTATATTCTTACATTCCCGTATTTTGCATATTTAAGGATGTTTTTTGGAAACCCTGTCAATAGTAGTACATTCATGTTCAGGAAATCTTCTTATATGAAAAGTGTCGGGTGGTTAAACACCAATATAAAGACTGATTGTGATGGTTGGTTATTATATAATTTATTTTTGGATCGTTTTAAAGGTATTGCGATACAAGAACTTGGAGCATTTTATAGGATTCATCCGGATCAGGCAACGAATACTTCGAAAAGATATTTAAATGATGTTCGTAATAATAAACTTGCATCTATTGATAAAGTATTGGCCGGGAATTATCCTATCTGGTTAAAATGTGCAGTTAAACTTATCAGGAGATGGAAATTATAATTTTTGATTGGAATGAGCATTATAAAACTGGCGGCAAAAGTGGGGAACCTGAAGATTATGAAATTTCAAGGCCGTGGAAGAAAAATATTATATCAATGCATTGTGACATAAAAACAGATAGTTTTATTGATATTGGTTGTGGAGATTTACAATTCTGGAACGGCGAGATCCCTGTACATTATACTGGCATTGATATATCTCCTGTAATAATTCAGAAAAATAAATCATTATATCCTGATGCGATATTTATTGTTTCAAACGCTATTATTCCACGTTGTATTTCAGCTAATGTAGTAATGTGTTTTGATATGTTATGGCATATTCTTGATGATGATGATTATATAAAAATATTAATAAATATGAAGAAATATTCTAAAAAATATATAATAATATATACATGGAATCGAAATGTATTTGGTGGTAGTATATGGAACAGGTTGATCACGGGTTTTAAGAGTTTTAGACATGGTGGTTTATCTTTTAAAGTTGTTGACAATGATGGAGGATACCAGAAATATCGCAATTTTTTAAAATTTGCACTCCCGGTTTTTTCACCAGAATTTAAATTATTACATACATATACAAATGATCACTGGACAGTCGGGACTATGTATGTTTTTCAGAGAGTGCGCGTTCATACAATTTAACTGTCTGATTGCAAATTACATCCCATGAAAAATATTGTTCTATTGTTTTCAAGGCATTTAAACCTATATGATCATATTTATGCTGTAGAATATCAATAATATATTTTGTCAGAATTTCGGGGTGTTGTGGTGGGATTAAAATAACATTTGTTTCATTGATAAGAATTCTTTCTCCATATACATCTTCTTCTGCTGTTCCGATTACTATTTTCCCTGCTGCCATTGCTTCCAATGCGGCGATGCCAAGTGTTTTGGTCTGAGGATTACTTATGTGGAGCCATTGGCCGACAATAGATGATATATTAAATAAAGCTGGTACAACAGTGTGTGGGACCGGTCCGGTAAATATAACCGATTTTTCAATCCCAAGTTTTTGTGCTAATAATCTCGGTTTTTCCGTCCCGATATCTCCTACAATCAACAGGATAATGTTGGGAAAAAATTTTAAAACTTCTGGCATTGCAGTAATAATATCTGTACGATTGCGTAATTCGTGAACATGCCCCAATGATAAAAATATTTGTTTATTTTCAAGATGATATGTTTTTATAATTATAGTACTTACTGATGTATCTGTGATAATTGGTCTCTCTATTCCATATAAAATTATCAGTAAATTTTCTATATCGAATGTTTGCTGGCTATATTGGAAGCATGTTTCATCCGGGCAGATTATCCAGTCTGCCTGATGTATAATACAATATTTTAAAATAGATTTATCAATTAATTGTAAAATTATATTATAATATTTATTCGGGTGCTGGACTATTGTATGAATAGTTATGATCAATGGAATATTAAATTTATGTTTCATAATAACTGCACTTAGTGCCAGATCAAACATATGGTTGTGCAGATGAATTATGTCAGGTTTGTGTTTTTGTATTATTGAATCAATGATTTTAAGATTAGTTGGTGTAAATGTCCACCGTATCCATGGAAAATTAAATGTTATAGCCATTTTTGGAAGATTAATTGAAGATATCCGATAAATATGAATATTATTATCCAATTCATAGGATTTTTGATCATCTCCTGATTTGGTTGTAATTACAATAACTGTATGACCGTGATTTATTAATTCTTTTGCGAGCATTGAAGCCTGAGTTGATGATCCGCTTACAATCGGTGGATAAAGGTTGCTCATAATTAGAATATTCATTATTATTTCCTGAAGATAAATAATGCTACATGCCCAATATCTTCAAAATTGGGTATATGTGTTGCAATTAATTTTGCAATTTCATTGATTTTTGCATTATATTTCGGTTGTTCGGGTGCCATAAGAAGCGGATGTATAACACGTGATATGAAATAGTACATTCCAAAACGTTGTATATGTTCAAGTTCCGGGAAAGATTTCATGACAATTGGAATCATTTCAGCTTCATCAAATTTATTACTGAACCAGTTATATCGTGGATCGGCATCAGGTATAGGATCCAGATTAAATGTTGACCGTAATATATTTAACTGTTGCAAACCCTGAATGGTTCCTTCAAGCATTAGGTATTTTCCATCCGGTTTTAAAACACGGGCAATTTCACGTATCGCCTGCCATTGTTCATCTTTTGTTGGAAGATTAAGAAGACATCGTTCACTTATAACAATATCAAATTCTTCGTTGTTGAATTGCATCTGTGTCACGTCCCCGGTATAGAATTTAACTGATTTTTTTACTGTGAATTTATGTTGTATGTCCTTTGCCTGTATGATCATTTCGCGGGTAAAATCAATACCAGTAAATGATGATGCATATTTTGAAGCTAATGTTAATGTTGAATAACCATTTCCACATCCGACATCAAGAATTTTAATATTATCTTTAAGATACCTGCCCAGATATTCAATTTCAATTTCGCGCAAATTCATATCCGGCGATGTGGCATAAAAATTTGTAGTCGCCCGTTGTGTATAATAATCCTGAATTTCTTTCTTTTTTTCTTCAATCATGATAACCTCCAGAAAATTGTATCAAGTCTCCGGGACTGTTTTTTAATGCATATTGAATAGATTCGTCAATCCCAAATCCTCTCTCTTTTCTTGCATAAGCAAGAGATTCTCCTACTTTCAGGCCGAGTGCGTGCAGTTCTATTACAGGTTTTACACCCAGTTCGGAAAATGTACATGCCATACGGTGTGGCGAGAGAGTTTTTATTGGATAAACATTAATATCATAATCTAAATTTTTAAGATTATTTTTACCAGCAAACTGAATAATCGATGGTTTTAGTTTATTTACGTCCTTCGGTAGAATATAATGTCCTATTATTTCATCTTCAGTTGTATAATTTGCAATAATGATTACATCGGATTGTGATATATCAATGGGTTTTTGTATTACTGAAAGTTTAACTGCTAATCCTGCTTTAACCAATTCTTTTTTAATAATTGGCCCGAATTTATCTCCGCTTACAATAAGTATTCTGGAATGAGGCAATTCGATTTTCGCATCCAGCATCATTTTAATACAAAGCCAGCCACAATATGATAGTGTGTTTAATATTGGATACTCTTCATTTGTTCCTAATACAGGTATTTCATGTTTTTTACAAGCATCAAAATCGACGTCCCCGGATCGGATTTCCCAGCCTTCGCACATATATGGAATTACTGCTGTTGATTTCATATGTGAGATGACTTTGATATCCAATGGGCGAACAAATCCAAGGTTTGTAATAATGTCTGCCTGAGCAAAAAATTTACTGGATCTTGTAGTAGCAATTTCTATAGTATCCTGTTTACACAATTTTTCAAGTTGGTGGGTCTGTAATATTACTTCAGCGGTACTGGCATAACGTGAGTCTGATGTTAGTGCGATTACTTTTTTTGCATGTGCCATTGCAGCAATAACAGGAGTGACTGAGTATGGCCCACTTGCAGCTTCAGTTAATACAGTAAATCCTGTAAGATCTAATTTCAATAGATCTATCGTTTTCGATATTAGTTCCGGAATTTTATGTAAATTTTTCATATTTCTCCACAATTCCTAATAATTTTTCAACAACATATTTTTGATCATTTTTTGTCAGTGTTTCATATAATGGAAGTGTGAGTGATCGTTGAGATATATCATCGGTTACTGGAAAATCTCCTGTTTTGTAATTATATTTTTGTTTATAATAAGTTGTTAATGGTATATGAATAGTTCCGATTGTTATCTCAATACCATATTCTTTCATTTGTTTAATAATATTCTCTCTATTAATATAATATGGTAATAATATTACATATGATTGATAACTTGATTTACTTCCAATAATTGATTGTGGTCTTTGAATACATGTATTTCTGAATAATTTTGTATATTCAAGCGCGAGTGTTCTTTTTGTCGCGTTGATTTTATCAAGTTTTTTTAATTGTGATATTCCCAATGCTGCCTGAAATTCAGTCATGCGATAATTATAACCGGGGTATATAAAATTCGTTTCATGATTTTCTGGATCGATTCCATGATTTCTTAATGCTTGTATAGTATGTGCCAAAGATTCATTATTTGTTATAATTATTCCCCCTTCGCCTGTAGTTATAGGCTTTCTTGGATGAAAACTGAAACAACTCATTAATCCCCATGTACCTGCTTTTTTATCATTTAATATCGAACCCAACGCACATGCAGCGTCTTCGATGACAGGAATGTTATAATAATCGGCAATTTTCATTATTGCTGTCATATCAGCAATTTGTCCGAATGCATGTACAGGAAGAATAGCTTTAACATGTGATTTAGAGGTGGGATCCGACATTAATGATTTCAATTTTCTATATAACTTTTCGGGATTCATATTAAATGTTTCAGGATCTATATCAATAAAAACCGGGGTGGCCCTACACAATTCAATAACATTTGCTGTTGCGATCCAAGAATAACATGTGACGAGGACCAAATCGGATTGTTTTATATTTAACGAGAGAAGAGCTAAATGAAGTGCTGAAGTACAATTTGAAACAGCAATAGCATATTTACATCCGGTATATTTAATAATTTCTTGTTCGAATTCTTTTACTCTCTCTCCTTGAATAAGAGATCCGGATCTAATTACTTCACCGACTGCTGCTATATCATCATCATCTATAGATGGCTTAGCCAGCTTTATCATTAGCCCCCTTTTTTATAGAAGATACAATTTCTCTATACTTTTCTCGCATTTCTGGAAAATCATCAAAGTAACGTTCTTTTTGTTCTGTTGTCATCAATGGAACGAACATGAAATAATAATCACGCTCGTTATGTGGATCGTCCTCTCCTCTCCCTAGTATGCTTGCAAATGTTGCTCTTCCATCACATTCATTTTCTGTTCCCATTATTTCCTCACCCACTCTTCAATAAACTCCGGTAATATTCAGCAGTACGTCTGATTCCTTCTTCCATGCCGATTTTAGCTTCAAATCCAAGCAATTTGTATGCTTTTTTTACTGTTGGTACACGTAATTCAATATCGACATATTTTTTTTCTGAGAATATAATTGGAGAACTAGAATCTAATACTCGTATTATTGTATTTGCAAGTCCATATACGGTTATGATTGCTTTTTGGTTACCAATATTAAATGATTCTCCTATGGCATTTGGGTGGCTCATTGTTAATAATAAACCATCAATCATATCATTTATATAACACCATGCCCGGATTTGTGTTCCATCTCCATGAATTACAATCTGCTTGTTATGTATTGCATTCTGAATAAAAATACTCATCGCTCCTTCACCAACCTGACCCGGTCCGTAAATATTAAATGGACGAATAACACTTACTGGAAGATCCATCTCATGGTAATATGCTATCGCAAGATGCTCAACTGCCAGTTTACTGACAGCATATGTCCAACGCGCTTCTCCTAATGTACCCATAACTGCATTATCAGCTTCTTCTGATTTAAATGCGTGGGATCCAAAAACTTCACTTGTTGAAAAACAAATCACTCTCTCACAATTTTTAATTTTTGACGCAGATTCCAGTACATTTGCTGAACCTATCATATTTACACGCATTGTAGATACTGGTTTTTTTATAACGGTATCTATACCTGCAATAGCTGCACAATGTACAATTATTTCTGATTCGCCCATGGCTATCTGGAGGTGTTTAGAATCCAGAATATCTCCTTTAATCAATGTGAGGTTGGGATGATTATAAAAAGGCTTGTCTTTTAATGAGTTTCGTATAAGGTTATCGTACAGGCAAACTGTATTATGCTCTACTAATCGTCCTGCGAGGGCGGATCCAATAAATCCTGCGCCACCGGTAATAAAAATATTCTTATTTTTTAACATCCTGATGGATATTATACTTATATTTATTAAAATGTAGCGGTTGGATGTATTTTGATAATAACAGCTTTGCCCTCTTCAAAAATTTTAATCGTTGTTATATCTTGTGTATTATTTATAAAATCGTCTGGTTTATAACCATAATTTCCATCGAAGTAAATATAAGTAAAATTTTTATCATATAAATATTTTATTCGATCATATGAGGACGTGAATTTTTGCAAATCTTTACGAGTCATTGTAGATGAAAGATTTACAATAAAATTATTATTTAACCAATATGAATAAGATCCAAGTAAAGTTACCCTGTCATTATTTGATGCTTGTGTGTTGATGATTTGTGATGCGTTACAGATGGGGCCAATCATTATGCATTCGCCATTATTTATAGTTGAAGAAATAACAGATAGTGAGCTAAGTAATGTTATAAATGTTATTGCAATAATAAATATGAGTATTATTATTGATATAGTTGAATTATGATTCAGTATATATTCTGTAGATATTGCAATAATTACCATTAATAGTAATAATGGCACCATAAGATATCGTGGTGCAAATATATATGGCGTAATGATGATTGAAATAATTATACCCAATATAGAACAAATCATAATTTTATTAAATTCTGGTTTTTTGTCCGGGATTAATAGTATAAATGGCAAGAATGCCAAGAATAATGGGGATAGTGTTCCACCTTGCATAGGATATGTACCAAATACTAATGCAAACGGATAAGTAATAGTGATCCAAAGTGCATTTTCCGGAGTATACCAGATTTGATTGAGCCCGGTAGAATCTGATGAAATAAATGGTGCCAGTGGTTGATGAAATAATATATAATTTTTTAGTACATTCATTATAACCGGGATAAGAATCCCACATCCGAAAATTAAGCCTGTTTTTATCATGGGTTTAAGCTGTTCTTTAAAAAGATTTAAACTTTTTCGCGAGATGGTGATTTTTGATAGATGTGTCCAATAAATTAATATCAAAATGCCCGGTAAAAATGTATAGATGTAAGAAATTTTTCCTATTACTGCAAGTCCTGATAAAAATCCTGCTAAAACGAGAGGTGTCTTCTGGTTTTGATATGAGGATTTTAATGTCCATATAAATGCAGCCAGCCCGAATGCTGCTGCAAACCAGTCAACAGTCGCCCCAAATATAAGGTCAGTAAATGCGAATGAAGTTAATAGTAGTGTTAATAAAATATATTTACCATATAATTTTATCCCTATACGATCCCCAATCTGGAATAATAGTATAATCGCACTTAAAAATACGATCCATATGAAAAATTTTGCTGTAAATGTCCCTCCCAATGAGATTAATGCTGCGTAATGTAATTCATTAAACAGACTTGTTTGCCCAAATAATTCATATCCCGGTAATGGTGTAATATATTGTAATGAAGCAATTAATTTTGGTAAGACCATGTAATATGCAGCAGAATCTCCCAGTGGTTGGAAAATAACTGCGCGAATTCCAGTTATAAGAAGTAATATGGTGAATAGTATTTTAAGTATAATGGAGGTCTTAAACCAATTATAGATGGGGGTTAACTCGATATTTTTAAAATTTGATCTAAATATATATAATCCAGATGATAAAATTAATAATATAATAGTAAAAATAATAGAATATGAAAATAAGTGTAACAGTCCTATAAATATAAAAACAAAAGTAAATATACCCAATCCGATAATAAACGCATTTACTAATTTATAATGGAATGGATCATCATTTTTAATATATTTTAAAATAAACAATCCTAAAAAAATACAGGATATTGTATATAATATTGATATTATTATTGAAAATATCAGTTCTGGCATAACATACCTCAAAAAATATATGGCCGGTAAAATAATTTTTGTAAGAATATCTGGATGTTCTGGAGAAGTCCTTCCGGATATGTAAATCCAAGTGTTAACTGGATATTTGGATCAATCAGTAACCATATGAAAAATATTCCAAGGATCCAGTAGAGAAGAAGTATTGTGAATTGTCTGGGATATCTATTAAAAATACTCGAAAAATCCATAATATTAATTTGATTTAAGAATTATTAAGTATTGTGATCCAATACTTCACGACACCAGAGTTCCAGCATCATCAACAGCCATGGTTGTGTCCATCCGATTTGTTTATTATCATATCGGAGTTTTATAGTTTTAACTGTATCCGGGTTAAGTAACCCTCTTGCTTTGACAGATTGATAAGAGAGTGTCTCATTCATTATTCCATTAAGAGATCCTTGTAACCATGTATTAAACGGCATAGTAAATCCACGTTTTGGTTGTAAATCAAAATCTGTTGGCAAAAGATTACGACCAATATCAATTAAAATTCGTTTCGCTCCTGATGAACGATATGTTGCATGTGGATTACCATTTGATTCATTTAATTTAGCACCGTCTGGAAGTGATAGGGCAAGATCGGTCATAACTGGATCTAAATATGGTACTCTGACTTCTAATGAATGATACATTGACGTGGCATCGATATCCCGTAACAACTGGTTACTGGTATATCCCCTTAAAACAAGCCCCGATACTCGTTCAATCGATGAACCGTGTGGTAATTCGTCAAATGGTTTTATATCAAGGTATTCTGGTGTGCCTGCTTGAGAGATATTCCAAAGCTTATTAGGAATTAACATTTTTGCATCGTGTGATCCACAAATATAATAATGTGATGCATATTCAGTCAGAAATTTATTACGATTACATATATATGATAGTTGTTTTATCTTACTCCAAAGATCTTGTTTATTCATTGAAATAAACCATGGATACCCTGCGAATAGTTCATCTCCACCAGTACCTGATATAGCAACTGTAACATTTTTTCGTGCCGCCATTGAAATAAAATAATTATTTGCTCCATCTACAGAGGGTTGATCCAGTGCGAAAGCAAGTTTATGGATGTTATTATAAACATCTGATTCTGTTACCAGAATTTTTGTATGATCAGTACCAATATGACGGGCAATTTTATCAGCAGCTTCACTTTCATCAATATGGTCTTCATTTTCAAATCCAATCGAGAGTGTCTTTAATTTCGTCTCGGTCATTTGTGTCATTAATGCAACGAGAATTGATGAATCAACACCACCACTGAGAAATGCTCCAAGTGGGACGTCACTTATCATCTGCATTTCAGTTATTTCTTTTAATGCGGATGTCATAAGATTGACTTGTTTATCATATGATAACTGACGTACACCCACATTTCGATCTATTCCGAGTGACCAGTATTGTTTAATAGATTTTTCTTTTCCGGTTTCAATGATTAATTTGTGTGCTGGTGGGAGGGATTTAATATTCTCCAGTATCGTGTTTGGTTGATAAACAGATCCAAATGTCAGAAGAAGGCGTAATCCAAGCTGGCTTATTGCAGGATTTATAAGATTACTTGCAAGTAATGCTTTGATTTCTGATCCAAAAATAAAATATTTCCCGGTGTCAGAATATAATAATGGTTTAATGCCAAAATGATCTCTTGCCAAAAATAATCGTTCACGCCCGGATTTTCGTTTATCATAAATTGCAAGAGCAAATATTCCACGCATACGAAGTAAAAAATCATCCCCGTAATATTCGTACATCCGTAATACAACTTCAGTATCCGATGTAGAATTGAATGTATATCCTTTTAATTCCAGAAGACGTCGTTCTTGTTTAAAATTATACATTTCTCCATTATAAACTATCCATATGTTACCATCCGGGGTTGACATTGGCTGGTGGCCTGTGGGATACGTATCGATAATCGCAAGTCGTGTTGCTCCAAGAGCTATGCTGGTATCCTGATATATACCATGATCGTCCGGGCCACGGTGATACATGGCTGATGTCATTAACTGGATGTGCGTAATATCTACCCGGCCAAGAATGCCTGCAATTCCGCACATTAGTCCTTCCTCAAAATAACATATATTGATTGTCCTGTAAGCCATTTGAAATGTCGTACATGTAATAATTTTAATATTTCAAAAATACCACTTGTCGTTTTATTTAAAAATAATCTGAATAGTTTATGTATATAAGAATTACCCGTAATTTTAGAATTGATCCAATAATATGTATAATAATAATGATCTGTTATTGCTAAAGGTTCAAATTCAATTTTTTCGACCGATAAATGTAATTGATCGGATAATATTTTAAAAGTTTTTGCATGCCATCGTGTTGCGTGGTGGGGTGGCATATTATGAATACATGGTTCAATAAATTTCATTGGTCCATCCTGATTAGGAACAGATATATAAATTTTACCATTATTTTTTATTTTGGCTGATAAAGATTTGATAAAATCGAGTGGATTCGAGACATGTTCAAGAACATGAAAAGCTACTATAGCATCAAATTTTTCGTTAATGTAATCATTGGGTGTATAGACAATAAATCCATTTTCGCGAGCGATTGTAATGGCATACTCATTATACTCTATACAAATTATATGTGGAACAATCTCTCGTATTTTTTTAAGAAATTCTCCTTTCCCACATCCAATTTCGATGACTGACTGGGTTCCTATTAAATCTTGTTGTGCTTCATAGAATTCCCATCTGTCATCAACGTATAATGATAAATCTTTATTACTTGTATTGTACATTTCTATATAAAATTGTGGAGATCCTATAATGGGTGGAAGAAAAATTTCTAGTTTACAATTGGGACATTGATACAATTGTGTATAATTACTCTGATCCCGGTGTACTTTTATTAGATCTTGTGAAAATTGTGTGGGTTTTAATAATTCAAATAATTGTTCGATAGAATATTTACATCCTTTTACTTGTAATTGTGTATTACATATCAGGCATTCCGGCATAAAACTCCTAAATCCATTGTTTTTTTGTTTTATATTTATTAATATAATTTTTTATTACTGACATTATCGGATATAATGGTTGAAAGACTGGTTGTAATGTAACGGGTATAATTGATCTAAACATAAATATAGTTTTTGGGTTATTTGTTTTTGGAACTTGTTGTTTATCAGGATTAAAAATGCCTTGTGTAGGAATTTTAAAAGGTACAATTTTATCTCGTCTTGCCGAGAAAAAAATCAAAACCATTTTTTCCGGGTCTATTAATTTTTTAAGATCCATTCCATATGTATATTTAAAACATATATTTTGGTTTGGATAATTATTTATAATATTTGTCCCATCTATCTGAATAATATAACATAGGAGATCAGAAAAACCATTTAATGTATAAAATTCAAAGAAGAAACAGGGACTTATTGCATAAAATCCATGATCCATATTGAATGAACCAATGTGAACAATACATCCGTTTAATTTTAACATATTTATGATATTCCTCATAATCTGGCGTATATCAAAAATATGTTCAATGGTTCCACCATCTACTATTAGTGAAAATGTATTATGTAAGTTAATTGGAACAGGAAGATTAAGATCGTGTGTATAATATGGTATATCAAATTTATCCATATCAAAATATTCCCTGATGTTTATCATTTCAAAAAAGGTTTTTACGTGGACAAAATCTTTTGATAGTTCTGCGAGTACGGGATCTTGTTTAAACATTTTACTATTATGGGGTAATATTATTTCGGGTTGCACAGCCGGGATATCTTTACAATATAATTTTAAATCGGAGTATGTTGCCCACACATCCTGTACTCCGAATGTTAATACCGGGCCTTTAAAATGATAATGTTTATGAAGATGAATAAACATTCTTATACTGCTTGGTAGTAATCCCATTAACCCACCGTAAATGCTTCTCCATGAAATCCGAAGGAGAATAATCTATGAAGTTTAATATCCGGATTTTTCTTAAGCCATTCATCACATGCCCGTTGTTCTCCGCGATCTGGAAGATTTCTGAAACAATGCCAATCGTCAAACAAAATTACAGAACCGACAGATAATTTATTTGTAATAAATTCGAGTACAGGAACCGTTGATTCATATAGATCGCAGTCTATCCATGCCGCAGCAATTTTATCAATATTATATTGTTTTGCTGTTGTATCGGTAAGTGTGTCCTTAAACCATCCTTTTATAGTGGATACTTTTTTTATATCAACATTTTTCTTTTTCAGGTTATTTAAAAATTCGTCTCTGGTGACTGAGTATTGGCCTCCGAAGAAACTGCTGGAATACCCGTTTATATTATCAATATTTCGTGGCTTTGGTAAACCCTCAAAAGAATCTAATGCAAAGAATCTCATATTATCAAATACTGTTCCCATTGTGATGCATGCATAATAAAATGTCGTGCCTTTAAATACACCAAACTCCAGATAGTCGCCTTCAATTTCAGCTCCTACAAGATATTCTGTAAGTTTATCTATAGCATCCCATCTGGCACTATAGTAATTCAATAAACGATCTTCAATATTATTTTTAAATCCGGGCCCGATGATATTTTTAAAATTATTCCATAGATTGCGAATCATGATTAATTATTCTATAATAAGTATATATTAATGTTGCGATGGATTAATTTCAATAGAATGATTATATTCACATAAATATACTCCGGGAAATTTATATGATGATTCGGATGTATATGGATTTGTTTCAATAGAGAATTGTTTTGCATAGCCTATTCCGTCAATATCTTCAATATTTGTACGGCCAATCCATAGGCCCAGCAGGTAATCACCGGGTTTACATAATACATTTTTAAGAGTGAATGTAATAGTTGCTGTTTGGCCTTTTAATAACGAGAGAAGAGAATTTTTCATTAATGTATTTGCATCAATTATCCTGTAACCGGATTGTTCATATATAATTATTGCAACATTTGCATCAAATACATTTTGATATGCAATAATTGTTAATTCGATTTCTAAATTCTGGCCAACCTGTAAAATTTTTTGTGGATTTCGATCATTGTCATATGGGGTAATTTTTATAGATGTAAATTGACATTTGCCATTACCATATCTCTCAATATTTGTCAAGTCCGATGATTCGTTGATGTGTGCATACATTATTGACTGATATTCAGAAGTAATATCTCTTGCTGATCCATCTTTTATAATTTTTCCATCTGCTAATAATATACCTCGTGTACATAATGATGAAATTGCACTCATATTATGACTTACGAATAATACAGTACGCCCTTCTTTTGAAGCGTCTCCCATTTTTCCTATACATTTTTTCTGGAATAATGCATCTCCAACTGCAAGGACTTCATCTATAAGTAATATTTCAGTATCCATGTGTGCTGCAATAGAGAATGCAAGTCTTACATACATCCCACTCGAATATCGTTTTACCGGGGTATCAAGAAATTTCTCGATTTCGGAAAATCTTACTATTGTATCAAATTTATCTTCTACTTCTTTTTGATCCATTCCAAGAATTGATCCTGATAGGTAAATATTTTCCCGACCTGTTAATTCAGGGTGGAATCCTGTGCCTATTTCAAGTAATGATTTTACCTGACCATATAGTTCTATTTTTCCATATGTTGGTGATGTAATACGGGATAAAATTTTTAATAGTGTTGATTTTCCGGCACCATTCCTTCCGATGATTCCCACAATCTCACCTTTATATACATCGAATGAAATATTTTTCAAAGCCCAGAAATCATCAGAAAATTTAGAATTTCCATAAAGAATCTGGTTAACCGGCGTTGTTATTAAATTCGTGACCGCTTCAGAAAATGTAAAATAATTTTGTTGTATTTTACCAATAGTATATTTCTTATCAAGATTAAGAACACGAATCATAATATCGTTTGGCATTATTCACCTTGTTGATACCAGTCAACAAAAGATTTAATTCCATCATATATATTTGTCTTTGGTGACCATTTCAATAATGTAGAAGCTAATGTGATATTTGCCAAAGTATCCGGGACATCACCTTTTTGTGAATTTCCATATCTTATTATTCCTTTGATTTTACATATTTTTTCGATAATTTGTATTAATTTATTTACGGTAATACAACTACCACCACCTATATTAAAAACTTCTCCATTAACCGGGAGTAATGCAGCATTTAAATTTGCATTAACAACGTCATCGATATAGGTAAAATCACGTGTTTGATTTCCATCACCATAAATAGTAATTATATTATTATGAATAATATCATGAACGAATTTATGAATTCCCATATCCGGTCTTTGTCGTGGGCCATATACAGTAAAATATCTAAGTGATACTGTTGGAATATTATAATTTTTATTATATAAATAACATAAATGTTCTGCGGCAAGTTTGGTAACGCCATATGGTGATAATGGTTGAAGTTTCATTTGTTCATTCATGGGTAAAGTGACATCCCCGTATACTGATGAAGACGACGCATAAATGAATTTTTTTAACGGTTGTTCTTTATAATATTCAAGAAGACGTTGTGTACTTTCAATATTCATCCGGGTATAAATTGAAAATTCTTCTCCCCATGACGATCTGACCCCGGCTTGGGCAGCTTCATGAAAAACATAATCAACTTCAGGAAACGTCTCCATATTCATAATGTCTTGTTCAATAAATGTAAAATGTGGATTTTTACATGCGTAAGAGATATTAGATTCTTTAATTGGCCGGGCATAATAATCAGTAAAGCAATCAATACCTGTGACATCATATCCATCATGTAAAAGCCTGTCTGTAATATGACTTCCTATAAAACCTGCACATCCGGTGACAAAAGCTTTCATATTGCCACCTTTTGTTTAAGAAATGTCATTAATGGTATTTTTAATGTTTCATCAATGAGTGCAAAATCAATAATGGTTTCAATATATCCCAATTTATCTCCTGTATCATACCGTTTACCTTTAAATTTATATGCATATACCGGGTGATTTTTAAGGAGGAGATGAATTGCATCTGTTAATTGAATCTCATTTCCGGTTCCGGGTTGTATAGTTTTTAAACAATCAAAAATTTCCGGGATGAAAATATATCTTCCGACAGCTCCGATATTTGATGGTGCTATCTCTTTTGTTGGTTTTTCAATAATATCTTCAATTTTAATAAGATCCGGTTCAATTAAATCTCCTTTAATAATACCATAGTTGGAAATTTTATTGTCTGGTAAATTTTCAACTGAAATTACAGATGATTTAAATCGCGAATAAACAGATATTAATTGAGATGTACATGGAATTGTATTAGAGATGATATCATCTCCGAGTAATACAGCAAATGCTTCGTTTCCAATATGGTTCTCAGCTTTGAGAATGGCATCTCCGAGACCGTTTGGCTCTCGTTGTCTTACATAATGGATGGTTGGTAATTCTGATAATTTTTTAATACGATCAAGTGTAGAATTTTTATTATAATCTTTTAATCGCATTTCCAATTCTGGTGAAGAATCAAAATAATCTTCGATTGCGCGTTTTCCCCTTCCGGTGATAATAATTATATCGTCAATACCTGATGCGACTGCCTCTTCTACAACATAATGGATAACCGGCTTATCTATAATTGGCAGCATCTCTTTTGGCATAGATTTTGTTACTGGTAAAAATCTTATACCAAGTCCAGCAGCAGGAATAACAGCTTTATGTATTTCTTGTTTTGTTACCAGCATATGCCTTCAGCTCTTTTACATGATAGTATTTTTCTTCCCTCTATAATAACTTTATGTCTCATTACATCAAATTCTGTATTTAATTTTGAAAATTCTGGCCATTCTGTTAATATTAAGCATCCATCAGCATTCATAAGTGCGTCGAGTGCAGTATTACAATAGGTAATATCCGGGAACATTTGTCTCATATTTGCCATAGCCATTGGATCGTATGCGATAATATGAGCCTTCTTTTGTAATAATTCATGAATAATCGGGATTGCGCGTGATTCTCGAATATCATCTGTATCGTTTTTAAATGCAAGACCCAGTAGTGTTATATATTTGCCTGATACATCTCCAATTTTTCTTTCAAGAAGTTCAATTAATTTATGTGGTTGTTGTGCATTGACATCGAGGACCGATTGTAATAAAACAGGATTTTCTTTATTTTTGTGTGCAAGCAAAATGAGGGCTGACAGGTCTTTTTGGAAACAACTACCTCCGAATCCTATACCTGAATTAAGAAATTGTGATCCTATCCGGTGATCAAAGCCAACTCCTTTCATTACATCATAAGTGTTAATATTCAAACATTTACATATATTTCCAATTTCATTGGCAAATGAAATTTTGGTTGCAAGAAAAGCATTTGATACATATTTAATCATTTCTGCTGTAGCAATATCGGTATAAACTATCGGTGCAGAAATTTTTTCATATAATTCATTAATATAATATTTATTATATGGATCATTACTACCTATAATGATACGATCAGGACTCATAAAATCTTCAACAGCTTTTCCTTCACGAAGAAATTCGGGATTCGCTATAAAGTTTATTTCATCTTTTGATTTTCCTGATAATGTAAGAATTTCCGGACGAATTATATTTGCAGTTGTACCGGGAAGAACAGTACTTTTTACAATGATACAACAATCTGATGTATTATTTTTCAAAGCCGTTCCAATTGATAAACATGCAGATTTAATAAAAGACAAATCTATATTATTATTTGGTGTCGATGGGGTTCCCACACAGATAAAAATTACTTCTGCTGATGTAATTGAGTTAAATTTATTACTTGCACGAAGTCTGGTTCCTATATGTTGTTTTATCAATTGATCTAATCCAATTTCATAAATGGGAGATCGCCCGGCATTAATAATTTGTACTTTATTTGCATCAATATCAATAATAGTTACATAGTGACCGAGATGCGCGAGGCACGTTCCTGTTACAAGACCGACATATCCTCCTCCTACAATAGAGATGTGCATTATATCACATCCGCAAAATATTGTTCTGTTTTTTTGAAATAAAATAATCCCCCAATCAGGATAATTATAACAACTCCTATAGAGATGCATATTTCTGTTATTGGTAATTTTACTCCAAGAAGTGCCCACCTGAAACCTTCAATTACCCCTACCATCGGGTTAAGTGCATATATTAAACGGTACTGCTCAGGAATTATTGAAATTGGATATGCAATTGGGGATGCATATAACCCCAATTGAAGAATAAATGATAATGTGTATTGGAAATCGCGATATTTAACATTAAGAGCAGATATCCACAATCCGATTGCGAGTGCTGTGATAATAGCAAGTAAAATGAATAATGGAATACATAAAAAATTAAGTGTTGGTATAATCCCATAATATGCCATCATAATAATAAGAATTATTGATGCAATACAAAAATCTACCAATGGTGAAAGTACTCCGGAAATTGGTATAATAAGCCTTGGAAAATATACTTTTGTTATAATACCCGCATTTGCTACCATGCCTGTTGCTGATCGACTAAGACCCTCTGAAAATAAAGTCCATGGAGTGAGTGCAACAAAGCTGAATATTGGATATGGTATGCCATCAGATGGTATATTTGCAAATCTTCCGAATATTATGGAGAAGATGATCATCATAATTACTGGTTGGATTATTACCCACAAAAATCCAAAAACAGTTTGCTTATATCGTATTTTTATATCTCGTGATATAAAATTATATAATAAATTCCGGTATTTCCAGATTTCCTGAAAATCTATAGGAACCCATTTTTTGGGTGGACAAATAACAAGTATCGGGTCTGGCATTAGTTCTCCTGTTGAGTAATTTGATTGAGAATTTCTGTATATAATGATATAATTTTAGGATTAATTATTGATTTATCAAGCATCTCATGTGCGATTTGAAAATTATGTTCTGCCGACTGGTTAATAATGTCACTATGTTCTAAAGCGAATTTAATAGAATTTACTATATCAGTTGGATCCTCCGGAGAAATAATACATCCTGTTTTTTGATGGATTATCCATTCATTTGCACAACTGGTATTAGATTCAATGGGAAATGCTCCCATTACCATGGATTCTAAAAGAGAGTTGGAAACGCCATCACTTAAATTTGCACTAATTGATATATATGTTTTTCCATATAATCGTAACATATTTTCATGGGATTGTACCGGGAGTATTTTAATATTGAGTCCTGTTTCATTAGATATAATTTCAGCTTTAAGTTTTACTTCTTCTCGTGTAGCCGAGTAGAGTAAAATTGTATAATCCTGAAGTAAATCTGAACAAAGTTCTATTGCCCTGAGTGCAACTAATGCACGGTTCATTGTACCTTGATAACCTTTAACCATTATAATTTTTCGATCTGAACAGTTTCCCGGTTGCCAGTACCCTCTCATTTTAATTGTATCAAAACCTCCATTTCCGGGTAATTTTGTTAGAATCTCTCCTTTAAATCCAAATTTATTAGCTAATACAATATCTCTCTCTGATTTTGGTAAATAATAATTACACTCGTTAAGTACTTCTTTAATTTTTATTGCGTGTTCGGGAATCCTCCCGAAAAAATAAATATCATTTCCCCAAGGGGTGTATATCCATGGTGGAAAGGATTTTCCAATTATTTTTTTAGCATTTAATGCAAGATAACCTGCATGTTGCATTTCAAGTGTATGAACAAAATCGGGTTTTATTTTTTTAATTATTTTTACAAGCTGGTTTATGCGATATTCTTCATATTTTACATCATCGTGTAAATTACCATGTGCTAATTGTAAAAATGTATTAATTTTATCTGATATATTATTCCATACAAATGGTATTGACTTATTAAATGTTAAACTGTTATCGGAATTTTCTGATCGTAATGGTATACCGTGAATAGTAATATTTTTTATTGATGGGTGAATTTTCCAGATAGTTGATGGAAATGCATGGATATCCCAACCCATATTTTTTATTTCATTCAACCATCTGGCTGTATGAACACTTTCGAGCATGGCAATAAAAAGAATACGTGGCATTCTATGTTTATTTTGTTTGTGATTATATAAATATGGTGGTTTTAATCGCTAAATTTATAATCTATTATGTATAATTATATTATGGAGAATAATTATGGATGATGAACTTACTATCAAAACTCTTAATGTTGATACAGTTAATGTCAAGCATTTGAATATTGTTACAGAACCGGTTAAGGCACCGGTTACAGATCCGGCCAAAGTCGAGACGCAGGCTATAACAGATGATGATATTAAAAAAGCTACAAAAAGAGGTAGATTTTTCGGAGATCCCATTTTGGTTATTGAATGACGGAGTATGCCGGTGCAAAATCTCTTGATGCGGAGATCACGCTTGATTTTATTAAAAAAACTGTCAGTATGGATTATACATTAAATTCTTTTGGCAGTCCTCTTGATAGTAATAGATCGGTACAAATAGATAATAGTTTCCGGAATCTATTATTTCATGAACAAGTAATAGAATTATTTATAGCAATGATGATATATTGGTGTATTTGTATACCGATTTCAGTAATGATTATGCCGGTTATAACAATGTGTACAGAATATAAATTAATTACTAATTCCAATAGTCATTATGCTTACCAGAAGTTATTAAAATATGTATATGTGAGCAATAGTGGAATTTATGAACAAACTAAAACCGGTAAATTAGTTGAACCAATAATAACATTTACTATTTCTAATAATATCTGGAGTGAATATGAACTTGATGGTGAATATCAGGAGAAAATAAAATCCATATCATTAAAACGACATTTAATTACTCATTATATGTTTGGAAAATACAAACGGACCAGACAAGATGGATGGGATGTAATATTTGAATTTACCAATCCGCCACAATCCGGTTCCTGCATTTTAAGATCAACATGATCACAGTCTTTATATATGAAAAAATACAATTATTATGTGGGTCTGTAACTCAGCAAGGCAGAGTATCGGACTTTTAAGATGTGTTCCTTATAACCAACACATCGAGGATATCCGGACGTCATGCGTTCGATTCGCATCAGACCCATGAGGACTCATATCTCAGTTGGTAGAGAGTCTGGCTGTTAACCAGAAGGTCGCAGGTTCGAACCCTGTTGAGTCCGTGTAGTTCTGTAGTGTAGCGGTCAATCATACTGGGCTTTGACCCCAGTGACAGAGGTTCGAATCCTCTCAGAACTATTGGACGCATGGTATAGTGGTTAATATGTCGCCTTGTCTGGGTGAAAACTTGGGTTCAATTCCCGATGCGTCCGTGAAAACTGGGCAGGTAGCGGGCATGCGTGCTTTAATATCCCCTAATGTTGGAGGATATTATGGTTATAAACTCAGATATATTAGGAGATTTTTATATTCAATGGCATATTACTAATAAATGTAATTTGCGATGCAAACATTGTTATCAGGATGATTATACTGATGAATTATCTTTTGAAAATTTTAAAATAATTGCTGATAAATTATTTTCAACATTATATCGATGGAATAAATTGGGAGATTTCTCTATAACCGGGGGAGAGCCTTTTTTATATCCATGGATATTTGATGCTTTGGAATATATTGATTCTTCTGATAATGTAAGCAGGCTTGATATTTTAACAAATGGTATATTTATAACAGAAGAAATTATACAAAAATTACTGCGATTTAATAAATTACGATATATCCAGATCTCTCTTGATGGTTCTTCCCCCGAAATTCATGATAAAATTCGTGGAAACGGATCATTTGAAAAATCTATGAGAGGCGTCAGAATGCTTGTTGAAAATGGTATCGAGGTAAGATTAATGTTTACATTACAACGAATAAATATGTTAGATGTCCCGGATGTCATAGACTTGGCTATACGTGAGAATATCAGTGGGATTACAATTGAAAGAATAATTCCTATGAATGATAATGATATATTTACATCAAATGAGATCCATGCAATTTTTAATTATATATCTGACCGGTCTGATAATGAATATGAAAAAGGGACGCTTTTAAAAATTTTAAAATATCGCCCATTGTGGATAAATATTGATCCATGTCGTGCAAAAATTGGCATGAATACACCTGTACATAAAGATCTTGGTGGATTATGCTCAATTGGACTGGATGGTATATGCATTCTCCCTGATGGAAATGTTCTTGCATGCAGGAGGCTTCCGATAATAATTGGAAATCTTATAACAGATTCACTTGAAAAAATATGGACACAATCCCGGTTATTATGGGAAATCCGTAATAAAAATAATTTAAAAGGTAAATGTTATTTATGTGACTATTCTTCAAGATGCGGTGGCTGTAGATCAATGGCGTATGCGTATTGTAATGATTACCTTGCCGAGGATCCGCATTGCTGGCGAAAGGTTTAAATAAAATAAACATATAGTATATATTATGATAAAATCAGACTTTATACCAGTTGAGCAGCTTTCATCGGGCCAGTTAACAGATCCTGATTATGCTCTTAAAAGAATAGACTTGGTAAATAAAAATAATTTTGAAATTACTGTATGCAGTAAATGTCATCACTGCCGTTAAAAAAAATTATAAAATTCTTTTTCTCTTGTCTCCAAGAGGTTTATCTGATTTTTCCGGTGTTATTGATGCTGGAATATCACCGAATCTGCTCATTGATACTTCTGCCGGGGTGTCAGATATTGTCTGTTTCAATGTCTCTATTGATGGCATGTCTGATTTTGGCTCAGCCGGAACTTGGGTCTCTGTCAAAAGCTTTTGCTTGGTCGTCTCTATGACATCCATAGCTTTTGCATATACGTTTGGATCATTGTCCTTAAGAATATCTAAGAATGTTGCCAGACTCCCGCCTGCTGACAGGCCGCCGGTGCCCACCTTGAATAAGTCCATGAAGTTCTTCGGGTCTCCGCCACCATAGAATTTAATATCTGCCATTCCAAGTGCTTTTGCAAGCTCAAGACCAATCCGCTCGTCCTTTTCGATGATACGAATCTTTTCTGCACCTTCCTGCTGTAATTTCTGTGCTGCTGCGATCTTTGCAAGACCTTCTGCCTCAGCAAGCTTTTTTGCTCTGATAACAGCAGCTTCAGCAGTACCTACAGCACTTGTTTGTGAAGCTGTACCATCACCTTTCAGGATAAGTGCTTGTTTTTCACCTTCGGATGTCAGGATGTTTGCCTGCTTGATACCTTCTGATGTAATAATCTGTGATTGCTTGACACCTTCTGCTGTTTTGATTTTGGCATCGGCCTCGATGTTCGCGCGGGTAACTTTCTCATTCCGTTCAACATCAAGGATCTTAGTAATTGCCTCCTGTCGCATGGTAGCAACAGTTTTCTCTTTCTCCTGTGCCCGGATTGCGATCTGTTCATCTGCCTGAATCTTTCTTTTTTCTGCGAGTTCGCGGTTTTCGGCCTCTACAATTTCGGCCTGCTTGGTTTTAATTGCGATTTCCTGACGTGAAAGTGAGTTGATTTCAGCCTCTTTCTTTGCAGAAATATCGTGAATAACAGTAGTTTTGTCTGCATCGGCAATATTCTCTACTGCAACATTGGTGAGCTCGACACCCCACTTAAGGAAATCTTCCCGAATCTCACCATGAATTTCGTCCTGAATCTCTTTACGTTTTGAGATGATATCTTCAATTGCATAATTCGCCGTAGTTTTACGAATTGCTGAAACAATGATTGAAGACATACCTTTCTTGAAATCGTCTATGCTCGTTCCCGGAAACTTTTGTGCGGCGGCCGTGACATTTTCGATACGACAATAAACAGATACTCCTATAACAAACCGTGCATTGGCTTTTGCAAATGTCTCATAATCTTTAATCATAATCTGCATGATTTCGAGAGGCATTCGTTTTACAATACACCCGATAACCGGGATCCATGATGGAAAATTGTAATAGATAGCTGTCGGCTGTCTTCCGGCAATGGTTGTATCAGCAGAATAAATTTCTGTACCGGATTTTTTAACAACAACATCGGCATATTTAAGTTCAACAATCTGACGCAATGTTAGCGCCCAATGTACAATATAAACAATAATAAGAGCGGCAATTGCCACCAATCCAAATTCAATAAGTTCCATTATTTGTCCTCCTCTGATCTGATAACAACTTTGTTATCGCTGATATCAGCTTTAATACTAGGATTTATCAGTTCTCCGTACCGTACTGATTTATTTATATAATCAAATACCACGGATTTACCATCTGTAATCTCATCGTGAAATTTAACCATGTCCTGAATGGTTGCAAATACAATTTCTGTCGGATTTCGTGCTTTTACTTTAATAATCTCCATAAAACCTCCTAAATTACAATAATAATATTGGTTGTACTGGTATTTAAGGAGAGTGACTAACAGCCTGTTGCATGTGCCGGACAAGATGATCCGGTTATCTCTACGATTACCCCTATTCTTTCTTTATCTATTATCTTCAATTTCGGTCATTTTACACCACCAATTTCCTCTTTACACCTGACATATGCTAACGCAAATGGTGTTAATACTATACCTGTAAATATAAAAATTACAAAGATTAAATTAACATCTGGATACCAAGGTTCACCATGCCAAGTATGTCTTGACCACGAATCGTTACAATAACACACATATAAAACTAATACAAATATAATTCCCATAAAATAATTTGGAGAAGTCCCGAAGTCAATCAACTGTTTCTTCGTCGCAAATAAATTGAAGATAAATCCAATTACAATACCAAATATTCCAAGTATAATAAATGCCTCATATGCACCCATTACAAGCTTGATGGATTCTATTATATTAAATAAATAAATACCGGCATTGAGAAAAATACAACTTCCGATTATAATACCTAGAATTATACCAGTATATATACCAACATTTTTAAAATCGCTTGTTAAAGATTTTTTGATACACTCTGTTTTCATTTTACACCACCAAAATATTTATTATACCAAAAGACTGTAAAGTTGCTACTAATGTACACATACCAAAAAGTATTGTACAAATAGCTCCGCAAATACCAAATGATTTATTGATATGATATGTCACATATGATGCATATGCAAATCCAAATGTAATTAGCCACCACGCTATTGCAGTAAACCCTATAGTAATTGATTGTATGGTTTGTTGTGATATTATAATTTCCATTGTCATTTTACACCACCTGCTTTCTTTCCTTCAGCATATGCCCAATTGCACATTTTTGTAATTTTATCCATTGATTCGTTTACATTGATTAGATTGAGTTTTGCTTCTCTGATAACAGAATATTTATCAAACCCCAATTCTGTAAACATTTTCTGGTATTGATCGGAAGAAAGTTCTAATATATTAAAAATTACTTCTTCTGATTTTCTTCGATCATAGTATGCCTGCACAATGTATGCCTGTATAATTATTCCAATAAAAGTACCGATTATAATTACCATCATATTACTAGCAACTAATTGCTCAATTGTAAGTTCAATCATTTCGTTCCTCACTTATATCGTTGCAAACGTTCCTCACCTATATCGTTGCAAATCCAATGTTCATATCCACCATATAACAATCTATTACATGCCGGATAAAATACTTTTAATATCACTATAATAAGTAGTACTGTTGTGATCCATGTTAATTGAGATGCATTTCCATTTATATTCGAAGGTACAATTGGATAATAATATAATATCAAGATTGACATCGAGATCTTCATTATATCACCCACAAAATCTGCAAGTCCTTTAAATGTGAGAGATTTATAAAATCGTAGTTTTTCATTTATTAGTTTGTTTGTCATTTTATATCACCCGCAAATACAAGTCACACGAATTTTCATAATACAAATTTAGTTTGCGAGTATATATGTATAGCGATTATGAGGTGCGCGGTTTATAAAATTTCAGTTAATTTGGTAAATTTCAGTCAATTTGTGTAATATAAGAGAAATGAGAGTCCGGGTGAATAAATAATAAATTCCATGGGTGACAACATAATTAATTCCTCAATAGGTATTTGTTTTACTGGTATTTAACTAAACAGGCGGGAAGTCCCCCTGCGCAAGCTGGGGGGATGAAAGCCGCCCACACTTGAGCCACAATCCTTATATATGCATAGTGATAATATATATGTGATAACTATGAAATATCTACTCGATAAAGGAGCACACTCTGTGTATGCTCTACAATATCACTTTGTTCAATGCGTCAAGTATCGGAAGAAGGTATTCATTGACGAGAGATATGTTACCCTGATGAAAAATAAGATGCATGAAATATCAGAAACGTTTGAAGTAGAAGTAATAAATGTAGAGTTTGACAAAGATCATTTCCATATGTTGTTCAAAGGAAAACCGACGTTAGATATTCCAAGATATATCAATGCAATCAAGACGATAACCTCACGGGAAATCCGAAGGAACTACCCGGAAATTCAAAAGGTGTTATGGGGAGATGCATTCTGGTCAAAGTCATATTTCTTAGCAACGACCGGACAAGTGACATTAGAGATGTTGAAAAAGTATGTAGACGGCCAGAAGGTGAAACGTAATGCAGCTAACACGAAAGGTCAGAATATATCCGAGTAAAGAACAGGAAAATACCTTATGGGTACTTTCTGATCGGTGTCGGTTGATATATAATTTTGCGTTAGCGGGGCGTAGAGAGCGATATGCTTTAGAGGGTAAAGGCATATCGTATATTGATCAGCAGAACAAGCTGCCAGAGATCAAGGAGCGGTATCCTGAGTATAAACAAGTCAATAGTAAGGTTTTGCAGATGGTATTGAGGACGTTAGATGGAAATTACAAATCGTTTTTCGCTCTGATAAAACAAGATCCGGAAGCAAGACCACCGGGTTTTTGTGGTAGGAAATATTTCTTCACGATGAAGTATAATCAGAGCGGATTCAAAGTCACCGACGATGAAGTTCAGTTATCACACAAAGTTGAAGGTGGAGCGAAATTGGTATTCCCAATAACAACGTATGAGAGAATCGTTGATCCAAAACAAGTAGATGTGCATTTCAACGAAGGTAAATGGTATTTGTCAATAATTGATGAGATAAAACCTCCGGAATATCACGACAATGAACTGTATCAAGCGTTTGACTTAGGAATAACTAAGCAGACAGCAGTAAATATGGAAGGAAAGTTCTTTGAGTTAAAGAACATTCGTCCGGACTTGTACTGGAACAAAACGATTGATAAGATCACTGGTCGGAGAGATCATTGCGTCAAGCATACAAAAACGAATTGCCGCCCAAGCAGTAAGAAATGGTCGATGTTGAACAGTATCAAACGGAAGTTCGAGAAGAAACGATCTAACCAGATTTTAGATTTCCAACATAAGGCATCTTTGATGATCGTCAAGAATACAAAGGCTAACACAATCGTGGTCGGTGATCTTGATGTGAAAAGTATGCCACAGTCTAAGAAAGCGAACAGAGGTATGAACAGGTCAACGCAGGGAACCGGATACCTTGCGAGGTTCACGGGATTTCTAACCTATAAAGCAGAAAGAATAGGTAAGAAAGTAATAGAAATCAGTGAATGGAACACGACAAAAGCATGTTGTCAGTGTGGAAAACTCCACGATATGCCAACATGGAAACGTGTAATGAAATGTGATTGTGGGAATGTACTTGATAGAGATCGTAATTCAGCGGTCAATAT
>Ga0315289_10001815_pt1 | contig 33219 bp, 33 predicted proteins | sample YL17G11_40_MG_FD_203452 | JGI IMG/M metagenome (GOLD analysis project Ga0315289, IMG submission 203452) | Sediment microbial communities from Yellowstone Lake, YNP, Wyoming, USA - YL17G11_40 | ecosystem: Environmental > Aquatic > Freshwater > Lake > Sediment | place: USA: Wyoming | collected... | reverse complement strand
TCGTTGTTCGTTGCTGATCCTGATTCCAATAGGCGTCGGCATGAATGCCCTCCTTCCCGGATTCATTGTGACGCCTATGGTATCATATTTAATTATTATTGCAAGTAGATACTAGCGCCATTCCGGCGAGGACATCCGAAGGGAAATGCTTCCCTGCTTCCACGCGGGCCCAAGCAGTTCCGGTGGTGAGCGAAGCAAGGCCAATCCGCAGTGAGGTAGTGCCCCCGTCAGAGAGCGGCAGTGAATTAAGATTGCGGGAGGTGAGCGTTGCATACACAGAGGCCTTTGAAGCGTGGCCCGAGGGAAAGCTTTCGAAGTCCGAGGCATCCGGCCGGGCTCGGTGGGTCTCCTGTTTCAGGAGGCTGGTCGCCTCAGAGGTCAACTTGACAGCCCCATAACCCACGCCGATCCCCTTGAGCTTGGCCCAGGCCCACGGTCCGGGTTCTTCTCCGCTCGGTGTTGCCAGTGCGGTAATCCAATAGGCGGCCATAGTGGTTTCACAGAGGTAATCACTGGCTCTACCCGCGTTTGCCTTCGACCTGAACACAGGGGTGTGGTTTGAGGCCCAATGGGAGAGGTTCTTGTCAAGGTCGCCCACCTGCAAGGCCAGGGCTCCTGCAGCCGGCGCCCACGTTTCAGGCGCCAGGACTGCATCAACGGCCGCATCGCGAAACCGCTCCCAAGAGGGAAGGAGGGTGGCATCTTGCCCCCAGCCGCGTCCGTTTGGCAGAGTCGCGCACCCCGCCAGCAATGCCATGCTGTACAGCGCCAGGAAGACACGGACCAACTTCAGGCAGCTCGACTCCGACCGGTCCCGACAAGCCTGAAATTCCGCGTCGGTTCCAAGTTTCCTGCCGAGCATTTGCCCCAAGACCGGAAAACATCTACTAACGTAGTGTCCCATGACGATCTTCTTGTCCGAATGTCTTGGAGACTCTTTTCTGGAGGGAGTGGATGATGAAAGAAAAAGACCCATGCTCCGAATGAGAGGAAAGCGATAAGGACGAGGGCCAACGCTATCTTTAGTGGGGCAATTCTCATGAACTGGCTCCTCGGTCATGAAACACCCCCACGACGCACAGACAATATAGCGATGGAATCCGGACAGGAACCTGACAGGGAGATTACAATTCGGTCATCTTGGAGGTGAGACTCAGGCCGGTGGGGGGAAAGCGTAGGCTTACTATCGTTCCCTTGGCGGGCTCGCTCTGGATTGCGACGCTGCCACCGTGGAGTTTCATGATGGACCTGACAATCGCCAAGCCCAACCCCGTGCCCGAGGTCTTCCGGGAACGTGCGGGATCCACACGGTAAAAACGGTCGAAGAGTTTCGGAAGATGTTCTGGATCGATGCCGAAACCCGTGTCGCTTACCGCGACTTCGACGAATTCATCCTCCGTCTGCTTGATGGAGAGGATGATCTTTCCACTCCGAGGGGTGTATTGGAGGGCATTGGAAAGAAGATTGCTCAGCGCTTGCCGAAATAGGATCTGATCCGCGCGTAATGGCGCGTTTCCTTGGCAGATGACCTCGACCCCTTGTTCCTCAGCCAACGCATCATAGAATTCTCGCACCGCTTCCATCTCCTTACGACCGTTGAACAGGGATCGTTCGATCCGGGTTTCCGTGCTTTCAGCCCGAGCCAGGAAAAGCAAGCTTTCGACCATACGGGACAGCCTCGCATACTCCTCAAGACTCGATTCAAGAACCTGCCGGTACTCGTTCGGCGCTCTGGTTCTGGAGAGAGCAACTTCTGCTTCACCCATAAGGTTATTAATCGGCGTACGCAATTCATGAGCCAAGTCGGCAGAAAATTGGGAAAGGCGGGTAAAGGAGTCCTCGAGACGGTTGAGCATGTCATCGAAGGCGGTAGCCAAGGCGGCTAATTCTCTTGGCCATCGTGCTGGAGTGATCCGTTCGTGAAGCTGGGTTACGGTAATCCGTTGGGCTGTCTTGGTAATCTCTTCCAGTGGACGCATCCCTTTGCGGGCAACGGCAACACCCACTGCGGCGGAGAACAAGATCCCTAAAGAGAGTACAACCGCCAGCTTTCGACGATACTCAGCGATAAGGGCATTTTCGTGTGATACATTCAAAGCCACCTGGACGAGTCGTTGATTTCCACGGGAATGACCAAGCCCTGCCCATGCCGCCATCAAGAGATAGGGCCTGCCATCGTTCGACCTCCATTTCGTCCCTTTCTCCGGCGTTTGTATAAAACTGATTGGCGCCGGGAACAGGGAGGAAACGAGGATATTGTCCATACCGGGCGTCTCGATCTGGGTGCGGCCTTCTTCATCCAGAATCCTGGCATAATATTTGGCAAACTGGAAAGAAGCTCCTTCCCATTTCACCTCTTCCTCTAAGGCCTCTTGCTTATCGGGACGTTCCCGCAAAATAACGCGTAGAACTTGAATCTTCGCAGCCAGGAACTGATTATCTTCCCTTTCCAAATTGCTTACCAGCACCCAATATAAAAAAACAGCAGATATGACGAGCATTCCTAAAGCCGACAAGGTGTATAGAAAGGTCAATCTTCGTGTGATCGACCAGGACCAAGGGGAGGACGATGCAGACCTATAGCTTGTTGTGTTCTCAACGGTCTTCAAGGACATACCCCATCCCACGGACAGTATGAATCAACTTCTTCGTAAAAGGGTCGTCCACTTTGCTACGCAGTCGCCGAACCGATACATCCACGACGTTGGTATCGCTATCGAAATTCATGTCCCAAACCTGTTCCGCAATCAGAGTCCGGGATAAAACCTCGCCCGCTCGTCGCACCAGGAGGGACAGAAGAGCGAACTCCTTCGGTGTTAGATCGAGGCGCTTTCCAGCACGAGTTGCCTTGTGTCGTAGAAGGTCGATCTCCAGGTCGGCGATGCGTAGCGTTTCAGGCTGTCGGGCCGGGCCGCGGCGAAGGATGGAACGAACCCGTGCCAGCAGTTCCGAGAATGCAAAAGGCTTGACCAGGTAATCGTCTGCCCCCAACTCCAGTCCTTTGACCCGGTCCTGAATCGAGTCACGGGCCGTCACAAAGAGGACCGGGGTTTGCTCACCACTTCGTCGCATCTCCGTGAGGACTGACCATCCATCCTGCTTGGGGAGCATTACGTCGAGGATAATGAGATCGTAATCTCCTGTGCGCGCATGGTGGAGCCCATCCTCGCCTTGTTCGACGACATCGACGACGAAACCGCTCTCTGAGAGCCCCTTCTTCAGGTAGCCAGCAGTCTTCTTCTCGTCCTCCACAATTAAAATGCGCATCCCTCACCCCCCAACATCAAAAACGCCCCTTGAGAAACAAACACCGAGAAGCAGGCCTTCTCACCCTCGCTCCACCTCGCGGAGGATGACCTCCGACCCGGGAGAGAGGGCACCCCCCAGGCCGATTTCGTGTCCATAGCGATCGAAAGGCTTCAGCCGGCCCTCCAGGACCAGTTCTCGCTCTTCCGGGGTGAGGACCGATCGGACGGTGATCCCGGGGTGATAAGGCAGGAATCTCTCTCGAACGACCTTGATGAGCTGACTCACCGCTGGATCCTCCCCTCGACCTGCGGCCACTTCTGCGGGTTCTTCTCCAGGGCTTTCAGAAACTCGACCAGGGCCTGACGATCCAGGCCATGGCTTCGCACATTCTTCCCTTGAGTGAGCACTTCGAACTTGTCCCCTCCCGCCATCATGAACTCATTGGCGGCGACCCGATAGGTCTGATGAAGCTGCAGGGGCCTTCCTCCTATTAAAATATCCCTCGCCTTGCCTGAGGAGATGCGGAATTGCGCTCCCGAGATGGCGTCCCCGCCTCCTCGGGCGGCCAGGTAATCGAAGAGGATCTCTACTTGCTGCCCGGTGAGATCGGTGGTCATCACCTGATTAGAGAAGGGCATCACCTCGAAGACCTTTGCCATGGTAACGGGCCCGGCCGGGATATCGGCCCGCATCCCCCCCTGGTTGTAAAGGGCGAGGTCGGCCTGGGTGAAGGCCCGGAAGGCATCGGCCAGGAGATTGCCGATGGAGCTCTCTCCCTCCTGGCGCAGAACGGGTGCCGGCGCGTGGCCCACCACCTCCTCCATGATGGCCTTGGCCCGCTCCTCGTAGCAACATTTGAGCAAAGAGGCGGGGAGGGGATCTGGTGAGACCTGGCTGGAGACCGGGATGAGCTGGACCTCCGCTTGGACAATGCGCCTGCCATCCAACTCGAGGTCGACGCGGCCCAGGTAAAGGCCCCACTGAAAGGCCTGGACGATGAGGCAGGATCCGACCCGCTCCGGCCTTTCGATCTTGGTATGGCTGTGGCCCCCCACGATCAGATCGATGCCCGGCACCTCCTCGGCCAGGGCCCGATCCACCTCATAGCTGAGGTGTGAGAGGACGACGAGGAGATCGTAATTTCCCTGCTCCTGGCGCATGACTGATTTGAGACTCTCGCACGGTGAGGCAAAAGTGAGCCCTGCGACATTGCGAGAGAGGGTGGCTGACGGGGTCTCCGGGGTGGAGAGGCCCACAATGAGGATGCGAAGGCCTTCCACCTCTTTATAGATGAAGGGCTGGGCGAAGGACCGCCCACCCTCGCCCTGCCGGATGTTGGCCGCGATGACGGCAGGGCGGCTCTGGTGTTCAGTGAAGTAGCGTATCCTTTCTTGGCCGAAGTCGAAGTCGTGATTACCCAGGGCGAGGGCGTCGTAGCCTAAAAGGCAAGCGAAGATCAGCTCGGCTTCGCCCTGGAAGAGGGTGGAAAGGGTGGTGCCGGAGAAGCGATCCCCGGCATCCAGGAGAAAGGTATGGGGATTCTCTCGCCGGATCTGATGGATCAGGGTGGAGAGGCGCGCGATCCCTCCGGCCTCTTTTCCCAGATAGGGGTCAGGGAAAGAGGAGAGATGGGCGTGAAGGTCGTTGGTGTGGAGGATGGTCAGGGTGAGGCCCTCGGCGGAAAAAGCGAGTCCGAGGCAGACGAGCATCAGGACGACGCACAATCCGATCCGAGGGAAGGACCTGTTCATCGACTTCTCCTCGCGACAAAAGGATGCCTGCAAGATGGAACTCAAGATAGATTTCATAGGTTGCCTCGCTTTGAGGGAGAGGATATAATGCCGGCGATCCAACCCCCCACACCCTGGATGGCCGGATGGGGTCCCTCATCTTACCATCCGGGATCGAGTCGAGAGTCAGTATGCCAGAATCGGGCGGAAAAGGAAAGGAGTCAGGTGATGAAACAAGCGATCAAACACCCCTTTTTCTTGGAGAGGGAGGACGCGCTGCTTGCAGTCATCGATGTCCAGGAGAAACTGTTTGCGGCCATGGACCAGCAGGAGAAGATGGTCAAGCATATTGGCCTGCTGATCCGGACCGCCCAGCGTCTCCATCTTCCCATCGTGGTCACCGAGCAATACCCCGAGGGCCTGGGGCCCACGATCCCCGCCCTGAAGGAGTTTTTGGGGGAAGAGGAGCCCTTCGCCAAGCTCGCCTTCTCCTGTTGGCGGGCAGAGCCGTTCTGGGTGCGGCTCACCGAGCTGGGCAAGAAGACGGTCATCCTCACCGGCATGGAGGCCCATATCTGTGTCCTGCAGACGGCGCTCGATCTCCTGCAGGCGGGTTTTTCCGTTCACATCCCCCTGGACGCGGTCTGCTCCCGCAGGAAGGAGAACTGGAAGGTGGCGCTCGAGCAGTTGCAGATGGCGGGGGCGGTCATCACCTGTGCGGAAACGGTGGCCTTCGAGCTCCTGCGGGAGGCGGGGACAGAGGACTTCAAAGTCCTCTCCAAGCTCTTTCGGTGAGGGGATTTCTTAGAATGACCCAAATCACCGTTGACTTTCCGTGATCAATTGCATAGATTGTATTACACTGATATCAGGAGGTGCTATATGGGTACAGCAATTTCAGTCAGGCTTTCCAAAGAACTCGCCGATCAACTCGACAACATAGCCAAGGAAACAGAGCGACCCCGTTCCTACATCATTCAAAAGGCGTTGGAGCTTTACATTGAAGACTATGCAGATCTCCAAGTGGCCCTCGACCGGCTCCATGACAAGACAGATTCTATTGTCTCGGGCAAAGAACTGAGAAAGTCCCTTGGTTTATAATGTTGTTTACAAGAAATCAGTACTTCGGGATTTGAAAGGGCTTCCCAAGGTGCGGGCCAGTCAGATCTTAGATCAAATTGAGGAAGAGCTTTCGAAGAATGCAGATACATATCCAGCTCTCAAAGGACGATTTGCTGGACTTCGAAAATACCGAGTCGGTGATTATCGAATAATAGATGCGATCTTACAAAGTGATGTCGTGATCCTCAGAATAGGTTACAGGCGAGATGTCTATAGGAAGGAAATCTGACGATTCAATCCAGCGGACGCCTGCCCATGCTGAGATGAAAAGATGAGGCCCTTAGCCGCAGGGGAGTTTATCATTACGGGTCATGCTGCGATGGGGAAGTTGCATGAAAGTGATTTATGACCCCCAAACAGATACACTGAGCGCCATCTTCAAAGAAGGGACGCCTGTTGCGGAGAGCGACGAGGACAAACCCGGCGTCATTCTTGATTTCGATGCCGAGGGAAACCTGGTTTCCCTGGAAATACTGGACGCATCAACGAGGGTGAGCGAGACCCGCAAGATCGAATTTCAGATGACCAGCTAATTGAGGCGACGCAGGACGGAACTGGAAGCAAGCATCGAAATCAAAAGGCGTACGACCAAGGCTCCATTGCCTGACCGCTTGTTGCTGCCGTTCGGCGGGAGGTGGGGAAAAGACGGAGGCACCGTAAAGATCGTCCATCCCAAGATCGCGGTGCCTTTTGTGTTTTGGGGATGATCTCTAAAATGGCAGAGAGTCCTGGGTGAACGCTATCCCGAGTTCTGTAAGCTAATAAGTTCATTCAGAGACAACGGTCTGCCGTAATCGATCAACTCGTCTCTTGACAGGGCAGAGATGGGATGTCCCGGTCTGGCGGCCGGTCTTGGAATTTTTCCTACCTTTCTTCTTGACGCAACTTCCCAATTCTCTGTATAGTTAAGATACCTAACAACCGACTGAGGAGTTAAATCTTCCTATGTTTCATTCAGCCGCAAGCTCATCTTCATCTAACTGCCTGCCGAGCTACCGGAAACCTCCGGTTATTGAAGTTGTGTGTGGACTGCGATTTCGTGCTCTTGACAAGATAAGTATTGCCCATGTTGGCCTTCTTTGGGATAAGTTTCGATCAGATTATCCAGTTGTTCAACATGCTCCGCCGATAGCTGCAGCTAAGGGCGAGATTCTCATGGACAAAGCAACGGGGCTCCCGTTGCCGAGGGTGTGGTTTATAAACAGATCAGACGATCAACTGATACAATTTCAATTCGATAGATTCTATTATAATTGGCGACGCAAGCAGGAGGCTTACCCCCGGTACCGTTACATAATCAGTAACTTCGAGAATCTGTTCAATAAAGTTGAAGACTTTCTCAAGGAATACGAATTGGGTGAACTGAAGCCAGTCGAGTGTGAACTAAGCTACATCAACCATATCCCAAAGGACCAGGATTGGCTCGATGACCTTACGAGAGTATTTCCTGACTTTGTTTGGAGACAACTGAAAGACCGTTTCTTGCCGGGTCCTGCAAAGATTTCTTGGCAGGCAGAATTTCCTCTACAGGATAATAAGGGACATCTTACCGTCAGTCTAAGGCAAGCTATTCGACCTGAAGATAAACTCTCCTTATATGTTTTCGAGCTGACTGCGCGCCGTCTTGGTGAAGCGGAGAGCCAGAATCGGATCCGAGAATGGTTTGATATGGCGCATGAATGGATAGTCCGAGGGTTTGCCGATCTAACGACCCGCGAAGCACAGGATGTACTTTGGGAGCGAGAAGAAAATGCCTGAGCCGGTTCTGGAAACCCGTACCCGTGAATATGAAGGGAAATATCTGAGCGTAGCATCTGGCAGCAAACCTCCTAGTTTTGATGCGCCGCTTCATCCCCCGTATACGGGAGCCTGGGGCCCGGGCCTTGGAGTACTTCAAGAGGAGATTCCCGGTAAGAGATTATCAGGAATAATGTATATTGTCAGGCCAACGGTGAACCAGGAGGAGTGGAAGGACCTTGGAATTTATTTGCTGCAAAAGCAAGATTCATCTACTCAGACCGATTCGGATGATCTACAGGAAGAGGTCCAGCATATAATTCTGAGTATACGAACCTCACTTTCTGTTACCTCTCGTGAAGACGTGGCAAATAGGCTCGTTGAACTATTTAGCGATGCAAGAGAAGAGGATCCTGAAAGCCTTGGAATATCTTCTGGCTCCCTGCGCAACTTCTATAACTTCCTTCTGGCATATCCGACTTTGAAATGCCCGACTATTACTCTGACGCCCAGCTGTACCATCTATGCTTCATGGAGACTCGGACAGAACAGATTATTTGCCGTGGATTTTTTGGAAAATGAGGATATTCTCTTTGTTGTCTTCAAGCCGAATGACAGGCACCCAGAACGGTCAATTCGTCTCTCCGGTTCAGTAACGATTGATGTCCTTAAGGATACGGTCGAAGGGTGTGCAGCTTGGGACTGGATCTCGGAATGAGAGGAGATAGGATACCGGACCAAGATCGTGTTGCGCGGTACTGTAGCCCCACGCACGTCGCGGACGGGAGGGTTGAGGCTACAGCCTTCAGGCTGAGGCCAAACGATGAATACTTGTCTATAAATTGGTTGGAATTTCTAAACTGCTTGAACAGAGAGAGTGAAATCAACGAATTGCGGCGGACCTACTCCGCAAAGGGTCTGATAACAAGAAGGAAGGGAAGAATAGTTATCCTGAATGTGGGCGAAATCTGCGACAAAGTTCGAAGGGAAACCCCAGATACACGAAATCTTTATGTTCTTCACAACCCCGAATCAAACGACCCATCACACAGCGGTATATACGAATTGCGCCAAGATGATGCGCTGATTGCTGAACTGATTCGTGAAGCAATTCAGGAGATCCACCCTGCTCTGCCCGAGATCGCAGATTCTCAACGGCTTTCTGAGTAATTTGCCATGCTTGGCCAAAGAATCCTTCGAGGGAACACAGGGGACATCCCATCTTCCCCCTGTCAAGAGAAAGGCTTATGCATTAGAAGGCTTTTGATTTCAACGCGATAGAAATCGATCTTCTTTTTGGGCAGACCTCTCCTGTAGCCTTTTTGTAGCAGGTTCTCGTTTCTTCGACGAGTCTCTCACCGGAATCGAACCTCGTATCTCATCGTTATCATTATCCGGCATGCCAGCCTTAGATGGCCGCCCATCATCCCTTATCCAGATTCCAAAGTTCGGTGAGAGGTCCAGGATTGTCCCCTGCGAGGTCATTCGCCTCCACGTTGTTTCTCGGGCTCTCTCGTCGAACTCAGATCTGGCTTGTTAAGCGTTTGAGCGGAATCAGGGGACAAAATACCGATTCTTCCCTTGCCTTTGTCAGCATATTCTCTTGGCATACCAGCATGGCCCGTATCTCATGCATCGTTGTTCTGGGTTACCCCCACCATGTAACCCAACGGGGCGTTCGCTCGATGCAGGTGTTCCACAGGGATGAGGAACGCCGCGCCTACCTTCGTTATACCCGATTGAAGAACTTCGCGGGGGGCGTACGCGGGTATCTCTTCCAGGGACGGTTCCGCTCGTGCGTCCTGGACGAAGATCACCTGCTTTCTGCGGCGCGGTACGTGGAATTGAATCCCCATGAAAACAGTATTATGTCCCCGGATTCCCCTGAAAACAGTATTATGTCCCCGGATTCCCCACGGATTCTGCCTGAAGTAAATACTTCTATCCCGACGTTCCCATCTCTGGTACTATCAGAAGGAAGGGGGGAACAGAACCATGCGAAAGATCACAAAGATCCAGGCACTGCAAGGCAATTGTCTGGAATTGACATTTGACGACGGGGTATCCGGGGCGGTGGATCTCTCCGACCTGGTGGGTAAAGGAGTTTTCGCCTTGTGGCGCGACCGCCATGCCTTCGAGCAGGTCCAGATTGGATCATCCGGCGAACTCGTTTGGGGAAACCAAGTTGATCTTTGCCCGGACTCCCTGTATCTGAAAGTCACGGGCAAGAGACCGGACGAAGTTTTCCCTGCTTTGCGCCGCGAGCCCGCCCATGCCTGAGATCAGCAGGTTTTTCGGCATCGTCATCAAGATGTTCTTCGACGATCACAACCCACCGCATTTCCATGCGGAGTACGGCAGCGAGATTGCGCTGATCGACATCCGGAACCTGTCAGTCTTCTCCGGTCACTTGTCGCCTCGCGCGCTGGGCCTCGTCGTATAGTGGGCGACGCTTCATCGGCAGGAACTTCTCGCTGATTGGGATAGGGCGCGGGCTCAGCAAGAACTTCATAGAATTCCACCGCTCGAATAATAGCGGCCGACAAGCGACTGAACACGGCCACCGACTCGCCATCGCCCGTTAGCCGCATGACGTTCTGCCTGCCGCAAATGGCGTCCAGATATAGTATGGTGGGGAAGGCGGTTACATTTTATTTGGAGTGAAAAACAGTCAGCCATCCGGGTTCGGACGGCTGACTGATCGTAACCTGCTAACTAAACCGGACCGAATAGCTGGTGCCGCCCCGCAGAATCGAACTGCGGGCACCTCGGTTTTCAGCTGTCTTTCCGGCTCATAAGCTCCCTGACCTGATTTAAGACCTGCCCCCGGGGCAGTTTCCATTCCTCCCCGGTCTTCCGCCAGCGGATCTCGATCAGCCCCTCTCGCAGGGCCCGAGGCCCGATGGTGATGCGCACCGGGATGCCGATCAGATCCGCATCCTTGAACTTGCCGCCCGGGCGCTCGTCCCGGTCATCGAGCAGGGTCTCGATCCCTGCCCTGCCCAGCTCCCCATAGAGATCTTCCGCCATCTCTTGCATCGCGGGCTCCTTGAAGTTGACCGGAAGGATGAGAACCTGGAAAGGGCTGATCGCTCGGGGCCAGATCATGCCATTCTGATCGTGGCTCTGCTCGATAAGAGCAGCCGCGATGCGCGCAGGTCCGATACCGTAGGACCCCATGACGATTGGCCTTTCCTTTCCCGATTCGTCCAGGTAGTAAGCCTTCAAGGGCTCGGAGTACTTGGTCCCCAGCTTGAAGATATTGCCCACCTCGATGCAGCGCTGGAAGTCCAATTCTGCCGGGCAACTGGGACAGAGATCCCCTGTCTGCGCCGAGCGGATATCCGCGAAGCGAGCCTGGGAGTGCTCTTGTGGCTTGACCCCTCGCAGGTGAAAGCCGGACTTGTTGGCCCCTGCCACATAGACTCCCTCCTGCAGGCAGAGGTCCGCGATCTTGGGCAGGTCCAGATCGACCGGGCCGAGGAAGCCGGCCTCCACCCCTCCCCATTCCATGACCTCCTGGCGATGGGCAGGCCTGAACTCCCCGATCAGGCGGGTCAGCTTGGCGGGATGCAGCTGCTGATCGCCCCTCACCATGGCCAGCATGGGACCATCTTGGGTGACGACCATGATAGTCTTGATCAGCAGCCGGGGGTCGATCTTGAGAAAGGCGGAGACCTCCTCGATGGTGCGGGCCTCGGGGGTGGCGACCTCTTGCAGGGGGATCTCCTGGAAATCGGGGAGGCGGACCTGGGAGACGGCCAGCTCGACATTGGCGGCGTAGCCGCAGGAGGGGCAGAGGGCGACCTCATCCTCCCCGGCCTCGCTGGGGGCCATAAACTCGTGGGCCCCGGCCCCACCCATCATCCCCGGATCGCTCTCCACCACATAGAACTTCAACCCGCAGCGGGAGAAGATTTGCCGATAGGCCTGAAGGTGTTGTTGATAGCTCCGCTCCAGCCCTTCCTCATCTTGATCGAAGCTGTAAGAGTCCTTCATGATGAATTCGCGGGTGCGGAGCAGGCCGCTCTTGGGCCTGGCCTCGTCCCGCAGCTTGGTTTGAATCTGATACCAGATCTGGGGCAAGTCGCGGTAGGAACGGATCTCCCGGGCCGCCAGCCAGGTCATGATTTCCTCATGGGTCATGCCCAGGGCCATATCTCGCCCGCCCCGATCCTTGAGGCGGAACATCTCCTGGCCGATGTCATACCACCGCCCCGTCTGCTGCCAGATCTCGGCGGGGTGGAGCACGGGCATGAGGAATTCCTGGGCGCCGATGGCCTCCATCTCCTCCCGGATGATCTGATGGATCTTCTCCATCACCCTCCAACCGAGGGGAAGATAAATGTATAAACCCGCAGCCAACTGTCTGATGAGGCCCCCACGAACCATGAGTTTGTGGCTGACGGATTCCGACTCCGCGGGATCCTCCTTCAGGGTGGGGATGAGATAATTAGACCAGCGCATCGGGTTTAGCTCCTTTTCGTAGCTTTTCTACTGCCTCCAGCAGGGCATCGACCAGTTCGGCCTCAGGGACCTTCTTCAGGATCTTTCCCCTGCAGAAGAGGATTCCCACGCCCCTGCCTCCCGCAATCCCCAGATCTGCGGCCCGGGCCTCCCCCGGCCCATTGACCGGGCAACCCATGACGGCGATATGTAGAGGATCCGGGATGTCCTTCAATCTCTGCTCTACCTCCCGGGCCAGGGTCTGGAGGTCGATCTCGGCCCGTCCACAGGAGGGACAGGAGATCAGAACCGGACCCCTCTCCCGAAGCCCGAGGGAGCGCAGGATCTCGTAGCCGACCCTCACCTCCTCGACCGGGTCCGCAGTCAGGGAGACCCGGAGGGTGTCCCCGATACCTTCTGCCAGGAGGATCCCCAGGCCGATGGCGGAGCGGATGCCCCCGCCAAAGGCTGCTCCCGCCTCGGTGATCCCGAGATGCAAAGGATAGTCATAGCGCTCGGAGAAGAGGTGATACGCGGCGACGGTGAGGGAAATGTTGAACGCCTTCAGGGAGACCTTGATCCGGTCGAAGCCCAAGTCCTCGAGGATCGAAAGGTGCCGGGCAGCGCTCTTTACCATCGCCTCGGCCGTGGGCTGGCCATGCCGTGCCAGAAGGTCCTTCTCCAACGAGCCGGCGTTCACCCCGATGCGGATGGGGACCTGCCGCTCCTGGGCAGCCCTGACCACCTCTTCTACTTTCCAACGGGCCCCAATATTGCCCGGGTTGAGGCGTAGACCGTCCACTCCTGCCTCCAAGGCGGCCAATGCCAGGCGATGGTCAAAATGGATATCGGCGACGATCGGGATGCGGACTTGAGCCTTGAGCTCCCTCAGAGAATCCGCCGCAGATGCGTCCGGGACGGCCACGCGGACGATCTCGCAGCCTGCGATTTCCAAGGCCCTCACCTCTCTCAGGGTGGCCTCCATATCCTCGGTGTCGGTCTTGGTCATCGATTGCACCGAGATCGGGGAGTTCCCACCCACCGCTACCTTCCCCACCCAGATCTTCTTGGTCTTTTTCCGCGGATGGGGGATCGTGGAAAGATGGCAGGAAGAGTCACCAGGCGGGAGATTGGCGCTTGGTCTGGGGTGTCGGCTCCTCACGGGCTGCTCCAGAGGCGAAAGAGGTCGTTGTAGAAGGCAAAGATCATCAGGGCCACCAGGAGAACGAGCCCGATCTGCTGGGCCAGCTCTCGCTTCCGCAGGGCGATGGGCTTTCCTCTGATTGCCTCCAACAGAAAGAAGAGGAGGTGGCCACCATCCAGAATCGGGATGGGAAGGAGGTTCAAGATGGCAAGGTTGATGCTCAGGAGGGCGGTGAAAAGGAGTAGGTTGATGAGGCCCATACGGGCTTGTTCCCCCGCCAACTGGGCGACCAGGATGGGCCCTCCGATGGTCTTTGCCGGTATTTTGCCCTGTATCAGGCGAACGATGGAGACCCCTATGAGCGCAGAGACTTCCCAGGTGCGGTAGAGGCTGAGGTAGGCGGCGCGGAAAGGATTGATCCTCTCGATGACGAATTCTTGGGAGGGGGCTATACCGAGGAGGCCGACCTCTACCTCTTCCCCCAGGATAGTCTTCTGTTTGGAGGCCTGGGGGGTGATGGTCAGCTCTTGCCGTTTTCCCTCTCGCTCCAGGGTAATCCGGAGCGGCCTTCCCGGGGCGTCGTGGATGCGGAACGCCAGATCGTTCCACCGTTGCACCCCTTCTCCATTCACGGCCACGATGCGGTCCCCCGCCTTGACCCCTCCCTTGGCTGCCGGAAAGCCCTCTTTGACCTCGCCGATCTTGGTGGTCAGGGCTGGAATGCCAATGACGAAGCAGAACCAGAATAAAAGCACGGCCAGAAGCAAGTTAAAGGCAGGACCCCCAAAGACGATCAGCGCCCTCTTGCCCACGCTCTTCCGGGAGAAGGACTTCTGGAGATCGGGCGAAGTCTCTGCCGGGTCCTCACCCACCATCTTGACATAGCCCCCGAGGGGGATCGCGGAGACCAGGTATTCGGTTTCGCCCCGGCGAAACCCAAAGAGCTTGGGGCCGAAGCCGAGGGAAAATTTTTGAACCCCCACGCCAGATCGTTTTGCCAGAAGGAAGTGTCCGGTCTCGTGAGCAAAGATCAAGACGCCCAACACCAAAATGGCCGCAAGGATGCTCATTGGATCTTATGCTCCGTTTCTATCTGTTGACGGATCTCCCGGTCGATCTCCAGGACCTCTTCCAATTCTTTTGCCGGCCGAGGCTGATGGGCGTCTAAGGTCCGACGAATGAGGATGGGAATTCCCTCAAAGGGGATCTTTCTTTCCAGAAATAACTTCACCGCCATTTCGTTCGCTGCATTGAGGACCACGGGCATGCTGCCTCCCCTGCGGGCCGCCTCATAAGCATAAGAGAGGCAGGGAAAGCGCTCTCCGTCCAACTCCTCAAAGGTGAGAGGGGAGAGATGGGAGAACTTGAGCGGGGTCCGCCCGCTGCGGAGGCGATGGGGATAAGAAAGGGCATAAAGGATCGGGAGCTGCATATCGGTAACGGCGAGTTGGGCAAGCACGGAACCATCCACAAACTCGACCATCGAGTGAATAATGCACTGGGGATGGATGATCACATCGATCCGGTCGATCTCCAGATCAAAAAGCCATCTGGCCTCTATGACCTCCAGGCCCTTGTTCATCAGGGTGGAAGAATCGATGGATACCTTTTGACCCATGGCCCAGGTGGGATGGTCCAAGGCACGATCGGGCGTGATTGCGGAGAATTGCTCGCGGGGTAAGCTGCGGAAAGGACCGCCCGAGGCGGTTAAAATGATGCGTCGAAGATCCTCCTTATACCTCCCCTCCAAACACTGAAAGATGGCCGAGTGTTCACTGTCGATGGGCAGTATCCGGATCTTCCGCCGGGCAGCCTCCGTCATGATTAACTCGCCCGCCATCACCAAGCCTTCTTTGTTGGCCAAGGCGACATCCTTCCCCGCGCGCATGGCCTCCAAAGTCGGCTGCAACCCCGCCGCCCCTACGATGGCCGAAACGACCAGATCGGATAGGGGGTGGGTGGCCACCCCTAATAGGCCTGGGGTTCCCCACTCCACCTGCACCGCATGGGTTGGGTAGTGATTTAGCCGTGATTGCAACTCCTCCGCCGCTTCCCTCGTTTCCATAGAGACCAGTCGGGGCGAAAAGCCCCGAACCTGCTGCTCCATGAGCGGTACATTCGACCCCGCAGCCAGGGCGACTACTTCAAATTGCTCGGGATAAAGGGAGGCCACTTCCAAGGTTTTCTTGCCGATGGATCCTGTAGAACCAAGAATGGCGAGCTTCTTCATTCAGTCTCCTAACCCTTTGCCTTTGTGGCTTCGCCTCCAACGGGAAGGACCTTCAGAGGTGCCCTTTACCGGGTGTAATAAAGGGCAGTGGGGATCGTCAGCGAAACTTCCTGAAGGTTGCAAGATCCCCGCCGCCTTGGACACCAGGCAACTCACGATTGACTCAAATAATGTCTTATGTACCAGCAGATATGCTAGCAACAGGTATTTTCCGAGGGCCGAACTCCAAGGATAAAGGGGAAAAAGAGAAGCTACAGACAGGCATGGAAAGGCACCGAGTTTCAATTTCTCGGGACCTCTTTCCCGGCTGGTACCTCGAGGATGGACCTGGGGTTCAAAACTGATAAACGGTCTCTCCTGGCTTCACTAAGCCCAGCTCATCCCTAGCCACTTTTTCTATTCTTCCCAGATCCTCCTGCCAGGAAGCAGCTTCCTCTTTGAGGGCTGCGTTCTTTGCCTTCGACTCTGCGATCTGAAGATGCAGATGCTGCTCAGTTCGATAGAGCCGATAAAGGCTGAGAATGCCTCGGCTGCTAAAGAGAGAGAGGAGAAAAAGCAGAAGGAAAAAAAATCCTACCCACAGCAAATACCTGCGTGCGCCACCCTTCCCCTTGTCCATGGCGATTCGTTGCCTTTCTAAATCTCCCCTTTCTTATTTGGCCTGGAGCGTGGGAAGACCTCCAACCCGCGAAATAGGGCGGCCTCTCCCAATTCTTCCTCGATCCGCAGCAACTGATTGTATTTGGCGATACGGTCTGTACGGGAGGCCGATCCAGTCTTGATCTGTCCCGCGTTGGTGGCGACTGCCACATCGGCGATGGTGGAGTCCTCTGTCTCCCCGGAGCGGTGGGAAATCACTGGGGTATAGCCGGCCCTCTTCGCCATCTCGATGGCCTCCAGGGTTTCGGTGAGGGTGCCAATCTGATTCAGTTTAATGAGGATTGAGTTGGCAATTCCTTGGTCGATCCCCCGTTTCAAGATCTTGGGATTGGTGACGAAGATGTCATCTCCCACCAACTGAATCTTGTTCCCCAGGCGCTGCGTCAATAAGCGCCAGCCTTCCCAGTCGTCTTCCGCCATCCCGTCCTCGAGAGAAACGATGGGGTATTGCTTGACCAAGCCCTCATAGAATTTTACCATCTCCTCCGGGCTCTTCTCCGGCTTGGCCTCGGCCTTTAGGAAGTATTGGCCCCCTTCGTAAAGCTCACTGGCGGCCGGATCCAGGGCCAGGAAGACCTCCTCCCCCGGCCGATAACCTGCCTTCCGGATTGCCTCAAGTATGATCTCGAGCGCCTCTGTGTTGGAAGAGAGGTTGGGGGCGAACCCTCCTTCGTCCCCAACACCGGTGAAGTAACCTTTTCCCTTGAGAACCGCCCTGAGGGAATGGAAGACCTCGACCCCCATACGCAGGGCCTCGGAGAAGCATTTGGCGCCCAAAGGGACAATCATGAATTCCTGCAGATCGACATTGTTGTCAGCGTGCGCCCCTCCGTTGAGGATGTTCATCATGGGGACTGGCAGCTCTCGGGCGTTTACCCCCCCAATGTATTGATAGAGGGGGAGGGTTAACTCCTCTGCGGCTGCTTTGGCAGCCGCCAGAGAGACCCCGAGGATTGCGTTGGCCCCCAACTTCTCTTTGTTCTCGGTGCCGTCCAAGGCACACATGGCGCGATCGATCAGGATCTGCTCAGACGCCTCATATCCAATGATCTCAGGGGCGATGATCTTGATGACATTTTCCACTGCCCTGGAAACGCCCTTCCCCGAATAGCGGTTTTTGTCTCCATCTCTCAATTCTAAGGCTTCTCGCTGACCCGTTGATGCCCCGGAGGGCACCGCTGCTCGACCCATCGCGCCACTCTCCAAATAGACTTCTACCTCCACCGTCGGGTTACCTCGGGAATCCAGGATCTCCCGGGCCATCACATCAATAATCTCGCTCATCGCTGTACCTCCAGGTCAGGAATAAATGAGATCTTTCCCAGCCGCGAGCAGCCGATCCATTTGGGCCTCGTCCCTTGCTTCCACATAGAGGCGAGCGACTGGCTCGGTTCCGGACACCCGGAAGAGCACCCAGCTTCCGTCATCGAAGAGCAACTTCATTCCATCCAGATCCCTTAAATCGACCACCTTTTGTCCTCCCAAGGTCATGGGTGGGTAGCGAAGCCTCTCTCGCAGTCGATCGAGCACCTCTGGTTCCAAGTGGAAGTTCACCCTTCGCGTGAGGATTGGACCGCCCACCTCCACAAAGAGATCTTGGAGCAGTTGACGGAGACGGGCCTTGTCTGCCTGGGCCAGCATCTCTGCCACCAGGAGACAGGCGAGAATGCCGTCTTTCTCGGGGATATGGCCTTTAATCGAAAGCCCAGCGCTCTCCTCTCCGCCCAAGATGAGGCGATCTTTGGAGATGAGCTCCCCAATGTACTTGAAGCCCACCGGGGTTTCGATCACCGGAATTCCATACCTCCTAGCCACCGCATCGATGAGATGCGTGGTGGCCACAGATCGCGCTACAGCCCCCTCCCATCGGCGGGATTGGACCAGATGTTTGAGCAGCAATGCCAGAATGTAATTGGGAGAGATGAAGGTGCCATCCGCGTCTACGATCCCGAAACGATCCGCGTCCCCATCTGTGGCCAGACCCAGATGAGAACCGGTTTCCATCACATTGAAGCCGAGTTCCTTCAGGTTCTCTTCTGAAGGCTCCGGGGCCGCATTCCCGAAGTATGGATCTCGCCAATCGTGGAGAGACTTCGTCTGGCACCCTGCATCCTGGAAGGTTTTATCCAAGTAACCCCGAGCGGTCCCATAGAGGGAATCGACCACGATCTTCAGGCCGGAGGAAGCGATGATCCCGAGATCCACAATTTCCCCGAGCCTCTCCAGGTAAGGCTTCTGAGGATCTACTCTCTCCAATATTCCCTGAGATTCCGCCTCGGCCATGGAGATCTCGTGAAAATGGAAAGGTCCGAGAAACTCCTGGACTCGGACCTCGATCCTGCGCGTAACCTGGGGAAGGGCCGGCCCCCCGCTGGGGGAGGAGAATTTCAAGCCGTTATATTCTGCGGGGTTGTGGCTGGCGGTGATATTGATCGCCCCGCCTGCCCCCCTCCGAATAATCTCGTAAGCAATGGCGGGGGTGGGGGTTGCCTGGGTGCAGAAGAAGGTATGAATGCCATTGGCAGTCAGGATCTTAGCCACCTGATGGGCAAAGGCCTCGGAGAGGAAACGCGTATCGTAGCCCACGACGATCCCTCTTCCTCCCAGGCCCTCTGCAAGAAGATACTCTGCAATGGCCTGGGTGACGATCCGAACGTTGGTGAAGGTGAAATCGTCCGCAATAACTCCACGCCACCCAGATGTACCGAACCTGATCTGCGCCATAGCGTCTCCCTTTGGGGGCTCAGACTACAGCCAATTCTTGATCTTTTCCCGAAATTGGCAAACCAAAGCCTCGGCGCGCGGTCTCTGATCCCCTTCCGCCGTAATATGAAAGAAGGGCTTATCCTGATCAGGGTAAAGGAGCACCCAATCCTTTCCGAAATAGACCTTGATGCCGTCTATCAACTCTACATTCTCCGTCTTCGTCTCCTCGATCAGATTACGCATCATAGTTCCCTTGGATTCCCAGGGGCAGGGGATTTGGTCGCGGAGGAGAAAGCGCTCCGGGACCGAGCGAATCAACTGGTGGAGCCGTAGCTCCTGAGAGGCCATCATCTCGAGGATCTTCAGGGTCGCCGTCATACCATCGAAGGCCGGCTGGAATTGGGGGAAGATGAAGCCTCCGAAGGCGTCGCCCACAAAAACCACACCTTCCCGGGCGGCAGCCTCCATGAGCGATCGAGATGAGGTCTTGGTGCGAATCACCTGAAACCCGTAACGCGTCGCCAGATCCTCTATGACGCTGGAGGCGACCACTGGGACTCCAATGATGCCAGGGGGATGGGTGCGGAGCACCAAAAGGGTGATCAGAGCGAGAGCCAGGTCATCCGAAAGGATATCCCCCTTGTCATCGACCAGGAAGATTTTTTCAGCCCCGGTGTCCAGCATGATCCCCAAGTCGGCGTTCAGGGTGCGCACGATCTCCGCCAGTTGCCGGAGGGAACGGCGAAACTCCTCGGCGGTCTTCGTCACTTTCGTCTCGTCCATATAGGCGTTCAGGGAAATGACCTCACACCCCAGATCTCCCAACAAGGAGGGGAAGATGGTAGACGAGCTCCCGTAGGAATAATCCATGACGATCTTCAGGTGGGCCTCGCGAATCACCTTGGGGTTGACGAAACTCATCGCCCCTTCCTGGTAATATTCAATCCCGTGCTCCAGGATCGAGAGCCTGCCAGTTTCTTCCATCTTAGCCCTGCGAAAGTCCTCCCGGAAAAAAAGCCGCTCGATGGTCCTCTCCTTCGCCGAAGAGATGTCCATTCCCCGCTCATCAAAGAACTTGATGTCAATGAGTTCCGGATCATAGGGCGATTTGCGGACGTGCACGCCGCTCACCGCTCCCTGGGCGTCCATTTGATAACGAACCACGGGAATCGGGATGATCCGGAGGTCGTGAACATTGACCCCGGCGGAGAGTAAGCCCGAGATGATGGCCCGATTGACCATCCGGGAAGTCTTGTGGGAATCGCGACTGGTACGGACAATGGCATTCTCCCGAAGAGAGGCACCAAAACAGGCCCCTAACTTAGCAGCGAACTCTGGGGTGACCTCAATATTGCCCAGGCCCGTGACCCCCTGCCCCCCGAAGACGGACTTGCTCCATCTCTCTCCCCAGATGAGCGAGGTCGCCAGGGTTGCCCCGTCCTCCACCACCTTATAAGGCCAGACCTTCACATTGGCTTTGAGGACAGATCCCTCGCCGATTTTACAATGATCGCTCACCAAGGCCCCCTCAAAAAGGGAAGCGAATGCCTTGATCTCGCTGCCCTTGCCGACCACATTCTCCCGCAGAGAGGCGCCCTTGCCGACATAAACCCCATTCCAGATAATCGAATCGGCAATGGAGGCGCCTGCTTCAATAACGCAGTCGTCCCCTATGACCGAGTTGACGATCCTGGCTTCTGGGCCCACCTGGGAGCCTTTTCCAATCAAGACGGAGCCCTCAAGGGCTGCGGTAAAATCAACCCGGCAGTCTTGATCCAACCAGATCTCCCGGTCGGGCCCCTCCAGCCTTCTCCCGGGGAACTTCACCTTTACCTTTCCGGAGAGAATATCGCGATGGGCGATTCGGTATTCCAAGAGGTCCCCAATATCCCTCCAATAGCCAGAGGCGGTGTATCCATAAAGGGGCACCCCTTCCTGCAGGAGGCGAGGGAAGAGGTCTTGGCTGAAGTCAAACTCCCTGCGGGCGGGGATGTACCCGAGGACCTCGGGCTCGAGGATGTAGATCCCGGTATTGATCGTGTCAGAGAAGACCTCACTCCAATTCGGCTTCTCCAAGAACTTCCGGATGCGGCCTTCTTCGTCGACGATGACGACACCATATCGGAGGGGGTCTTGGACTCGCGTGAGGACAATCGTGGCCATGGATTTTTGGGCACGATGAAAGGAGATGGCCTCCTTGAGGTCAAAGTCCGTGAGCACATCCCCACTGATGATGAGGAAGGTGGAGTTCAACCGATCCGCTGCCCCTTTGACGGATCCCGCGGTTCCCCAATCCTCTTCCGCTGAGAGGTAAGAGATATTTACCCCGAACTCCTCGCCTCCCCGAAAATACTCCTCAATGGCCTCAGGTTGAAAGTAGAGCAGGGCGACCAGCTCCGTGATCCCGTTGGCCCTCAGCAGTTCAACGATATGCTCCATCACTGGCTTGTTGGCCATGGGAATCATGGGCTTGGGGATGTTATTGGTGAGAGGCCGGAGTCGAGTACCGAATCCGCCGGCCATGATCAGGGCTTGCACCGGGGCTCCTCCCTCATGAGACTAAATCTTAGGCCTAATATAAGGGCTCGATCGCTTGATCGTCAAGACCTTTTTGGCTGATGGCTGATGGGGGCAGGCTGCGCTCGTAATGGACTGTAAATCGGGCGAAAAGAGGGATGATGTGGGCAAAAAAAGAATTAAGAAACGATAATTGCCAAAAAACAGAGAAAAACATCAACAATATTCATCCTCAGCGACAATTTGCCCTTTTCCTGTGCAGGGTAACCCCATTATTCGAAAAATCGAATTTTGAAATTTGCGCGAGTTCCGCTATCTTAGGGTCAGTTTAGCACTCATCGTATGAGAGTGCTAACAGAGTGATTTAACTTATTGATCTTATTGATCTTTGGTGTGGAGTACCGATGGGATAAGGAGGTGAAAAAGGAACATCGCATACGCGCTGGCGTGTCGCAGGAAGGCCTTGAGGGGATAGGCCTTGCTGCGCTTGGTTCACAAAAATTGTGAGGGAAGGAGCATTCAATGAAGATTCGACCCCTGCAGGATCGCATCTTGGTGAAACGGCTGGAAGAGAAAGAGAGCAAGAAGGGCGGTATTATCATCCCGGATACCGCCAAAGAGAAACCGCAGGAGGGAGAGGTCGTTGCCGTGGGCGCCGGAAAGATCGGAGAGGATGGAAAGAGACAGGCGTTGGAGGTCAAGAAGGGGGATAAGATCCTCTTCGGAAAATATTCCGGCACTGAGGTGAAGATCGAAGACCAGGAATATCTTATCATCCGCGAGGAAGAGGTACTGGGGATTATCGAAAAGTAATTGTGGATTTAATCTGAATCGATGAGGAGGTAAGTCAGGTATGGCAAAGCAATTGATCTTTGATGAAGAAGCAAGACGCGCCATTGGCCGGGGGGTGGAAAAACTGACCAATGCCGTTAGCGTGACCTTGGGACCGAAGGGAAGAAATGTGGTCCTCGATAAGAAATTCGGGGCACCCACCATCACCAAGGATGGAGTGACCGTGGCGAAGGATATCGAGCTGGAGGATCCCTTCGAGAATATGGGCGCCCAGATGGTGAAAGAGGTGGCGAGCAAGACCTCGGACGTTGCTGGAGATGGAACCACCACCGCCACGGTCCTGGCCCACAGCATCTACCGCGAAGGAGCCAAGAATGTGACCGCCGGGGCGAATCCCATGGCCCTCAAGCGGGGCATTGACTTGGCCGTGGAAAAGGTGGTGGTCGAGCTGAAGAAGTTGAGCACCCCGACCAAGGATCGGAAAGAGATCTCTCAGGTGGCCTCCATTTCCGCCAACAATGACAAGGCGATCGGGGAACTCATCGCCGATGCCATGGAAAAAGTGGGCAAGGATGGGGTTATCACCGTGGAAGAGGCCAAGGGCATGGAGACGGTATGCGAGACCGTTGAAGGCATGCAGTTCGATCGCGGCTACCTCTCCCCCTATTTTGTGACGGATCCCGAGCGGATGGAGGTCAGCCTCGAAAACCCATATTTCCTCATCCATGAGAAGAAGATCTCCAGCATGAAGGACCTCTTGCCCATCCTGGAGCAGATCGCGAAAATGGGTAAGCCTCTATTGATCATTGCAGAGGAGGTAGAGGGAGAGGCCCTCGCCACCTTGGTCGTCAATAAGCTGCGCGGCATCCTCAGCTGTGCGGCGGTGAAGGCGCCCGGATTTGGAGATCGACGCAAGGAGATGCTCAAGGATATCGCCGTCCTCACCGGGGGCGAGGTGATCTCCGAGGAGCTGGGCATCAAGCTGGAGAACATCAAACTACAGGATCTCGGAAGGGCCAAGCGCGTTAACATCGATAAGGACAACACCACTATCATCGAAGGGGCCGGTGAAACCAAGGCGATCGAAGGCCGCATCAAGCAGATCAAGACCCAGGTCGAGGATACCACCTCCGACTACGATCGAGAGAAGCTGCAGGAACGACTGGCCAAGCTGACGGGTGGGGTGGCGGTGATCAAGGTGGGCGCGGCCACCGAGATCGCACTGAAAGAGAAAAAGGCCCGAGTGGAGGATGCCCTGCATGCGACGCGTGCAGCGGTGGAGGAAGGCATCGTCCCAGGTGGTGGCGTGGCCTACCTGCGTTGCCTCCCCCTCATTGACAAGCTCAACCTGGAAGGCGACGAAAAGGTGGGAGCCAACATCATCAAGCGCGCCTTGGAGGAGCCCATCCGCAAGATCGCGGAAAATGCGGGCGTAGAAGGCTCCATCGTGGTGCAGAAGGTCAAAGAGGGCAAAGGCGGCTTCGGATTCGATGCGGAGAGCGAGATCTATACTGACCTGATGGAGGCGGGGATCATCGATCCTACCAAGGTCACCCGGATCGCCCTGCAGAATGCGGCCTCTATTGCTGCCCTGATGGTGACCACCGAGGCTCTGGTGACTGACATCCCGGAGAAGGAAAAAACCCCGTCCATGCCGCACGGTGGAGGGATGGGGGATATGTACTAAAGGATTGGATGAAGGAAAGACCCTCCTTCGCTTGACTTGACGCAGCCTGTCCTTCGGATTGGCCTTCGACTGAGGGGGGTTTTGGAAACTGATCAGAGTAGGGCCCCTTCCCACTTGGGGAGGGGCCCCTTTTATTCCTTGACAAATATGGGGGTTTTTAATAAGAGAGATTAAACCACTCGCAGATCCCCGCCGTGGGCGGGCAGAACCTTCCCGTATGACCCATAGTCGCGATTCTTGCTGCTGCTCTACGCCGGTGAAGCTGGAAGAGAGCGGCAGGGATTGCGCCCGCGGGATATTCCTTCATTCATTGCGTTTTCCCTAACCTTTTTCCAAAAGGAGCGAATTTGGGAGATCGTTCGAGGCAACTCTTTGAGGAAGCGAAGCGCTATCTTCCCGGGGGAGTAAACAGCCCGGTACGGTCCTTCAGGGCGGTCGGGGGAACTCCCCTCTTTATTGAACGGGGCAAGGGCTGTAAGATCTTCGATGTGGACGGGCGGGAATACATTGACTATGTCTGTTCATGGGGCCCCCTCATCCTCGGTCACGCCCACCCTGCGGTGGTAAAGGCTCTCCGGGAAGCAGTGGAGAGGGGGACCAGCTACGGGGCCCCCACCGAAAAAGAGACCCTTCTGGCCCGTCTCATCGTGGAGGCGATGCCCTCCCTGGACCTGATTCGTTTCGTCAACTCCGGGACCGAGGCGGCGATGACCGCCATCCGGATTGCACGAGGCTTCACTCGACGCGACAAGATCGTCAAATTCGAAGGCTGCTACCATGGCCATGGGGATAGCCTCTTGGTCAAAGCTGGCTCGGGAGCGCTCACCTTTGGCATTCCCGATAGCTTAGGAGTACCGGAAGCCCTGGCCAAAAATACCTATTGCCTCCCTTACAACGACCTCGACCTGGTTTCCCAACTTCTGCAAGCGCACGGCAACGAGATCGCCGCGGTCATCGTGGAGCCAGTAGCCGCCAACATGGGGGTCATTCCTCCCCGCCCTGGTTTCTTGGAGGGCCTGCGAGAGCTAACGCTGCGACATGGGATCCTGCTCATCTTCGACGAGGTGATCACCGGATTTCGCCTTTCCTACGGAGGGGCGCAGGGGTTCTATGGGATCAATCCCGACCTGACTTGCCTGGGAAAGATCATCGGGGGAGGATTGCCAGTGGGGGCCTTTGGAGGCAGGAAGGAGGTCCTGGAACAAGTAGCCCCCTTAGGAGAAATCTACCAGGCCGGCACCCTTTCGGGCAATCCCCTCACCATGACTGCGGGCATCGAGACCCTGAGGGTGCTTCAGACCCCGGGCCTCTATGAGGGATTGGAGGAACGAGGGCGCAGGCTCGCTGCCGGGCTGAGAGAACAGGCCAAGAGGGCGGGCATTGAAGCCCAAGTGAATCAGGTCGGGTCGATGCTCACCGCCTTCTTCACCAAGTCCGATGTAGTGAATTACGGCACCGCCAAGACCTCGATGACTGCGAGATACGGCGAGTTCTTTGCCAAGATGCTGGACGCTGGAATCCACTTGGCCCCCTCCCAATTTGAGGCCGCCTTCCTCTCCACGGAGCATCAGGAGGAGGATATTGAGAGGACGATCGCGGCTGCCCAAGCCTCTTTTCGCGCCTTGCAGAAGGGTTGATCTATATCTTGGGGGGCTTATTGGGCCCGGAAGACGATGGAGGCGACTCGATCCCCGTTGTTACGCCCTCGAAGCCTGAGCTCGTAAAATCCTCGTGATTTTCTCCTTGACATTTGCCAGAGGTGGCAATATACAAATAGGCCGGTTTCTCCCCTCGGTTTGCTGGTGCCTCGCCCAGGAACAAGAACCGAGGCCTCTTCCGAGGGGGAGGGGGTTAACGCCTGGGCCTCGATCAAGGACCCATTGGGGGAAACACTCATATGAGACGATTGGATGAAACATAGATGACCGCAGTAGACCTTGGCCTGTTTGCCATTTTCTTAGTGGTTCTGATAGGCCCCTTCTCCAACAAAATCATTGAGCGAAACCTTGAGGCCTTCCTGTTTGTGATGGGCGCGCTGGCGGTCACCATCGCGGGAGTCTGGGAATTCCCCTTGGTGATGGAGGCGGTCAAAGAGCCGGTGGTCAAGGGCATTGTGCCTGCGGTGCTGGTCGCGGGGCTGCTGTTCCACTACGGAAGAGGTCCTACCCAACGCGCCATGGACTCGATCTTGAAATGGGTCCCCTTGAAGCTGGTGGTGTTCGCCATCGTGGTTTTGCTTGGGTTGGCATCGAGCGTGATTACCGCCATCATCGCCTCCCTCCTGCTGGTGGAGCTGGTGAATATCCTGCCACTGGAACGCAAGGCCAGGATCAATGTGGTCATCATCGCCTGTTTCTCCATCGGCCTGGGGGCGGCCTTGACCCCCCTGGGGGAGCCGCTCTCCACCATTGCGATCACCAAGCTGCAGGGCCCACCCTATCACGCGACCTTCTTCTTTCTTTTCGATAAGCTCGCCTGGTACATCATCCCCGGCATACTGGCCATGGGCATCCTGGGCCCCTTCTTCACCGGCAGCAAGGCCGGGGAGGCCCTTACTGACCCTTCGGGCGGCGGGGAGACGCTCAAGGATGTGGGGATCAGGGGGCTAAAGGTCTATCTATTCGTCATGGCCCTCATCCTGCTGGGTGGGGGGATGAAGGTGATCATCGACAAGTACTTCTCGGCGATCTCCTCCAAGATCCTCTTCTGGGTGAACATGGTCTCGGCGATACTCGACAACGCCACGCTCACTGCGGCGGAGATCTCCCCGACCTTGCATATAGACCAGATCACGGCGGCGCTGATGGGCCTCTTGATCTCCGGCGGCATGCTGATCCCTGGGAATATCCCCAACATCATCTCGGCGAACAAGATGGGCATTACCAGCAGGGAATGGGCTCGGCTGGGGGTTCCGCTCGGACTGATCATGATGCTGCTATACTTTGCATGGTTATTCTATCTTCCCTTTCACCCGACCTTAAGGCTATAGAGCAGATTCCAACTATCAACCTAGAAAGCTTGGTTTTGCTTTAGTCATGCCTGAACAGGGGAGAATCATTGGATTCCATGGCGCAAAGATGGCAGTGGAGCTTCCCCGCTCCGGGGCCTGCTCCAAGTGCGGGATCTGCATGCAGGGCGAAGACCAGACGAAGATGATTCTGGAGTTGGAGAACCCCGGCCGAGTCCGCATCGGGGACTGGGTAGTGCTGGAGTTGGAGGGGAAGCGAGTCCTCCAGGCAGCCGCCTTTGCATACGGGATCCCCATCGTAGGGCTCCTGGTGGGGGCATTGTTGGGTTTCTACCAGGCCCCTTCCCCGTCCCAGGGGGAGGTCTTTACCCTCATAGGCGGGGGGGTCGGTCTGGCCCTCGGTTTGCTTTTGGCCGTCTACTTCGATCGAACCTGGGGAAGGAAGGGGCGATTCGAGCCCCATATTATCGAAATCATCCGAGGAACTGAAGATCAATTTGCCGGTTCTAAAGACCTTTAAAGGTGGCATTCATCCCGCCGAATATAAAGATCTCACCCAGCAAGCCCCGATCCGCGTGGCCAAAGTTCCATCCCGGGTGATCATTCCCCTCCAGCAGCACACCGGGGCCCCCTGCGAACCTTTGGTAGCTAAAGGGGATAAGGTAAGGGCTGGACAGAAGATAGGCGACACCAAGGCCTTCGTGTCCGCCCCGGTCCACGCCTCCATTTCGGGTACCGTCTCCAACATCGCCAAGCACCCCCATCCTCTGGGCCAGGAGTCGCTGGCCATCTTCATAGATTCAGATGGGGAGGATGGTTGGATGGAGGGGATTGGATCGAGACGGGAATATTCCGCCCTTTCTCCCCAGGAGCTCCGGGATATCATTCGCGAGGCAGGGATTGTGGGAATGGGAGGGGCCGCCTTTCCCACCCATGTGAAGCTGACTCCTCCCTCTGACAAGAAGATCGACTTAGTTCTCTTGAATGGTGTAGAGTGCGAACCCTATCTGACCTCGGATCATCGGATCATGGTGGAGCGACCTGCGGAGGTGGCGGAAGGCCTTCGCCTCATCATGAAGATTTTAGGGGTGCCCCGAGCCATAGTGGGGATCGAGAGGAATAAGCCGGATGCTATCGGCGCCCTTCAGAGGGAATTCAGCACTGAGCCATCCATAGAAGTGGTGGAGATGAAGGTGAAATACCCCCAGGGCTCGGAGAAGCAGCTCATCAAAGTCCTTGCACATCGAGAAGTTCCCTCAGGGGGACTTCCTTTCGATATTGGCGTCGTGGTACAGAATGTGGGCACAGCCCTTGCGATCTATGAAGCTATCGCCTTGGACAAGCCCCTGGTCGAGAGGGTGATCACCCTGAGTGGAGATGCCATCGCCCATCCCTCCAACCTCTTAGTGAGAATCGGGACTCCTCTCCAAGACCTCGTTGAGGAATGTGGAGGCATGCTGGGAGAGGTGGGGAAAGTGGTGGTTGGAGGACCCATGATGGGCCTGGCCCAGTACAGCTTCTCCATCCCCGTGGTCAAAGGCACCTCCGGCGTGCTGATACTATCCGAGGATCAAGCAGAGATGGTGGAGGAAGGGCCGTGTATCCGCTGCGGTCGCTGCTTGGCCGTTTGTCCCATGCGCCTTTCTCCTTCTCTCATGGCTGATGCCGTTAAGTCCAAGGATATTGACTCGGCGGAAGCATGCCATCTTCTGGATTGTATGGAATGTGGTTCCTGCGCCTTCGTCTGTCCTGCAAAGAGGCACATGGTGCAATGGATCAAATATGGCAAGAATGAGATTGCCGCAAAGAGGCAGAAGAAATGAGAACTGAGGCCGATGAGGGCAGCAAGGACAAGACAATAGAAATCCCCAATCTGCTGGTCTCTGCCTCTCCCCATATCCGGGACACTATCACTACTCGCGAGATCATGCGGGATGTAGCTATTTCGCTTATCCCTGCGGGGATTGCATCCGTCTATTTCTTCGGATATCGCGCCCTTCTGGTGATTGTTACCTGTGTCCTCGGTTCCATGCTGACGGAGGCCGTTACCCGGAAGATCGTCAAAAGGCCCAGTAGCCTGTCTGATGGGAGTGCCCTGGTTACGGGCCTCTTGCTGGCCTACTGCCTTCCCCCGAATTGTCCATACTGGATTTGCGTTGTGGGCGCTGCTTCCTCGATCGTCCTCGCCAAGGAACTATATGGAGGATTGGGGCACAACCCCTTCAATCCAGCCCTGGTGGGGCGGGCGATACTCCTGGCGGCTTGGCCTACCCAGATGACCACCTGGATGCTGCCCCGCGCCGAATGGTTTGGTCGGCTAGATGGAATAACGGGTGCCACTCCGCTGACTGCCCTCAAGCTCCGCGGACAAGCCACGCCCTTTTTGGATCTGTTCATTGGGCGCGTAGGGGGGAGCTTGGGTGAGACTTCTGCCTTGGCCCTCCTTATTGGGGCTACCTACCTGCTTCTCAGAAGGATCATCGATTGGAGAATCCCTACCAGCTTTATCCTCACCGTTTTTCTGTTCTCCGCCGCCCTCGGGGGTGATCCCCTCTTTGCGATTCTCTCCGGGGGCGTCATGCTGGGGGCTTTCTTCATGGCCACGGATTATGTAACCTCCCCCATCACCCCTAAAGGGAAGATAATCTTTGGCCTCGGCTGCGGAGCGATTACCATACTCATTCGCAATTTTGGAGGCTATCCCGAGGGAGTCTGCTATGCCATCCTGCTCATGAATTGTACCACCTCTCTGATCGAGAGATACACCCAGCCCAAGGGATATGGCATCGTTCCAGCCCGAAGGAGGTCATCTTGAGGGAAGCCATTGATTTTGCCGTAAGACTCCTCATTGTCTGTGTCCTCTCTGCGGGCAGTCTCTCCTGGGTCTATCAGGCTACGGCTGACCGGATTCGCGAGAATCAGGAGAAGGGAAAGATTGCCCTATTGAAGAAAGCTATGCCTGAGGCGGAACACTTCGAGACTACAGAGAAAGAGGGTCTCAAATACGAGGTAGGGTATCGAGGAGAAGAACGGATAGGAGGGGTCTTTTACGCTGAGGGAAAGGGATATGGCGGGCCCACGCAGGTCATGGTGGGCATAGGCAAGGATGGAAAGGTGGTCGAGATCATCCTGCTCTCCCACAAGGAGACCCCGGGCTTAGGAACCAAGGTGGCAGGGCAAGAATTCCGCTCCCAGTTCTTGGGGAAAAGCGGTCCGTTTATTCTCAAAAAGGATGATCCTTCCGGAGGAAACATCGATGGCGTGGCCTCGGCCACCATCTCCTCCCGGGCGGTGACCAAGGCAGTGGAGAATGCACTGCGGGTTTTCAAAGAGGAATGGGGGAAACATGGCTAAGCTTTCTACCTTTACCGATGGTTTAGTGAAAGAGAACATCGTGTTGCGCTTGATGATCGGACTCTGCCCGGTACTGGCCGTCTCTACTACAGCGACGGATGCATTCGGAATGGGAATTGCGGCAACCTTCGTTCTGGTCTGTTCCAACATATGTATCTCCGCCGTGCGAAAGCTCACGCCTGACCAAATTCGGATTCCGATCTTCATCATCATCATTTCTACCTTTGTCACCCTCACCGATTACTTTATGAACGCCTATGCCCCGACCCTTCATAAGTCCCTAGGCCTGTTCATTCCCCTCATCGTGGTCAATTGCATCATTTTAGCGAGGGCAGAAGCTTTTGCTTACAAGAACGACCTCTTTTCCTCCATCTTGGATGGCCTGGGCACGGGCTTGGGATTTATCGGGGCGATCGGGCTTATGGGCTTGGTCCGAGAAATATTGGGCAACGGAAGCGTATTTGGCTACAAGTTGGCAGCCGGCCTCTTCAGTCCAGCGATCATTATGATCCTCCCGCCTGGAGGATTCATTGCCATGGCTTTCATCATGGCGGCCCTCAATCATTTCACCAGGAAGGAGGCCTGCTGAGGTGGGAAAAGAATTATTTCTTATATTCCTTTCGGCGTTGCTGGTGAATAACATCCTCCTGATTCGATTCATTGCCCTGTGCTCGTTTTTCGGAGTATCCTCTCGCATGGAAACCTCGATTGGCATGGGCTTTGCCGTAATTTTTGTGATGATGGTTTCCACGGTTATTTCCTGGTCAATCGACCACTTCCTTCTTCAACCCTATAATCTCCTCTTTCTCAAGACGACTTTTTTTATTCTGGTGATTGCCTCCCTGGTTCAACTGGAAGAGATGTTCCTGAGGAAGTACGTTCCCGCTCTATATAGGGCGATGGGGATCTATCTTCCCCTGGTCACTACCAACTGCGCCATCCTCTGGGGTGCCCTGTATGTGGTGGAGCGCAGCAATCATTTCAATCTCCTGCAGTCGATCATCTGCTCCTTGGGCGTCTCGCTGGGATACACGCTGGCTATTATCCTGTTTGCCAGCATCCGAGAAAGGATTCAGGCAGCCCCTATTCCCAAGGCATTCCAGGGCGCACCCATCTCCTTCATCACCGCCAGCTTGATGTCACTGGCCTTTTTGGGTTTTGTCGGCCTCTTTGGCCTGCAGCTATAGCGAGCCGGGGAGATGAAGTATCTTTTTAGATCACTCGAGGTGATCCCTTGCTAATTCTGACCGCGGTCTTGAGTCTAGGCCTAGTGGGCCTTATCATAGGGATTGGCCTGGCGATGGCCAATAGGAAGTTTTCGGTAGAGGTGGATCCGAGGGAAATCCTTATTAACGATTGCCTGCCGGGGGCCAACTGCGGGGCCTGCGGGTACCCAGGATGCAGCGGCTATGCCGCCGCGGTGTGTGAGGGAGAGGCGGCGATCGGCCAATGTCCAGTAGGGGGCAAGAAGGTCTCTGACAAGATTGCCATCATCATGGGGGAGGAGGCAGTAGAATTTGAGCCTCGGATAGCCCGCGTCCTGTGTGCAGGGGGCAAGGAAGAATGCGGCCTACGCTATTTCTATGCTGGCATTCCCTCCTGTCGTGCGGCCAATCTCATCGCCTCGGGAGCTAAAGCCTGCACCTATGGCTGTTTAGGAATGGGAGATTGTGTCCCGGTATGTCCCTTCGGGGCAATCCGAATGGGGGAAAATGGGCTTCCCATCATCGATGAGGAGAGGTGCGTCGCCTGTGGAAAGTGCGTGGAGGCCTGCCCCCGCAAGATCATCTCTCTCATCCCCAAGTCCTGTCGGGTGGTGATCGAGTGTAGCTCTCACGATCGCGCCCCCGAGGTGCGCCGAGTTTGCAAAGTAGGCTGCATCGCCTGCCGTGCCTGTGAGAAAGTGTGCGAGGCCAAAGCGATCACCATCCAGGACAATCTGGCCCGAATCGGCCCCGAAAAATGCACCAACTGCGGGGCCTGTGTAGCCAAGTGTCCGCGTAAGGTCATCCACAATGTGGATGAAGAGAGAAGGACCATGGAGGAAGCTGCATGAAGCCAAGGAAGTTGTTTGCCTTCGCCCTTCTTCTGTTGGTTTTCTTCCCCTCTTTTTCTCATCCCTGCTTCGCCCTCCTTAAAGAAAACCGCTCCCTTTTGGGCACCGTTGTGGAGATTACCATCATCAGCCCCGATGAATCTAAGGCCAAGTCAGGAATGGATAAGGCCTTTGACGAAATCCGACGCATCGAGGACCTGATGAGTTTCTACCAGCCCAAGAGTGAGATATCCCGCATCAATCAGACCCCTGCCCACCAAAGGGTAAAGGTGGGCAGGGAGGTCTTCGGCCTCCTGCGGCATGCCCAGGCGATCTCCCACCTGACCCAAGGGTCCTTCGACATCACCTTCTCCCCTCTTTGGCATCTCTGGGGGCAATGTGCCAGGGAGAAGAGGCTTCCGTCTTCCGAGGAATTGATGAGGGCAAAGGCCCTTGTGGACTACCGGAAGATTCGCTTGTACGAGCGGAACCACGAAGTGGAATGTATGGGAACGGGAATGAAGGTGAATCTCGGGGGAATCGCCAAGGGCTATGCCTTGAGCAGGGCGGGAGATATGTTGCAAAATACCGGCCTGCATAATTTCTTAATCAACATAGGAGGCGATGTCCTGGCCGCGGGCGAAGGCAGGGAAGGGAAAGGATGGCGCATAGGAATTCAACACCCCCGCAAAGGTCATGAATTCATCGGAGTCTTGGTGCTCAACGATTGCTTTGCCTTGACCTCGGGGGATTATGAGCGCTACTTCGAGATCAAGGGAGGCCGATACCACCATATCATCGATGCCCGGTCTGGATATCCGGCCTCGGGCTGTTCCGCAGTG
>Ga0315289_10001814_pt1 | contig 33223 bp, 24 predicted proteins | sample YL17G11_40_MG_FD_203452 | JGI IMG/M metagenome (GOLD analysis project Ga0315289, IMG submission 203452) | Sediment microbial communities from Yellowstone Lake, YNP, Wyoming, USA - YL17G11_40 | ecosystem: Environmental > Aquatic > Freshwater > Lake > Sediment | place: USA: Wyoming | collected... | reverse complement strand
CTCGCAGCTTGGCCGATAGCCCTGCGATGGCGCGAGTAAGATCCCAGCGGAGCTGCTTGCGTTCCATCTCCTGTTGGGGATCGAGCCCCGCCTGAGCCCCCGCCAGCAGGTCATCCTCCAGCGGCAGGTCGCCGTTGTGCCGGCGCCGGCGCGTATAGTCCACGCAGGCGTTTACCGCGATTCGATAGAGCCACGTAGAGAAGGCAGCCTGTCCGCGGAAGCGAGCGAGCGACCGATAGGTCTTGAGGAAAATCTCCTGGGCGAGGTCGCTGGCATCATCGCCGTTGGCGGCGAAGTTGGCGGCGATGCTGTAAACCCGGCCCTGGTGGCGCGACAGAAGGACGCCGAAGGCATCGAGGTCGCCCTCCAGCACGCGAGCCACCAACACATGGTCGGATGGCCAGGGGGCCGAACTGGGCTCGGAGACCCGCGGCGCAGGTATCGAGGTCGCCCTTTCCATGTGCTCCATCGCCGCGCCGCCCAGGGCGCGCAGGCGCAGTGAGAACTCGCGGCCTGGCTCGCCGTCGGGCGATGTCGTCGGCGCTTCGATGGTATTCGCCGTGGGCGCGTCTGTCACCTGTATAACCATGCTACCAGCGAGGGCACGACCGGCGCTGTTGCATTGCCCTGCCGCTTCGCCCCATCGTCTTCCATGCGACACCGTTAAGACGCGCAGCGGGCGCAAAAGGGTTCCCTGGAGCCTTGGTAGGACCGGCGTCTCGTTCGACCCATTCGACCGGCTCAGGGCGAGCTCTGAGCGCGAGCCGAAGGGGCAAGCGTCGCCTGTGGTGCGCATCCGCCCTCAGGCCAGCGCCGCTTCCTCAGCGGGCTGTCGCCGCCGCCACCAGCGGTCGAGGACCGCGCCGATTACGATGAGCAGCGCATAATAGACGGCCGCGGCCCACGCCGGCCAGGCGTTAACCTTGACCGAGGCCCACGAGAGGTTGGAGGCAAGGTAGGTGAAGCGCACCGCCGCCAGCAGCAGCGGGGCATTGACGTAGTTGACCAGCGTTGCCAGCGGCATACTGATCGAGCCGAGGACGCACACCGCGATGCCGGAGGCGAGCAGGAAACCAGCCAGCGGAATCACGAACAGGTTGGCGCCGAAGCCCACCGGCGATATGTAGCGGAAGTGCGATGCCATCAGCGGCAGCACCGCCAACTGCGCAGAGACGGTTGCGCCAATGGTCAGCGCGAGCCATGACGGCAGCGGACGCAGCCAGCGCATGATCCTCGGCCCCAGGTAAACCAGCCCCAGCACCGCGGCCAGCGACAACTGCAAACCAATGTCGAAAAGCGCCTCGGGGCGCACGGCCAGCAAGGCCAGGGCCGCCACTGCAATTATGGTGTAGCGGTCGAACTCCAGCGCATGCTCGTCGGCGATGCGCGCGGTTCGCCTGAGCATCAGGCCCAACGCCACCGCGCCACCCATGATCGCCGCGCGCGCGACCGAGCGCCCGCCCTCGGTAAAGAGCGCATAGACCGCGATAAGCGCGAGCACCAGGCCCAGAGTCGCGTGCGCGGGCGCCGGCGCGAGCCGGCCATGGCCGCCGCCGAGATCGCCGTAGCGCCGCCGGCGATAGTAAAGGGCGACCACGCCCGGCCCATAGACGATGGAGAAAAGCAGGGAGATTTGCGTACCCGAAACCACCAGCACGTGCACCACGCCCGCGCGGCGAAACGCCTCCATCACCTCCGGCGGCAGAGGATGCGCCTTGGCGCCGAAGACGATACTGCCGAGCAGCGCGCCGAGGGTCTCGGAGTAAGGGCCGGGCATGCTCTCGCGCAGCAGGCGCGAAACGCGCTCGCGGAAGGCGATCCCGGCGCGCTCGATAGGCCCCAGGCTGCCGGCGCCCAGCCGCTCAACCAAGCGCTCGTCGCGCACGTACGCCAGCGCCAAGAGCCCCGCGGCTTCGAGCGCCGGCCGGCGCGTCGCTTCACCCGGATTCGTTGCTTCCCGAGGGGTATAGATGACCGAGGTGAAGCGCACCCGGTCGCCCCGCTCCAGGGGCGCCCGCGAGGTGCAGGTCAGCCACAGCCGGCCGCGCGCCGGCGAACGCGCGCCGGTCGCCAGGTTAACGCAATCCCTGACCTCCACCGCCATGCTCTGGGTGCTGCCGAAGCTGTGGGGCTCGCTTACGACCACCCCTTCGATCGTGCGCGCCGTATCATCGAAGGTAGAAACGTCATTTGCGTGCTTGACCTGGGAGACGGAATACGCGAACCCGCCGGCCAGGGCCGCGATGACAAGCATCAACGCCGCGGCGCCGCGCTTGCGGCAGAGCATCAGCCCGGCCGCGGCCAGTGCGGCGGCGATCAAAGCGCCGAGCGCCCACGGCGCGCGGATTTCGTACTTCGCGCCGGCCCAAATGCCGAGCGCGAATAATCCGACCGCACACGCCAGCGGGCGGCCGCGAATCTCGTCCACGGCTGCCATGAGCAGGCCCGGCTCAGGATTTTCGCAAGACTTCACAACCGCCATGGCTTAGTGCCTGACGCACGACCCTTCAAATGATCTCCGGTAGCCAGCGATTGAAGCGGGGGTCATTCAAATTCCGCCACCGCGTTCTTGAGCCGCTTGGGTATCGCAAGACCGGCCGGGCATTTAGTAACACATTCCTCGCACTCGACACACGATGATGCTCTGATCTCCAGTGACTCGTACAGCTCGCGGCCCAGATGCCTCAGCTCTTCGGGGTATTGCCTCACCATGTGCAGGGCGCGCAAGACGTCGGGGATCTCGATCCCTTGTGGGCAAGGCAGGCAGTAGCCGCAACGCAAGCAGGTTTGCCCGTAGCGATGCGCCGCGCGCAGCCGGCCCAGGGCAGCGATGAGGTCGCGCCGCCCGTCCTCTGTCAGCCGCGCCGACTCCTTGATGGTGGCGACGTTTTCCTCCACCTCCGCTGCGCTTTCAACGCCGGCTATGACCACGGTCACCGCCGGGTGTGACAGAATATGGCGCAGGCAGCCCGCGACAATCGGATCGCGCTCACCCGGCGGCTTGCTTCCCTGCGGCATCGTCAGCGTCCCCCCGCCGAGTGGCTTCATCACGATCACGCCCATGCCGTGCTTACGCGCCAGCGGCAGCACGCGCGGCTCGACGCCCTCGCCGTCGAGCGGATTATACGCGACCATCACAGTCTCGAACTCGCCGGAGCGAATTGCCTGCTCCATCTCGTGCACCGCCCGATGCATGGTGATGCCAATGTGGCGCACGAGGCCTTCCTCCTGCGCCCTGCGCGCCTCCTCGAGGGCGCCGCCGGGAGACATGACCTTTTCCCACGTCGCCGCGTCGGACACACTGTGGAACTGATAGAGATCCACATACTCTGTTTGCAGCTCACGCAGGCTGGTCTCGAGGTCCGCGCGCAGCCCGGCGGCGTCACGCGCCACCGTCTTGGTGGCGAGGATGTATTCGCCGCGGCGTTGCTTGAGGGCGCTGCCGATCTTGCGCTCGCTGTCACCATAGTTGCGCGCGGTGTCCACGAAATTGATGCCCCAATCGAGCGCGCGGTTAAGCGCGCGCGCCGCCTCCTGTTCATCAACTCTGGGCAACTTGATCGCGCCAAACCCCAGCGCCGCTACCTCCAGTCCGGTCTTTCCAAGCTTGCGTCGTTCCATCACTTGCGGACTCCGGTGATGCCGCGGGCGCGCCGGGAACGCACCCACTGCTATTCGTTGACGTTTAACAATTCCCGCCGCGGCGGCGATTCCCTGTCGGCCGTGAGAGCAGAGCAGGAGGCGGGCAACTGCCCTACGAATACTTCGCGGTGGCGGCGTCAATGGGCGCTCGAGCGGCGCACCGAAAGGCAATCCGGTCATGCTCGTTGGCACATCACTGGCTGATATTACACCTCCCGCGGGCGCATCGCTGGCCGGGTATTTCCACGACCGCCGGGCGAGCGGCGTGTATGATCCGCTCTATGCAAAGGCGCTGGTTGTCGGGCAAGATGAAAACGCGCTCGCCATAGTCGCACTCGACCTTATCGCCCTGCCCCGCAACCAGGTCGAACGGATGCGCCAGCGCGCACACGAGCTTTGCGGCATCGCCCCGCAGCGGGTCATGATTGCCTGCACTCATACTCATCTGGGCCCCGTCACCGTGCCCGTCTTCCAGAGCCCGTTTGACCCGGAATGGCTTGACACGATCTCGGAAAAGGGCGCCCGCGCGATCGCTGAGGCGCGGCACACACGGCATGACCACGGGTTCGCCATCGCCACTGGCCGCCTCGAGGGGATCGCCTTCAACCGCCGCTACTGGATGAAGAGTGGCCGCGTCGAGACCAACCCCGGACGCGGCAACCCCGATATCGTCCGCCCCGCCGGGCCTCTTGACCCGGAGGTGGGTATCCTGGTGTGGGGCGAGCCAAGCAGGCCCGCGGTCATTCTGGTCAGCTTCACCTGTCATCTCGATACCATCGGGGGTGACCGCATCTCAGCGGACTACCCGGCATATATGGCCGCCCACATCCGCGACCGACTCGGCGACGTGGCGGTGATTTTCGTTAACGGCGCCTTTGGGGACATCAATCATGTTGACGTCAACCATCCCGCCCAGCGTGAGGGCATCGAGCAAGCGAAGTGGATGGGCGAGGCGCTGGGCGCCGAGGTCCTGCGGGCGCTGGCAGCGGCCGCGCGCAGCACCTCCCAGCAGCTTGACGAACGGCACGCCATGCTTCACATACCGCTGCGACCGCTGCCCGAGGGCGTGGTGCGGTCCGCCCGCGATGCTGTGGCGAGCGCTCCAGCGGTGGGCGAGATGAACGCGGAGCAGATGTATGCGCGCGAGATAGTCCTGCTCGCCGAGTCCGAGCAACCCAGGGTGGCGGCCGAGATCCAGGCGCTGCGCATCGGCGACGCCGCGTTGGTCGGCCTGCCCGGAGAGCCGTTCGTGGAGCTGGGGCTGCGGCTCAAGCGCGGCTCGCCGTTCTCGCACACGTACGTCGTCGGACTTGCCAACGGATATGAAGGGTACATCCCGACGTGCGCCGCCTTCGACGAGGGAGGCTACGAGATACGCACCGCCCGCTCCAGCAAACTGCACCCCGAGGCGGGCGACATGATGGTGGCGGCGGGCGCCGGGCTGCTGCCCGCGCTGTGGCAGGCGAGGTAGGCACGACGCCCCAGCAACGCCGCATTTGACGCACTGCACGGTCATTGCGTCCGCAGGAACGTTCGCTGCCCGCGCTGTATTCGGTATCTCGAGCCTTTGACCGGAGGACCGATATGCACTTGCCAAAGCCCTTCTGCACCGATAAGCTGCCGCGCCCCAGAGGGCCCTATTCGCAAGCAGTGCAAGCCGGGGGATTCCTCTTCGTCTCCGGCCTTGCGGCCCTGGATCCGCAGACCGGCCTCCCGTGCACTGGCCCCGTCGAGGAGCAAGTGCGGGTCACGCTGGACAATCTCCAAACACTGCTCCACGAGGCCGGCGCGTCACTGCGCCAGGTGGTGAAGACAACCGTCTATCTCGCCGACATGGATCACTTCCCGATGATGAACGAGATCTATGCCACGTATTTCCCGGAACACCCGCCGGCGCGCACGACCATCGAGGCGGCGCGCTTACCCATGGATTTTCTGGTCGAGATTGACGCCGTGGCATGGCTCGGAGAAGAATGATGAAAACATCACTATTCACGCTGCGGCGAGGTGAGGACGTGAGGCTGGCATAGAATCGGCGGCCCGTCACGCTGCACCGTGGACCCGAAGCGGCTCATGGGACAAAACCAACGCAGGGCATCATATCTGGGCCTGACCGACTGCGGGGAGCTGCGCTACCGGGCGCAGCGAGCGCGGGAGATGATGGCGGACTGCAACGTCTGCGGTCGCAACTGCCGCGTCAATCGCCTGGCGGGCGAACTGGGGGCTTGCCGCACGGGCAAGGAGACGGTCGTTTCAAGCTATGGCCCGCACTTCGGGGAAGAAGCGCCCCTGGTCGGCGTACGCGGGTCAGGCACGATTTTTCTCACCAACTGCAACCTCAGATGCATCTTCTGCCAGAACTACGACATTAGCGACCAGGGGCAAGGGACGGTGGTTACCGCGGAGCAGCTCGCGGGGATGATGCTGTCGCTCCAGGAGCAGGGCTGCCACAACATCAATTTCGTGAGCCCCAGCCACCAGGTGCCGCAGATTCTGGCAGGGCTGGTGCTCGCGGCTTCCCAGGGACTGGCGGTGCCGCTGGTGTATAACACTGGCGGCTATGACAGCCCCGAGACCCTGGGGCTGCTCGATGGGGTCTTCGACATTTACATGCCTGACTGCAAGTACGCGGACAACGAGACCGCGCTCCGGCTCTCCGGGGTGCGCGACTATTGGGAGGTCAATCGCGCGGCGGTGCGCGAGATGCACCGGCAGGTCGGAGACCTCGAGCTGGACCGGCGCGGAGTCGCGTACCGCGGGCTGCTGGTGCGTCACCTCGTCCTGCCCAATGACTTGTCAGGCACGCGCCAGGTAATGGAGTTCCTGGCCTCCTTGAGCAAGAACACCTATATCAACGTAATGGCCCAGTACCGACCATGCTATGAGGCCGCCGGGGTGCCTGAGATAAATCGCCGCATCACCGCTGAAGAATACGAGCGCGCCCTGCGCACAGCGCGGGAGGCGGGCTTGGAGCGCCTCGATGAGCGAGCGAGGCTGGTCTAACAGCCTATCCGAGACATCCATAGCGATGGACCACAATGTCATTCTGAGGCGGAGCCGAAGAATCTTGGGAACGTGGCGCGACTCCGCACCAAGATCCTTCGCGGAGTTTACCGTGAGCCTGGCAAGATTCTTGCTACTCTGCGAAGCTGCGCTTCGCTGCGAAGCACGAGTCGCTGTCGCTCAGAATGACCTCCGGCGAAGGGCTCAGGATGACACTGGCCGTATCCGGGAGACCTCCAAACCATGACCGAAATGCAGAAATCGCCCTCGCGCGCACTGACGGCCAACGTCGTCTTCCTGGGCATCGTCAGCCTGCTTACCGACATCAGCAGCGAGATGACCAACACGCTGCTGCCGTTGTTCCTGGCCAATGGCCTCGGCGTGCGCACCGCGATCATTGGGCTCATCGAGGGCATCGCCGAGGCCACCGCCGGCGTCACCCGCATCTTCTCCGGGTGGCTCAGCGATCTGTGGGGCAAGCGAAAAAGCCTGACCCTGGTGGGCTACGGCCTTTCCGCGGTGAGCAGGCCCTTCCTCTACGTGGCCGGAGCATGGCCCACGGTGCTGGGGGTGCGCTTCGCCGACCGGCTGGGCAAGGGCGTGCGCACCTCGCCGCGCGACGCCCTCATCGCTGACTCCAGCGCCGACAAGACGCGCGGGCTCAGCTTTGGCTTCCATCGCGCCGCCGACACCCTAGGCGCGGTGATCGGCCTCGGCGGCGCCGCCATCATCGTGCACCTCAGCCAGCACAACGCCATCGCCCTCGTGCCCGAGGTCTATCGCCGCCTGGTGCTCTACGCAATGGTGCCTGGCTTTCTGGCGGTGGCGGTTCTAGGGCTTTTCGTGCGCGACATCGGGCGGCGGCGGGAGTCGAAAGCGGCGCCGCCGCGGCTGCGCTTCGGTGATCTCGATCTGCGTTTCCGCCTCTTCATCGCCATCATCGTCGTCTTCACCCTCGGCAACTCCAGCGACGCCTTCCTGGTGCTGCGCGCGCAGAACGTGGGGCTGTCAGTGTTCCACATCGCCCTGGCGCTAGTCGGGTTCAACGCGGTCTATTCGCTCATCTCCACCCCCGCCGGCGCGCTCTCCGATCGCTGGGGCCGCACGCGGGTGATCGCCGCCGGCTGGGCGTTCTACGCGGCCATCTACCTGGGCTTCGCGCTCGCTCGCTCAGGGGCGCATATCTGGGTGCTCTACGCCCTTTACGGCGCGTATTACGGGATGACCGAAGGCACCGCGCGGGCGCTGGTGGGCGATGTCGTGCGCGAAGAGCAGCGGGGCACGGCCTATGGCATCTTCAACGCGGCGATTGCGCTGACGGCGCTGCCCGCGAGCCTCATCGCCGGCGCGCTGTGGCAGGGCATTGGGGGGTGGCCGGGCTTGGGGCCGGCCGCTCCGTTCTATTTCGGGGCGGGGATGGCGCTGCTCGCGCTCGTCCTGCTGCTCGCATGGCTGCCAACTGCGCGGATCGGCCAGGTTCCAGACGCGGAGGCATCCCAGCGGTGACCGAGACCAAGAAAGACGCGGCGCGAGAGCCGCTCCCCTTCGCCGCCGAAGCGGTTCTCGGCCCCCGCGGCCCGCTCGCCCGAAACCTGCCTGGCTACGAGTTCCGCCGGCCCCAGGTGGACATGGCCTCGCTGGTGTGGGAAAGCATCAGCGCCGGCCGCCACGCGATCATCGAGGCCGGCACGGGCACCGGAAAATCGCTCGGCTACTTGCTGCCGGCGCTCCATTCACGCCGCGCGGTGTTGGTGAGCACCTACACCATCAACCTTCAGGAGCAGCTTCTGCATCATGACCTGCCCTTACTGCGCAAGTGCTTCAACCTCGACTTTCGCGCGGCGCTGATGAAGGGCCGCAGTAACTTCATCTGCCAGCGCAAAATCGCACAGCTCGCGACCGAGCCCGAGCAGCGCGCGCTCTTCGAGACCGCCGAAGACGCGCGCCGATTCCGCGACCTCGCCGCGTGGTGCGCGGTGAGCGAAACCGGCGACCGCGCAGAGCTGGACTTCGAGCCGCGGCCGGTGGTGTGGGCCGAGGTCGCATGCTCCGCTGATGACTGCCATCGCGGGAACTGCAAGCACCGCTCCGCGTGTTTCTACTACCGCGCGCGAGCGCAGATGGCGGAGGCCGATCTCGTGGTCTGCAACCACGCGCTGTTTATGGCCAACTTGCAGCTCGCAGCGGTTGACCCTGATCTCGCGCTGCTGGGCCAGCGCGAGGTGCTGGTGTTTGACGAGGCGCACCACCTCGCCGACGTAGCCGCCAACTCGCTCGGGCTCGTGTGCAGCGATTATCGCGTGGTGGACTTCGTGCGGCGCGGACGCCACCTGCTGAGCCGCGCTGCGGGAGCCGCGGACGCCGCCGACGAGTTCGATGAGCTGGGGGCGCGCCTGGAGGCGGCGAACCGCGAGTTGTTCGGGAGGTTCCCCGCGCTCACTCGGGATCGCATCCGGCTTGAGGCGCTGGGCGCAGATGAGATCGAGCGCGCGCAAGCCGCCGCCGCCGAGACCGCCGACCGGCTGGAGTCCACGGCGGCGCTGCTGCGGAAATCAGGCCTCGAGGGCGAAGACCGCGAAACCGCACTGAACCTGGCCCAGCGAGCGCAGGCGATGGCCGGGGAATTGCCGCTACTGTTCGACCTGGGCCCTGACTTCGCGAGCTGGGTCGAGGTCGAGGTCGGTCGGCGACAGGTGCGCTGCACCCTGCACCGCCACCCGGTGGATGTCGCCCCTGACCTCGCCGCCGGCATCTTCGAGAACTCCGCGGTGCGCTGCGCCATCCTCACCTCGGCGACCCTGGCGGTGGGCGATAGCTTCAACTTCATGCGGCGCCAGCTAGGCATCGCCGACGCCTGCGAGCTCATCGCCCCCTCCCCCTTCGACTACGGCGCTCAGTGCCTCACATACGCGCCGGCGGACCTGGTGTCGCCGGATGCGCCTGAGTTCGCTGACGATTTGACCGAGCGCCTCGTGCGCATCCTGCGCGCCACCGGTGGCCGCGCCTTTGTCCTTTTTACCTCCTATCGGCTGCTCGACGACATCGCCGCGCGACTCGGCGAGCGCCTGCCCTACCCGATATTGCGCCAGGGCGAGATGCCGAAATGGAAGCTCCTCGATCGCTTCAAGCGCACGCCGTCGGCGGTGCTGCTGGGCACCGATTCGTTCTGGGAGGGGGTGGATGTCCGGGGCGAACAGTTGAGCTGTGTCATCATCACCCGGCTGCCCTTCGCCATGCCCGATGAGCCGCTGGAGCAGGCGCGCGTCGAGCGCATCGAGGCGCAAGGGGGCAACCCCTTTCGCGAGTACTCCCTGCCGCGGGCGGTGCTCAAGCTCAAGCAGGGCTTCGGGCGGCTCATCCGCACGCGCAGCGATCGCGGGCTGTTCTGCGTGCTGGATTCGCGGATTCGCTCGCGCAGCTATGGGCGCTGGTTCGCCGCCAGCCTGCCGCGGATGCGGGAGATCGCGGAACCGCAGGAAGCGGCGGAGTTTCTGCGCTGAGCTGATGCCCAGCGCATGCAAGCGACCGCCGGGTGTGCGGGTGTGAGCGAGTTCTGTTGGTCTGCGGTAGCGTATCCGTATGGAGCACAGCCGCCCTCGGCTGTGTCCGTCCAGTTTGGCAGGCGAGGCGCCTGCCGCTCCATGGCTCAGCGACCGGCATCTGGCTGCGGGCGAGACCAACACTCGGAGTTCACACCCACACCCGCCGGGTGTGCTTGTAATCCTGCGCTCTCATGGTATAATAACAATACGTTGCATTTGCTCGTGGTGGCAGCAGCAGACGATGACGGCGGGTGAGGCGACGTGCGGAATGTGATGCGAATGATTGTGATAACTGCCGCGCTCGTGGGCGCGGCCTTTCTCTGCGGCGGCCCGGGCTCGGCTGCCGCATTCCAGCCGACGCGCGTCGAGGTGAGCGATGTGGTGGTCGGCCTCGGCGCGCCCGGCCCTTACGCGCTCAGCTACACCAATATCGCGACTGCCAGCGAGCGCGTCGAGGTCAACGGCGTGCCGCTGCTGCGCGGCATTGACTACACGATAGACTGGGCCAAGGGCGCCATAACCTTCACCCGCCCGCTGTCAGCCCATACCGCTGCCTGCATCAGCTACTTGCGCCAGCCCGGGCAGTCCCAGCCCAACCAGCAGCCGGTGGACCTGCCCGCAGCCATCGCCCTAGGCAACGTCGGCGGCGCGGACCTGGCGCTGGCGATGCGTTTCCAGCAGCAGCCGGCCGGTGCGCCAAGCGCGGTTTATGGCCTACGCGCGGGCCGCCAGGGCGAGACGAGCATTGACGCAGCGCTGTTCTTCAGCCAGCTCGCCGCTGCCGACGGGCGCAGCGAGGGCACCGGTCGCGCCTCCGGATGGCGCATTGGCGCGCAGCGCAGCTATTCGCAGCTCGATCTCGCAGCCTCGCTTACCCGCGCCCAGAAAGGCTTTGCCGCGTCCCAGGACCTGCCCGCCGCAGCGGGCCTGGAGACGCTGAACTTGGCCGCCAAGTACCGGCCCTCGCACAACCTGATGGCGCGGGCCTCTCTGACCACCGCCGACGCGGTCACCGATCCCAGCCACGCGAGCACGCGAACTACCGAATACGGCCTTACCGCCAAGCCCGTGGATGGCGCAGATGTCAGCCTCAGCCGCACCCAGGTTGAGTCACAGCAGGGCTCGGGCTCCCTGTCCAAGGTCACCGACACTGCCCAGGCGAACGTGACCTTGGGTAGTGCCAGCGCCTCCGCCGCGTACCAGAGAGCTGCGGCTGGCGAGGCGGTAAGCGAGGCCGAGTCACTGCGCGTGGCCTCGAGCCTGCGCCAGGGGCTTAATGTGGCCGCCTCTCACTCGGAGACACATTCCGACTCCGCCCATCAGCGAGGGTCGGAAGTCTCGCTCGAGGTCGCGACCTGGAGCCAGGCGCGGCTGCGGGCGATGGCGGGGGCGCGGCGCGGCGATCAGGTGGAGGACTACCACGGGGTCGAGGCGACGCTCAAGCCAGGGGCGCGGCTAACCCTGGTCGGCGCCTACAAGCAGCGCGACTACGGCGCCGCAGAACTCAATACCCGCCGGGCGGCGATCGCGGTGTCTCCACTGAAGCGGGTCGAGATTGGCGGCGAATACGCCCAAAACCCCGAGGACGATAAGGGCGCTGTGCGCCGGGCAACGAGCACCACGGTGCGCGTGGGGGCGCAGTTGGGCATCATGGGTCTCAGCGGCAGCGTCGCGCGGCAGATTGCGGTCGCGGGTGATGAACGGCGCGCGGGCGAGGTGCGTTTGTCGCTGACCATCGCCGCCGCGCACAAGCTCTACACCGGCTATAGCCAAAGCGAGACGATTCCACTGACCGGCGGCGCCACCGGCGCGACCGATGTTTACCTGCTCGGATACGAGCATATCGTGGGCGGCGACTTCAGCCTCTCCCTCGAAGGGCAGATGGAGCGCAATCGGGACTATCAGCAGTTCCGCACCGATACCCAGCAGCGCGCCGACGCCAAGCTCAACTGGCGCTTTTAGGCGCGCATCACCCCACGATTCCGAGCGCCAGGCACCAGCCGAAGGACAATCTCCAGACGCCGCGAGATTCCCTCGACGTGGCTCAGCACAGGTCTTCGCCGAGGTTTGCCCTGAGCCGGGACAAGATTCTTCGGCGGCGAAGCCCTTCGGGCCGCCGTGGCGGCTCTTTCGAGCCTAGCCACTTCGCCTCAGAATGACCTGTCGGCGAAGAGGCTCAGACACTTGTGGCCCCGCAGGTGACACCGCCCGCGCCGGGGAATCATCATCCCCGTCCGCGGCGCACTCCGCCAATCGCTTGCCTGAGCGCGGCAAAGACGATGCGGAGGTGATTCACTCTCCCGGCAGCGAGCGATAACCAGTGGCTGATCTTGGGTCACAGACGAAATCCCGGGTGGTTCTCATCGGGCTCGACGGGGCGACCTTCGAGGTCATGGACCCGCTCATCGCCGAGGGCAAGCTGCCCCACATCGCCTCGCTGATCGAGCGCGGCGCGAGGTCCACGCTGCTCTCGACTATCCCGATCACGAGCTGGTCGGCCTGGCCCGCGCTGATGACCGGCAAATACCCGGGCAAGCACGGCGTCTATCACCATCATCATCGCGAGGGCTACCGGGAGCGGGTCATCAGCTCGGGCGACGTGCATGCTGAGACGCTGTGGGAAACCTTTGGCCGCCACGGACGACGAGTCGCCGTCATCGGCGTGCCCGTGACCTATCCGCCGCGGCAAGTAAACGGCGCGATGGTGTCGGGGCCGCCCATGCCGCCGGGCGTCCACGCCCATCCCGCCGCACTGGCCGACGAGTTGTCACTCGCCGTGGATGGCTATCCGTCGGCTTGTCTGGGGGTGGACTGGGGCAGCATCTTGCGCCTGCGCGGCGCCGGCGCACTGGTGCGCCATCTCGAGCGATGTTTCGACCTCTCGCTGCGCGCGGCGCTTCATTTGTGGCGCCGCGCGGCGTGGGATTTCTTCGCGTGTGCGTTCTGTGAGCTCGACCGCGCGCAGCACCTCGTGCCCTGGCCGCATGATCTCTCTCGCCCCGGCGCGGCCGCGCGCCGAGGGCTGGTGAAGCGCTGCTACCAGAAGGCCGACCAGGTCGTGGGGGAACTCGTCGCCGCTGCCGGCAAGGACTCCACCATCGCGCTGGTCTCGGCTCATGGGTTTGGCGAGAATCGTAAGACCTTCTACCTCAATCGCTGGCTGGCGGAGCAGGGCTGGCTTGCGCTCGAGTCGCGACCCCGGCGCCGGTGGCGCATGGTGCGCTGTGCCCTCGACGAGGCGCTGGGCAGCGTCGGCCTCGAGATCGGCGGGCTGTTCGGTGAGCTGCCGGTATGGGTGCCGCGCTGCGACGCGAGGTGCCCCCTGGAGCTGCTCGACTGGCGCCGAACGCGCGCCTTCGCGGCGGCCGCGGATCTCGACGGCATGTGCGTTAACCTGCGGGGGAGAGAGCCGCAGGGGATCGTCGAGCCGGGCGCCGAGTACGAGGATGTTCGGGACGCGCTGATCGCAGCCCTGAAGCAGGTTCGCGACCCTGACACCGGCGAGCCCATCGTCGCGTGGGCGCGCCGGCGCGAGGACGTTTTCCACGGGCCGCATCTCGACCGGGCGCCCGATGTCGTCTACATGACGCGCGATAACAGCTACCCGCAGAGCGGCCAGCTCGATCTCGCCCCCGGGCTCGGGCCGACTGGCGCGGGCCGGGCGGGCGGGCACCGGGCGCAGGGAGTATTGATCCTGGCAGGGCCCGCCATCAAGCGCGGCGCCGCGCTTGCGGAATGCCGGGCGGTGGACGTGGCGCCGACCCTATTGCGCGCCGTCGGCTTTCCCCTCGCGGAGGATCTCGATGGCGAGGTCCTGATGGCGGCCCTGGATCACGACTACCTGGAGCATGGGCTGGCCGGGCGCGGTGAACGCCTGCCTGCGGAAGCAAGCGCTGGCTATTCCCCGGAGGAAGAGCGGGCGATGGAGCAGCAACTGCGAAGCCTGGGGTTTACGTAGCTGCCGGCGCCCGCCACCAGCGCGCCGCCGCCGCCGCCTCAGCTTTCTGGTGACATCTAAGGATGCATCGCAGCGCGCCAAGGGTCGCAAAAAACACCATCGCCCAGTTCGCCGCGCGCGGGCTGGAGGGGGCCACCAACTTCGCGGTCACCGTGCTGCTGGCGCGCGTGCTCGGCGTGGGCCCCCTGGGGACTTACGCTTTTCTTTCCACTTATGCGTCGTTGTTTATTTTCCTCAGCACTTTCGGCCTCAACTTACTCATGGCGCGCGATGTGGCGCGGCGCCGCGATGAAGCCCGCCGCTATCTCGCCAACGCCCTGGGCATGGCGCTGCCGCTGGCAGTGATCAGCTTCGGGCTCCAGGTAGGCATCATCCACGTTGTCTCCAGAGATCCCACGGCCCATATCGGCGTTTACCTCGCCGCGGCCTTTGCGGCATTTCATTCCTGGGAGCTGCTGTTCGTCGGCGTCTTCTACGCCCTGGAGCGCATGGAGCTGGAGACCATCGGCATCTTCATCGAGAAGGCCGTGCTTCTGGTCGCGGTCTTCGCCCTGGTGCTCACCGGCGGCGGCGTGCTCGCGGTGCTCGGCGCCTTTGCTGCGGCGAAGCTCTTAATCGTCGTCGTTTACGCGGCGATGTCATGGCGGCTGATCGGCTTCCCCCGGCCGGCCGCGGATCTCGGCCTCTGGCGGCGCTTGGCCGCCCGGGGATGGCCGTTCAGCCTGAACCTGCTGCTGACCTCAATTTACTTCCAGAGCTGCGTGGTGCTGGTGGCCGTGCTCGCCTCTGAACGGGCGGCCGGCTATTTTCGCGCCGGCTCGATACTAGCGCTGAGCCTGCCCATGTTCGCCGCCGGCCTTAATAATGCTTTGCTGCCACTGATGGCGCGCGCCCATCCCGCGCGCCCCCGGTCATTCGAGTTCGGGCTGGAGCGATCATTCACCGTGCTCTCGCTGCTGGGGCTCCCGATCGCGGCGGGCCTGATTGTGCTTGCGCAGCCGTTGGTCAGACTTTTCTATGGGCCGCATTTCGGGCCCGCGGTCATCGTCTTCCAGCTTCTCGGCGCTACCGTGCCGCTGAAGTTCGCGACCAATACCATCGGCGTGGCGCTGACCGCGGCCGACCGACAAGTGCAGCGAACACTGGCGGTCGGCGTCGGGGCCGGGCTCAATGTCGTCCTTAACATTGCGCTGATCCCGGTGCTCGCGCACACAGGGGCGGCCATCGCCGCGGTCGCGGCTGATCTCGCCATCCTCGCCCTGACCTACGTGTATCTCCGTCGCGCGGAATACCGGCTGGACCTGCTCGGCCTGAGCGCGCGGCCAGGCGCGGCGGCCGCGTTGATGGGCATCCTGGTATACTTGATGCGCGGGATGAGCCTGGCGGTGGTCATTCCCGCGGGGATTCTCGCTTTCTGCGTGGCCGCAGTCGCGGTCGGCGCGGTGAGGCGGTCGGATGTCGAATGGCTGAAACAGGCGCTCCTGAACCGCAGTGCCCAGCTCGAAGGATCAGAGCAGTGAGCTCGGAATCGCATGGGGCACCGCAGCTCGCATGTCCCAACTGCGAAGTACCCCTTGAGGAAGCGGCGGACAACCTCGCCTGCGCGCGGTGCGGGAGCCGCTATCCGGTGCGGGATGGAGTCGCGCGGTTCAACCCGCAGGGATTCTACTGGGGGGAGATTCCGCGCGGGCAGGTGCTCGCCATTCTCGACCGGGCGCGAGCGGCGGGCTGGCGGGCGGCGGTTGAAGAGATCCTTGCACCCGCCCGACCGGACCTGCGCGACTACGTAGTCGAGCCGGGGCGCGCCGATTTCCGCTACTACCTGCCCATCAACGGCGACAGCGACGTGCTGGACCTCGGTGCGGGCTGGGGCAGCCTCACGGCGCTGCTTGCTCCGCACTGCGGTTGGGTCACCGCGGTCGAGGGCGTGCAGGAGCGGCTCGATTTCCTCACTATGCGCTGCCGGCAGGAAGGACTCAGCAATGTGACAGCGCTGCGAGCGGACTTGCGCCACCTGCCATTTCTTCCTCGGAGCTTCGACGTGGTGCTGATGAACGGCGTTCTGGAGTGGGTCGGCTGCGCCGAGGAGCGCCAGGCGCCGGGCGTCATGCAGCGTCGCTTCCTGCGGCGCATTCGGCGGCTTCTGCGCCCGGGCGGCATCGCCTACATAGGTATTGAGAACCGCACAGGCTACCGGCTCTGGCTCGGGATGCGCGATCACAGCGGGCTGCCCTTCACCAGCCTGCTGCCGCGCAGCGCGGCCAGCGTCGTCACTCGCCTCATCCCGGCGCACGGCGCACGCGGCCCGTATCGAACCTACACATACACGTACTGGGGGTATCGCCGGCTGCTGCAACGCGCCGGCTTCAACGACGTCAGCATCTACGCCGCGCTGCCCGGCTACAACTCGCCGCGCTACCTTGTTTCCCTCGACACTGCCGCGCCATACCGGTTCCTGCTGCGGCGGGTGGCGCACCCGGTGCGCGCTCGCAGGTTGGCCGCTGCCGGAAGCTATCTGCCCCTGGCGGCGGCGCGCCTGCTGATGGGGAGCTTCGCCATCTTTGCGCGGGTGGATCGGTAATGGTAGTCAACGGTATTGCTGCCATCGTCCGCGAGAACTGGGAACGCTTCGGACTCGCTCCGCCCGCGCCTGCTCGGCTCCAATTCCTGAAAGCGAGCAGCGGCGTCGGCTCGACCAAGATCATCTTCTTGGGCTTCGCGGACACCGCCCGTTTCCCGGTAGTGGTGGCCAAGGTCGCACAGAGCGGGGCGGAGCGCATGCGCCGAACGCATGACCTGCTCCTGCGCCTGCGCCCGGAGCTGCCGTCCTCGTTGCGGCGCGCCATACCCCGGCCTTTGGTGGTGACCACCATCGGCGACGCGACCGTAGCCATCGAAAGTTACCTGCCTGGCCGCCGCATGTACCGCTTCCACGCGCGTCGCCCCTCGTGGGCGCAGCGCAGGGGAATAGAGCGCGATTTCGACCTCGCCGGCTCGTGGTTGATCGCCCTACACCAGGCGACGCGCAGCGAAACCGCGGTGACGCCTGAGCGTGTCCGTGGCTGGTTCGCGCAGCCGCTGGATGCGTTCAAGAAGCGCATGCAGCCATCGCCGGCAGAACTGGCAGCGCTCGAGCGGGCTTTGGCCGCACTGACGGATACCCTCGGCGCCAGGATGCCACTGGTGTGGCAGCAGGGCGACTACTGGCCCCGCAACCTGCTGGTGCTCGACGACCGCCTCGGCGTATGCGACTGGGAGTGGAGCAGCTCAGCCGAGCTGCCTTTTCTCGACGTCTTCCTTTTCCCGCTGAGCTACAGCTTCTTGCTCGGCGGCGACCTGCCGAATCGGGATGCGCTGCGCGAAGGCTTGCGCACGGCATTTCTTGCGAGGGGCTGGTTCGCCGAGGTGTGCCGTGGATTCGTCGCCGCGCACATGGAGGCACTGGCGCTCGACCCAGCGCTTGGCCCCAGCTTCTTCCACTTGATGCTGCTGCACATGGCAGTGCGCGACTATCTGGCAACCGGCTGCCCCAGCCGCAATGATCTGCGCCATCGCGACCTGCTGCGCACCGCGGTTGAGGAAGAGGTGGCGACGCGCGGGTGGCTTAAGGACCTGCCGCGGGATCGCACGGACGCAGGCTGAATCTGAGAGCGTGGGTGAAAACGCCTGTCACTTTCGCTGTCATTCCGAGCCCTTCGCCGATGTCATTCTGAGCGACAGTGAAGAATCTTGGCCCCGCTCAGGGTAAACTCCGCGAGGAATCTTCGCCTCACGAGACCCTTCGCTGACGCTCAGGGTGACAGTGAGTCCGAGGCTTCTCACACACCCTCTAACGCGCGCCGAGCCCCCGCTTCGTCTTCAATCCGTCTTCCGCGCGATGGCGTCCAATGCGTCGGTCAGATCGTTGAGGAACCCGGAGGCGCCGCGGAAGACGGCGAGATCCCCCTCAAGCTTGAGCAGCGTCTTGCCGTCGCTGGACCAGGCGAGCAGGGTCGCGGGCTTGCGCCCCCTGGCCTCGACCGTCAGCTTGATGGTCCCTTGGGCGGGGAGGCGCTGATCCGCGATCTCGCCGACGAAGGCCTCGGCCCGCACTTCCTCGATCAATGAGAGGAGCTTATCCACGCGCGTGGCACTGGCGGGGCGCTTCCGGGGTTCTGTCAATCGCCACTTCGTGCCCTTGCGCTCCAGCGCCACCGTCTTGCCATCATACGTCGCACGCAAGCCAATGATGTCGCCGGGATCGTACGACAGGAGCGTGAGATTGCGCAGATCGTTGTCTCTCGCCGGCAGGCGCGTCAAGATGCTCGCCGACGCTTCGTAAATAGTCGGTGCCCCAGCTTTGACGTAGATTCGGTTGGACGCGGCGGGCGCTCCGAACCAGATGCGCGCCGGTTGCTTGCGGCGCTGGAGGTATATCGTCACCGCGGCCTGCGGCGGGTCGAGGCCATAGGCTGCCAGCGGCCGGGGGCGATCAATGAACCCCTCCGCCCGCATGTCGGACAGCTCCCACAGCAGCTCCTCAAGCCTTTGCGCGTCCGCCGCCATCCGCCGCGGCGATGTGAGCATCCACCGCTTCTCATCCTCGCGCCTTAGCTCAAATCGCTGATTCCCCCGCGCGATGGCGACCTGCCGCACCTGCTCGACTGCGATCGCCGCGATCTGCTTCGAGCGCAGATCGGCCGCGCTCTTATTGATGCCGTCAAAGGCGGACTTGGGCACCACCATGATCGCCGGTTCGACGCTGTTCCTTGCATAGTACTCGCCCTCACCGGCCTCGGCGCCCACGGCCAGGCGCCGCCACTGCTTGCCTCCCGCCGACAGCACCTCGACGACCAGGCGCGGGATGCTCAAGCCGTACCTTGACAAATCCTGCGCGCTTTCCGCTGCGAACCGGCTCGCCTCGACGCCCGCCAACGATGCGAGCAAATCATCAACCGCGGCTTGGTCCGAGGCCGCTGCGACGGGCGCGACGACCTCCCATTGCTTGCCGCGTTTTTCGAGCGTCACCGAGGCGCCGGGGCGCCTGAGGACGATGCGTCCGACCTTGCGGCGGTTGAAGGGCAGGGCGCTGCGATCGCGCAGCGCCGCCGCGCCGCCGATCGCGTCATCGAGCAGCGCCATGTCCGCCAGGAAGACCTTGGCGCGGCCCTTCTGCATCGCATAGACCGCAGAGCCGTCGGGGGTCTTGTCGCCGAGGCGCAGCTCGTGGCTCTCGCTGTTTGCGAGCACAACCTTGACGCTCGCCGCAGGTCTGGCCAGCCCGTAGTCCTTGAGCTTCTCGGCCTTCTCGATGCGCCGGCGCACCTCGATCTTGGCTACCCGGTCGAGAAGCTCTTTCATCCGATCGCGTGCCGCGCCCGCGGAGATGGGCCGGGTTATGCGCCACGATTTGCCGCGCCGCTCGATGACCGTGGTTGTGCCGCCCGAAGTCAGCTCGATGCGCCGGATGCTACTAGCATCGAGTTTCCATGCGGTCGGGCGAGCGACCTCGCCGCGCTCAAAGAACCAGATATACGCGCCCAGCGCGGCGAATACGATAAGGAGGATGATGGTCAGCCGGAATTGCTTCATCGTGGGCGACCCCCGGCGAACCGCTGGGGCAGCGCGCCGTGCTCATAGAGCCGGACACAAGATTCCTTCGACGATGCTCAGGACAAGTCTTCGCCTGCGGCGGCTAGGTCGCTCCGCGACCGCCACGGCGGCCAGAGGCCTAGCCGCTCACAATGACAGTCTGTCGTCGCCTATCGCCGCCGCCACCATACCACCGCGCCGACCACCAGCGGCACTAGCGGCATGGCGACCAGGGCAATGAGAAAGACGAGGCGCTGCTGCATCTCCGTCAGCAGAACCGGCGAGGGCTGCGGCCCCTTGGGCTGGATCGAGATCAACTCCTCCGACTCGGCCAGCCAGCCGACGGAATTGACAAATAGGTCCTTGTTGACGCCGTTGGCGATGACGCCGTTGGCGGCGAAATCGGAGTCGCCAAACACCACTAGCCGGGCGGTCGGCTGTTGCGGCTCTGGCGCGGCGGCCCCCGATAGCGCGCCGGTGACCACGGCCGCGATGGTCAAGGGCCCGCGGCGCTCGCCGGCGCGCCGGCTGATGGTGCCTTTGAAACTGCCCTCCAGCCAGCTATCGGCGCTGGTGCGAATCAAGTCTTCAACATTGAGGCCCGGATGCTGCGTCAGCTCAAACGCGCGCACCATAATAAAGACCGCCAACAGCGCCCGTCCGCGGATGAATGGCCGCGTGATATCGTGGTAGGCGAAGTCCATCACCGTGACCGACGCCGCATCGCCGAAGAAGTTCAAGCTCGGCTCTACCACGACATCGGGCAGCGGTTTGACGCCCCACGGCTCAAGCAAACTTGCCAGGGACACGCCCTTCTGCGCCTCGGGATCAACCATGATCAGCGCCTTGCCGCCGCCGTCCAGATAGCGCCTGACCGCATCTTCCTCCCGGGGATCGAATTCGCTGCGCGGGCCGGCGATGACCAACACGTCGCAATCGCCGGGGACCTGCGTCGGCAGCGGCAGCTTCTGCACCTGGTAGTTGAGGGCGACCAGCGCCTCCCGCGCAGTGCTGAAACCGTCCGGCTCGGGCGAATCAGGGTCGTGCTCGCCGCTCCCCTGAATGAAATATGTCTTCTTCTTTCGCGCCCGCGTGAGCTTGAGCACCGCGGTGGTAATTTCCTGTTCGGTGGCAACAGAAAGCTCCTGCTTTTGTCCACCTGCCTCCACGATGGTGGTGGAATAGCTGGTGACCCCGTACTGCCGCGCGAGCGCCGGGTTGACGTCGGGGTCTATCATCTGGGTCTTAACGCGCGGCGACGCGTACTGGTACTCGCTCAGCAGATCCCGCATCTCCTGGAACTCACCCGAGCCCTGGCGGTAGAACGCGATCATCTTCAGCGGCTGCTTGACGCCGCCCAGGATCTTGCGAGTCTGCGGCGAGAGGGTATTCGCTTGCGTCCGCGTCAGGTCGAAGCGCTTATGATGACGGTTCGCCACATAGTTGACAAGCGCCGCGATCGCCACCGCCAGCATGACCAACAGCGCGGTGTTGGAGCCATAACGCACCCCGCGTCCCCGCAGGAAGGCCAGCGCCTGGCGCGGCCGCAGCGCAGCCGCAGCGGTGAGCGCCGCCGCCCCGGCGCCCCACAACGCCCAGGTCGCCCACCACAGCCGCTGGCGCATGACCAATGCGCCGACACCGGCCAGCAGCAGCCCCGCCCCCGCGGAGGCGAGCATGGCCGCGGCCTCGCTGGGGCGATTGGCGGCCGCCGCTTCTTTCTGCGCTGCTTCCGCCACCGGTTGGCGCTCGTCAGGCATGGGCTTGGTCTATCTCCACTTGCGGCTCTCCAGGGCGCGCACCGCGCCGAAGAGACACACCGCGATGAAGCTCAGGTAGAAGATGAGGTCCTTGCTGTCTATGACCCCTTTGGCCAGGTCATCGAAGTGGTTGAGGATCGAGAGCTGGCGCAGGATCTCGCCGGTGGTCGAGGCCGCCTGATCCGCGCCCCACCCGATGATCCACAGCCCCAGCAGCGCGCCGAACGACAGCAGCCCCGCCACCACTTGACTTTCGGTGAGTGATGAGGCGAGCACGCCGACGGCCATGAAGCTCGCGCCCACCAGCAGCAGCCCCAGGTAGCCCGACATCAGGGGCCCGGGGTCCGGGGACCCGTATTGCGCCAGGATGAGGGGGAAATGCGCGGTCGCCGCCACCATCGCCGCCAGCAAGCCTACCGCCGCCAGGAACTTGCCCACAATGACCTGAACGTCCGTCACCGGCGAGGTCAGCAGCAGCTCGATGGTTCCCGAGCGGCGCTCCTCGGCGAGCAAGCGCATGGTTAACAACGGGCAGACGAAGAGCAGAGTGACCGCCATGTTATGAAACGACCAGCGCATCTCCGCCTGCCGGGCGCCCATCAGGATCACCCAGAAGATGAAGCCGGAGATGCCAAGGAACCCTGCGCCGACGACATAAGCCATCCACGAGGCGAAGTAGCTGCGCAGCTCCCGATAGGCGATGAGCCCGATGCGGGTCATTCGCGCGCCCCGCGGCGTCTGTCATTGGTCGAAGCGGGAAGATGCATGTTACGCGTTGCGCAAGCGGATGTGGCACAGGCGCCCTCGCCTGTGTAGCGGCGCCGCGAATGCGGCGCCCGCACACCCGGGGGCGAGTGAGCCACATGGCTGGTGCGCGTGCCAGCGTCGTGCGAACCCACCCGACAGGCTCGGCAGGTCATCACTAGCTCACGCCCTCCTCCTCCATGGTCAGATGCAGGAAGACGTCCTCCAGGCTCAGCTCCACGGGGCGCAGCTCGACCAGCCCCCAGTCACGCTCCACCGCGTCGCGGGCAACCTGCTCGCGAATGTCCGCGTCGAGCTTGCTCTCAACAACGAAAGTGCGCTCATCCTCGCGGCGCACGCCGGTTACGCCGGGGATGGCGGCGAGGATCGCCGCGGCGTCGCTTGCGGGCCGCAGCGCGCGCAGCAGGATGCGCGTAGAGCTGAGCACGCGCGCGGCCAGCCCCTCGGCGCGGTCCTGGGCCACGATGCGGCCGCGGTTGATGATGACTACCCGGCTGCACGTCATGCTCACCTCGGGCAAGATGTGCGTGCTCAAGATGATAGTGTGATCGCGCCCCAGGTCCTTGATGAGCTGGCGGGTCTCGATGATCTGGCGCGGGTCGAGGCCGATGGTCGGCTCGTCGAGGACGAGCACCGGCGGATCGTGAACCAGCGCCTGCGCCAGGCCGACCCGCTGGCGAAAACCTTTCGAGAGATGACCGATGATCGTGTCGCGCACCTCGCCCAGCCGAGCCTTGGCGACGGCGTCTGCCACGCGCGTATCGCGCTCCCCCCGCGACACCCCGCGCAGCCGGGCGCAATAGCCCAGGTACGAACGCACCGTCATCTCCGGGTACAGGGGCACCGTTTCCGGCATGTAGCCGATGCGCTTGCGCACCTCCAGCGAATCCGCGAAGACATCGAACCCTTCCACCGTCGCCCGGCCGGAGGTGGCGGGAAGATAGCCGGCGAGGATGCGCAGGGCGGTCGTCTTGCCCGCAGCATTGGGGCCCAGAAACCCCACCACTTCGCCGCGCGCGACGGAGAAGCTCACATCGCGCAGCGCCTCAACCCTGCCGTAATACTTGGTCAGGCCCTGGATCTCAATCAAGCTCGATCACCGACGCGGTGCTAAACGAAGCGCCCGCAGTAAGTTCGTGGGCCATCGGCGCGGCCCTGGAGTCTATTCGCAGTCGAAGGCGCGATTCCTCCCGCGGGTCGGCATCCGCAGCGTAGCACACGCGCTAGTTCAGTAGACGCAGCCGCGGCCGACACGGTTTCATGCCGGCGCCGCCGCAGGAAACAGCGCGTGCAGCAGCGAAGAAGCCGCGGTGACAAGGATGCGTGCTAGGGCCATTGTCAGGCGCTGTTTGCCCTCCGCCAACCCAAGCTTCGGGCTCGGCTTGGCTGCGGCGGCATTACTTGTCCCCGGCGGGGCCGGTTCGCCGGCGCAAGTCGCGGCTGCTGCGGGCATTGCGGCCGCTGCTATCCTGGCGGTTCTGCTTCCGACGCACTGGCTGCTGTACGGCGTAATCCTCGCCATACCGTTTGACAATTTCGCGGTCGCGGTCGGTCCCTTAGGCATCTCCGTCTCCGATGCCCTGCTCGTCGTGGTGACCCTGCGCTGGCTGCTGCGGGCGCTTTACCGCGGCGGGCGCATCGCGCGCTGCGAGCTCTATGCCCCTGCCGGCGTCTTCTTTGTGCTCCTGCTGCCGTCCTTTTTCGCCACCTTCGATCTCGGGGTTTCCCTGCGCCAGGCATTCAGCATCCTGATGATGCTGCTCACGGCCATCGTCGCGGCGAATCTTTTGCGCAGCGAGTCGAGGGCGGTGGGCGCCGTCACCTGGATCCTCATCGCGTCAGCAATAATATCACTGCTTGGCCTGGTGCAACTTTTCATCTGGGCCCGGTATCACGTCGTCCTTTTTCAGCAGAACTCTGATATCGTCCGCATCGGCGACACCAAGCTGCTGCGCTTGACCGCGACATACTTCGATCCCAACTATTTCGCCCTCTACCTGATCGCGCCCATCGTGCTCGGGCTTTTTCTCGCCCTGGAGGGGCAGGCATCACCACGCTACCGGGCATTCGCCTGGCTGGTCGTGGCGCTTGGCCTCGCGGTGTTTCTCATGACCTTCTCCCGCGGCGCGTGGGTGACGCTGCTGGCGTTCATGGCCGCCTTCGTGCTGCTGCGAGCGCGCGCGCCGGCGCGCGGCGTGTGGCTCGCAATGCTCATTGCCGTGCTCATCGCCGCGCCGGTGGTTACCGCCATGCTCGTGGGCATCAACCCGACCTCTGTCGGGCGCCGCTTGAGCCTGCTCCGGTTGGGCATGGAGGTGATGGCCGCGCATCCCCTCACCGGCACCGGCCTCGGAACCTTCAGGTACCTGCCGCAGAATGAGCTGCACCGGCTCGCCCATTCGACCTACATCCAGGTTGGCGCCGACGCCGGTATTCCGGCGCTGCTTGCTTTCCTGGTGCTGATGATCGTGCTGGGGTTCAATGCCATCGCTGCGCTGCGAGGAGCAAGGCCGGGCATGACGCGGACCGTGCTGCTGGGCTGCCTCTTCGCCCTGGGGTGCATCGCAGCGCAGTCGGCCTTCCTCAATGCGCTGGTGCTCAAGCACGTGTGGCTGCTGGCGGGATTGACCTCCGGCGCCGCGGCGGCGATGCGCAGGGAAGGTCACGCTGGCGGCCCGGTCGCGCCGGCACTGACAACGCCTCTCGCGGGGCAGGAGACGTGACATTGCCGCACCGCGTCCTCTATGCCTGCGAAACCGCCCAGATCAGCGGCGCGGAAATCGTCCTGCTTAACCTCATCGGTTCGATCAACCGGTCGCTCTACGAACCCCGGGCGCTCTGTCCGCCGGGTGGCCCGTTGCGACCGCGGCTCGCGGATCTCGCGGTGCCGGCGCAGGTAATCCGTTTCCCGCGCCTGCGACGCACGCTGCGGTCCGCGGCGCTGGAACTGCCGCGCCTGCGAGGGTTCTCGCGGCGACTGCGGACCTACCTGCGTCAGCAGCAGATTGATATTGTCCATGCGAATTCATGGGGGGCACATATCGCATGCGCCAGCGCCGCGGTTGAATGCGGCGCGATCACGGTGTGGCACATGCACAGCATCTTCAGGCGCCGCTGGCCCAACGGCTGGGCGCTGCGAGCGGCGGCGCGCAGCGCGGACCGGATCATCTGCGTCTCCCATGCGGTGGCTCGCGAGTTGGAGGCCTGGGGCATACCCGCGGCGAAGCTCACCGTGATCTGCAATGGCCTCGACCTGGATGAGCGCTTCCAACCGCGCCCGCCGACCGGTCTGCTTCACTCCCAATATGGGCTGCCGGCCGACGCGCAGTTGGTGGCGACCATCGGGCAGCTAACGCCGGGCAAAGGGCAGGACCTGTTCATCCGAGCCGCGGCTTCAATCGCGGCCGCGCATCCGCGAGCGGTGTTCCTAGTCGTCGGTGCGCCTTTGTTCGGCGACCAGCGCTGGCCGCGGCACCTTCAGCGCCTGGCCCAGCAATTGGGAATCCAGGATCGGGTGATGTTCACCGGTACCCGCGATGACATGCCGCGAGTGCTGGCGGAGGTGCGGTTTGTGGTTCACGCGTCGGTGGCGGCTGATTCGCTGCCGACGGTGCTCATGGAGGCGGGCGCCATGGCCAAGCCCGCAATCGCCACCGTATCCGGGGGCGCGCCCGAGATAATCGAGGACCACCGCACCGGGCTGCTCGTCCCCCCGGGTGATGCGGAGGCGATGGCTGCCGCGATGGACCGCCTACTGTCTGATGCTGAGACCGCCGCCGCCATGGGCGCCGCGGCCCGTCGCGTGATCGAGCAGCGTTTCACGATCGGGCAGTATGTGCGGCAAGTCGAGGAACTCTACCGCGAATTGCTGCTAGCCCCGGTCGCGGCGTCATCTGACCGCCCGCGCGGCGCCGCGGGCAAGGTGATGAGCGGCGGCCGCGACCCCAATGCCCCCCAACGCCCGGGCGAGAATAAGCGGTGAGGATCCTATGCAACTGCGCGCCGGTGCAACTCGGCGGCGGCGTGGGGCGCTATGTGTGCAACCTATTCGCCGAGCTGGCGCGGCTGAGCGGTGATTGGCGCTGCACAGTGGCGGCAAAACGGCGCGTCGGGGCCGCGATCATCCCCGCCGATCATCGCTTCTCGCTGATGCCGATTCCCACCTTGGCCGCGCGCAGCGCCCCCGCCCGCGTCATGTGGGAGCAAACGGCGCTCGCTTGGCGCGCCCGCCGGCTGCGGCCCGATGTCATCTTCTGTCCCGGGAATGTGGATCTGCTCCTGGCCTCGCGCGCCGGAGTCCCCTCAGTCGTCACCATCAATGTGAGCCAGCCCTGGGTGCGCCCGCGAGAGTTCCCGCGCGGCGCCGGGCTCTACTTGCGCGTCTTCGTCAGGCTCTCGGCGCGCACCGCTACCACCCTTATCGCCCCCACCGAGACCACCCGCCGCGAGCTCGTGCGCGCCCTGGGCATCTCCCCCGAGCGCATCGTCGCTATACCGTATGGCGTGGACGTATCACAGTTCCGGCCTGCCGCCCCGGGTGATCAAGTAAGCGCCTGGGCGGCGGCCCACGGCATTCGGCCGCCTTACATTCTTTCTCTATCCAGCCTCAGAAGATGGAAGAACTTTAGTGCCCTGATCCGAGCCTTCGCCGCGAGCGCCGCCCCGCGCCGGGGGGTGCAGCTTGTCATCGGCGGCCGACCGCTGGATCCCCGGGTGAACCGCGAGCTCAGGGGCCTCGTGGCATCGCTGGGCCTCGCCGACATAGTGATTCTGACCGGCGGCGTGCCTGAGGACGAAGTGGCCGCCCTTTATCGCATGGCGCGCGCTTATGTCTTTCCCTCGCTCTTCGAGGGGTTCGGGCTGACCCAGATCGAGGCGATGGCAAGCGGCGTTCCGCTCGCCTTGTCGCGGGTCAGCGTGATGCCCGAGATCGCAGGCGACGCGGCGCTGTATTTCGACCCGGCCGACGCCCACGCCATGACGTCGGTCATCGAGCGCGTGCTGTGGGACGAAGCGCTGCGCGAGCGTCTGATTGATGCGGGTTTGCGCCGGGCGCAGGACTTTTCGTGGGCTAATACGGCGCGGCGCACCATGGCCGTGCTGAGGGCGGCGGCCGCCCGCGCTTAGTGCGAAATCCGCCCAAAAACCAGGCCAAATGGCAGGAGGCGCCGCCCACCGGGCGTCGAATTATGCGACAGCCCGCGACGGTCACGGCGCTATGGAGCGCAGGAGACTAACGGTTGAAGGTCCTCATTCTCAGCATGCATTACCGCCCGGACCAGACCGGAAACGGGCCGCTGGTTGGCGACCTCGCCGAGCACCTCGCCCGCCAGGGCCACCGCGTCGCCGTCGTCTGCGGCATGCCCTTCTACCCCCAACGCCTGGTCCCGCCCCAATATCGCGGCCGCCTGGCCTGCCACGAGCGGGCCGGCGGCGTGGAGATTCACCGCACCTATGTCTGCGTGCGCCCGCGCGGGACGCTTCTCGACAAGGTGCTCCTGCAACTCTCCTTCACCCTCTCATGCCTCTACGGCCTGCTGCGTGCGGGGCGCCCCCATGTCGTGCTCTGCGTCTCTCCCCCTTTCCCCAGCGGGGTGCCGGGACTGCTGGCGGCCAAGCTGTGGAGGGTGCCATTCGTTTTCAATGTGCAGGACATTTTCCCCGATGTCGTGGAGCGCCTGGGGGTGGTGCGCCGGGGTCAACTCCTGCGGCTCCTGCACGGGGTGGAGAAATGGATCTACCGCCACTCGGCGCGGGTCGCCGTGATCTCGCCCAGCTTCGTCACTAACCTGGTGGGCAAGGGCGTGCCGCAATCCAAGCTCGCGGTGATCTACAACTGGGTGGATACGGATTTCATCCGGCCGCTGCCGCGCAACAATGCGTTTCGGCGCGAGCTCAATCTGGATGACCACTTCGTCGTCCTTTACTCGGGCAACATCGGTCGCTCGCAGAGCCTGGGGGTGCTGCTGGAGGCGGCGCGGGCGATGCCAGAGCATCGCACTCGCTTTCTCATCGTGGGCGACGGCACGCGCAAGCAAGATCTGCTGCGCCAGGCCGAGGCCATGGGCCTGACCAATGTGCGCTTCCTGCCGCTCCAGCCGCGCGAGAAGCTGCCCCTCATGCTCGCCGCCGCGGACGTCTCGGTGATCATGCTGCGCGAGGAAGCCTCGTACACCAGCCTGCCCTCCAAGATCGCAACCATCATGTCGAGCGCCCGCCCGCTGGTGGCATCGGTGGGCCTCGGCTCAGACGCCGCGCGCATCGTGAGCGAGAACCGCTGCGGCATCACGGTGCCGCCCGATGACCCCGCCCCGCTCGTCGCCGCCCTGCGCGCCTTGCGCGATAATCGCGAGCTGCGCGAGACCTGCGCCCGCAGCGCCCGCCGCGTCGCCGAGCAACTGTTTTCCCGCCGCCGCGCCCTCAGCGCCTACGAAGACCTGCTGCTCAGCGCCGCCAATGGACGGTCGTAGCGGCCGCGAGCCGGGCAGGATGGGCTACGGATGGTGTGGAAATCGGTAGCCGTCGCTGTTTCTTCCCTGCGTTGTTGAGGTCACGCGTCTCGCCTTCACAAGCGTGCCCAGGGAACCTAAAGAATCGCGTCCGATGATGAAACCAGCTAGACCATCGGGAGACAGGGCGCACGGCCGTGCGTACACGCGTCCGCACCGTGCGTTAGCAAGGCCTGACACGAGGATAGCCGAGCCGACCGCCTCCTACACTGTTGGTCGGAACATGCAGATCCAACCCCATCAGACCCTATTCGACTTCGGGCCAAATGGGGGAGTAGATGGCGGGGCGTTCCGGGACTCCGCTTTCGCGGACAACAAAACACTGCCGATCCACCGTTGGGTGCCCTGGATCGCGGGTTTCTCTGCAGGGTTCGTGGACGGTGTATTCGAGACGTTTCTGAATAGCGCAGGAACCGGGGGTAGGTCGTTGATCCTCGATCCTTTTGCCGGTGTCGGGACAACCCTGGTGCAGGCGATGCTTCGCGGCCACGACGCCATCGGCTTCGAGATCAATCCGTACGGGGCGCTCGCGGCCAGAACCAAGATTCGCGCGCCCCAGGTGGACTTGAGGCAGTTTGATGTCACGCTTGGGGAGCTGGGGGATGCATCCGCTTCTTGGCAGGCAGAGGCGCCGCCGCCTTCTGTCGTCCCTCCCCCGCTGAAGACCCGCATACCTTTCTTCAGCAGCCGGATAGAACGCCAGGTTCTTCACGCTCTGGCCTTCATCCGCGGCATCTCAGATCCAGACATCGCGGATCTCTTCCGCATCGCGTTTGGCGCCGTCATCGTGAGCGTGTCGAACTACACCTACGAGCCCAGCCTCGGCTCGCGACCCGCTGCCGGAAAGCCGCTCATTGAGGAGGCCCACGTCGCCGGGGTGTTGACTCGCAAGTTGCGCCAGGTGCGGGCGGACATCGCGTGGCTTCAGGAGGAGGGCAATCGCCAGCGACCATTCGGCACGGGCGCCGTTTTTAACGAAGACTTCTTCTCTGGGTCGGATGGTCTGGAGACGGGTTCCGTAGATCTGATGCTCACCTCACCGCCCTACCTCAACAACTACCACTATGTTCGCAATACCCGCCCCCAGCTTTACTGGCTCGACTTCATCACCTGCCCGGACGAGCAGAAGTCTCTAGAAACACACAATTTTGGCAAGTACTGGCAGACCGTGCGCGACTCGCCCCCGATTCCTCTGGATTTCCACCATGAGAACCTTGAACATACCCTTGAGCGACTTCGCGCAACCCGCAGCGACAAGGGGGCGTACGGCGGCCCTGGATGGGCGAATTATGTAGCGAGCTATTTCAACGATTGCTACCGCTTCCTGAAGGTACTGCGCCGAGTGCTCCGCCGCCGAGGGGTCGGGGTCATCGTCATCGGGAATTCCATCATCCAGGGTTCGGAAATCAAGACCGAGACAGTGCTTGGCGAGATGGCAGCCCGGGCCGGCTTCAAGTTGGAGGCAGTTCACTTGCTGCGCGACAAGCGGGTTGGCGCCAGCATCACCACCTCCTCAGTCCGACGCGGCGAAACGAGCAAGGCGAATCTCTACGAGTCTGCCGTCATTGTGAGGAAGCGATGAGCCGGAGTTTCGATCCGCCGCCGCACTTTACCTTGACGGCCTGGATCGCCGCTTCTTGAGCATGAAATGGCGCTATCCGGCCGTCAATCCACTAGGCGCGCCCAATAGTGCTCAACTCAGTTTGTTCACGCGCCGCCCATCGTCGAGCGACCCACGATGCGCATGATCGCCGCGGCGAGCTTGTGAGGATCGTGGCGCGCGAGATCGGCGCTCCACAGCAGGTCGGCGACAACCGGGCGGCTGCCCAGCTCGCGGATTCTCGCTTCTTCGGGAGGCACCGGCTGCGCTCCCTCGCGGCGATACGCCTCCAGCACCGCCGGCTCGGGCAGGCGCGAATTCATGAGGCAAACGCTGAAGGGGTTGCAGCCCAGGTGCGCGATCAGCGTCTCCAAGTGACGCGAGGCGGAGTAGCCGCCGGTCTCCCCGGGCTGGGTCATGACATTGCAGACGTAGATCACCGGCGCCCGCGCGCGCCGGATCGCGTCCACCACCCCAGCCACCAGCAGATTCGGCAGCACGCTGGTGTAGAGGCTCCCAGGGCCAACGATGATCGCCTCCGCCTGCTCGATGGCGCCCAGTGTTTCCTCCAGCGGCGGCGCGTCCTCGGGTTCCAAGCGCAGACGCGCGACGTTTTTGGGACTGTCCGCGATGGTCGTTTCGCCTTCGAGCACGCTGCCATCGTCCATCTCGGCCTTCAGGCGCACATCGGCCAGGGTGCACGGCAGCACGCGCCCGCGAATCGCCAGCACCTTGCTCGTCTCCTCCACCGCCAGCTTGAAATCCCCGGTCACGCCGGCGAGGGCGGCGATAAGCAGGTTGCCGAACGAATGCCCCTCAAGCCCCTGCCCGCCTTTGTCGCGGAAGCGGTACTGGAAAAGCTCGGTCATGAGGGGCTCGGCGTCAGCCAGCGCCACCAGGCAGTTGCGGATATCGCCTGGCGGCAGGATGCCGAGGTCGCGGCGCAAGCGGCCGGAGCTGCCGCCGTCATCGGAGACGGTCACGATGGCGGCCAGATTCGCGCTCCAGTGCTTGAGGCCGCGCAGCAGCGTGGAGAGGCCGGTGCCGCCGCCCAGCGCCACCAGGCGCGGTCCCTCCGCGAGGCAGCGCTTGGCATAGAGCGCCTCCGCCAATCGCCCGTGGTCCTTGGGGCTGACCGCGGCGACGATGGAACGCACCATCTGGCGCATGCCGTAGAAAGTGGCGCCGGCGCCGGCCGCCATGAGCAAGATCCCGAATACCCACGATGGCGCGACGGCCGCCAGGGTGCGATGCACCGCGCCCAGCGCGCCGGCGCCCGGCGCTGGCGGCGCGACTAGGGCCGCCGCGCCAAACCCCACCAGCCCAAGGCCGAACGCGCCCAGCGCCATCCAGCGCTTGACCCCAAGGCCCGGCCACAGCCAGCACATCAGTTTGCGCAGCAGGCTCATTTGCCGAGGTCCCGATGCTCCACCAGCACGCGATAGCCTCGCGCGGCCAGGTGATCGGCGACTTCCGACACCAGGGCGACGCTGCGATGCCGCCCGCCGGTGCATCCAAGCGCAATCGTCAAGTACGCCTTGCCCTCCTGAGCGTAACGGGGCAGCGCAAAGTCGAGGAACGAGAACAGGTAATCCAAGAACTCGCGGGCTCCCGCGCTGGCGAGGACAAAATCGCGGACACGTTCGTCGCTGCCCGCCAGCAGTCGCAGCTCCTCGACATAGTGTGGGTTGGGCAGGAAACGCAGATCGAACACCACATCCGCATCCAGCGGCACGCCAAACTTGTAGCCAAACGAGATGACGGTGACGACCATTTCACCGGCGCCGCGCCCGGTGAAGAGCGAGGCGAGCTCGCTCTTGAGCTGCTGCACCGGCAGGTCGGAGGTGTCAATCACCTTGTGCGCCTGTTCCTTCAGCGCCCCCAAGAGTGCGCGCTCCGCGCGTATGCTCTCAAGTAGAGTACGTCCTTCGGCCGCCAGGGGATGACGCCGCCGCGTCTCTTTGTAGCGCCGGACGAGCGCTTCGTCGGAGGCGGCCAGGAAGAGGATGCGGTAATCGCAGCCCAGGCGCCGCAGCTCGGTCAGAGCGGCGGCGAGGTCGTCGAAGAAGGCGCCGCCGCGCACGTCAATCACCACCGCGGCGCGCGAGACCTTGCCGTCGGAATGAGCGCACAGCTCGGCGAATTTCGGGATCAGCGCGGGAGGCAGATTGTCCACGCAGAAGAAACCCAGGTCCTCGAAGCAGTGGATGGTCTCGCTCTTGCCGGCCCCCGAGAGGCCGGTGACGATGACGAACTCGACCCCGCTTCGCATGCGGGTCTCGCGCGGGCTGTTGTCCATCACCGCTGCCTGCGGCGATCAGGCATGAGTAGGGCGAGCATGCTGTTGCCCAGGCCCATGATCGCCGCGCCCGCCGCCGCCGCCAGCCAGCCGTTGACCTTGAACCCGGGCAGCCACTGCCCTACCCCCCAGAATACTACCATGTTCATGGCAAACGAGACCACCAGCGCGAACAGGCCCAAGGTGAGCAGATTGATGGGAAACGTAACGATCTTGAACACCAACAGGAGCGGCTTGACCAACGCGTTGAGGAGCCCAATGACCGCCGCCGCGAGCAGCGCCGACCACACGGTACTAACGGCGATCATGCGGTCCGGCAGGACGCTCGCCGCGCCCCACACCGCGAGGCTCATCAATATCCAGCGCAGCAGAAGCGCTCGCATTCAAGCTCCTCTGCATCTCACGGCTACCCAGTTTGCCCACCGGCGAGGCCAAGATTCTTCGCTGTCGCTCATCTATGAAAGCGCTCCGCTTGTCAAGGGGTTCATGTTAGCATTTCGGTTACCAGTGACATACGTGAACGCACCCGGTTCCGATCAGGTCGGATTCATCTATTCGCCATCTTGGTGGCAGA
>Ga0315289_10001813_pt1 | contig 33236 bp, 19 predicted proteins | sample YL17G11_40_MG_FD_203452 | JGI IMG/M metagenome (GOLD analysis project Ga0315289, IMG submission 203452) | Sediment microbial communities from Yellowstone Lake, YNP, Wyoming, USA - YL17G11_40 | ecosystem: Environmental > Aquatic > Freshwater > Lake > Sediment | place: USA: Wyoming | collected... | reverse complement strand
GCCCGAATTACACCGGTCGATCATCGCCTGGAAGTCACGGCGCAAGTGCGCCCAACAAAGCTGCCGACGCTTGATCCAGCCGTAGGCCGTCCAACGATCGGAGGTCAATACTCCGCGGTAGTTCTCACCGAGCATCTCGCGGATGACTTTCGCCCCGCGGGAAGAGGCAATGCAAGAGACCGTGACGGCCTTGGTGACCACCACCCAGAGCCATGCCTTGCTACGATTCTCACGCCAGGAGGTCTCATCCGCACCGGCGTCTTGGGTACGGACATACTGCCGGAGTTCTTCCACCGGTGCTTCCAGGCAGGCACTGGTGTTTCGTTCGAGCTTGCAGACCATCCCCGTCGAAACCGACAATCCGAACAGATCGAACACCAAGGCTTGGATTGGTTCCTTCGCCAGCCGATAGGCACCGGCCAACAGACTGAACACGGATTGCAGGCGAGGACCAAAGGCCCCCCGCGGAACACCGGCCGGAATCTGGCCACAGGTCTTCGTGCCACACCGTGGGCAGATCAGCCGATGCAGGCGATACTCCGTCACCACAGGCTCGATCGGCGGCAGCTCGGCGACTTGGTGCCGCCAAGGCTCGGAATCATCGCCGAACAGGGGCTGACCGCAGGACCGGCAGATCTCCGGTCGGATGTCGAACGACTCGTTGACCTTCTCTGGGGGAACCAGTGCCCGTCGATGAGGCTCGTGGCCCAGTTGGCCGCCGCGTTTCTTGCCCGAGGGCGGTTGGGGTGGAGCGCGTTTGACCGATGGCGGGTCGGACGATGGCGGCCTGGAGGAGTTGGTGGAATTCTGGTTCAGGCGGGACTTCAGGTCGGCGACCTCGCGATCCAACTGCTCGACCCGCTGATCCAACTGCTCGAAGGCGACCAGCAAGGCCGCCTGCGCGGCAGGTGGGATGGTGTCCCACAATTCCTTCGGGATAGGCGGCTCCGTTCTCATGCCGCTCGAATTACCGAAAATCTTGCTCGGAGGCAAGACCAGATTGAATGCGCCGAAGGCGGAACAAAGGCCCAGCAGGATGCCCCGGACGATTCAGCCCTTTTTCACCTACACGGGGTGTGAACGCTTACGCCGTTCTCCAGTTGATTCCTGATTGCGGGGGGAAATCGGTCCGACGCAGTCGCAATCCTGAAAATACAGAATTACGGGTCAAGAAAGGTCAGGATTGGTTCCATCGGTTGGGCATCGCCGAAGACTGCGGGGCCCCAACGGGCTTGTTTCATAGGTGCCCCATAACAGGTGCCGGGGCAACGAAAACTGACCGCGACGAGAAAAAGTTGGGATGAGGTTACTAGGTTACTAATATAAGAGTGATTCAGGACCTAGCGAACTGAGCGACCAGGCCTGCCCTTCCCGCATCCGGGAAGCATTTTCCACGGCACAGGGCCGTGGCTGGCTGTTTGGTCCGGCGGGTGACGGGTTTGGTCAGGCATGCTTGTGGCTGCCCGGCGACACCATAGCCGCCAGTTGTGATCGTCCCTGTGCTCGCCAGCACGCTCCCACCTGTTGGAAGCGTGTTTCGACGCATGAGACGAATGCTTGGTCCCTGAGAGTACTGGAATGAAAAACATGAAACGGAAATATTTGGCATTCGACATCGAAACCGCGAAATTGTTGCCTGAAAATGAACCTGACTGGAGGCTCTGCCGCCCGTTGGGAATCTCGTGCGCGGCAACCCTCCTGGGCGACTGCGATGAGTTGGTCTTATGGCACGGCGGGACGGACCGCACACGTCCGGCAGAACGAATGAGCCAGCAGGAGGCTGCGGGCGTAGCGGGTCATCGCCTGGAACGACTCGGCCATGGAGTCGCAACAGAAGTCGCCCCAAGCGCATTGGAGCAATTCGGGGGAACCGTCCGTCGGCGGCTGAAGCTTTTCCAGTCCTCCAATATGCCCTTCGGCACGCTGCCCGGGAGTGAAGGTCTCGGCAAGATACTGACGGAATCGCTCCACCGAATTGGCGTCCCAGCCCGGGCCGACGTTGTAATTGTCCAGATGGATCAAATCGGCTCGAATCTTCTCGACGGCGAAACGGACGATCTGGCGGTGGTAGGCCGCGGCATCGGGATGATTGCGGTTCCACCGGTAGCGGTAGGCTGCCTTGCCATAGGTGATCGGCTTGCCTTGGGGATCGCGAAGCACCCAGGTTTCGGCCTCGGGCACCTCCTTGAAGAACAACTCCCACATCAGCGTGCCGCTAAAGGCATACATGCCCACGTGCAGACCGGCGTCGTGGCAGAGCTTGGCAAACTGCACGGCGTCGGCCATGCTCTGACGTTCTGCCTCCAAGCCCGCGCCTTTGTAACAGTGCATCATCACGAAGTTGACCTCCAGCTCCTTGAGCCGTGCGACCATCGCCGGGCTGTGCTCGCGCTGGTAGGCTGCCTGCTGCTCGGGCGTGGGCGTGTAGTGCTTCCCGCCGTCGCGCCGCACGCGGAACAGCAGCGGCTCCCAACTGCCGGCCATCACAATTCCATCACGGCGCAACCACTCGGGGCGTTTGTCGCGCGGCAGCGTGAGCGATTCAGCCAGAGTCGATGCCGCCAACCAACTTCCCCACAAAATCGCGCCCAGCACAAGGAGGCGGCTGACGGAGACCACGTTTCCTGCCTTCCTTGCGGACTGGGGACAACGTTGCAGCATGGCACCCATGGTTCCTCCTTCGAGAATTCCAAAATGATTTCGGGACACGGAGTCACCGCTTCTTCATGAGGTGCTTATCGAACCAGTCTGCGATCGTGGGCATGTCTTCCGCCGCTCGGGCACCATCGATCGCGATTCGCAGCGGCGACCATGCCAAGGCGAAGACCCACCACACCAAGGCTGATCTGCGTCGCATGGGTGGAACCTCCACGTCAGCCCGTCGTGAAATCAGTCGTAAAACAGCTCAAGATACTTGGTCGGCGTCCAGCGGGCTTCCGATCACCTCGTGCCGAGACAGAGGACTTGCCCATCGCAGGTTGTAAGGAACAGGCAGCCCTCCGCCGCGGCCATGCCGTCCCATAACGGAGAGGGTAGATCGAAGTAGCTCAGCAGCTTGCCGTCGTCGAGGGCCAGGACCGCGAGCCCGCCCTGCGTTCCGCCCAAGAACAGTGCGTCGCGCGTGAGCACCATGGAACCGATTTTCGTGGGCCTGGTCGGCCAACGGGACGTGACGACCGTCCACTTGGCGCTCCGGGCAAGCCGCTGGCTCTGCGACGCATCGCCCCCCTTGCGAGCTTCCGCTTGCGTTGACCGCTTGCTGTACCACTCGGTGTTGAAGTGCACCACGTCCTCTGCGGTAAACGTGCGGCAATACACCGTCTGCCTGTCTTCCGAGCAGCCGTACAGCGACTGGTCGCGGAAAACGACCAACGGCCGTAAGAAAGGCCGCTCCTTGACCTGTTCGCTCTCATTGCGCGGGGCGTACGACCATGAGCCGCGCGGGAACTGCACACCGCAACCACCGGTGGTCAGATGCGCGAATCCGCCCTTGGCGTCGCAAGTCATCGCACCGCTCCGGCGGTCGAAGAACCAACGCGACATGGCCACGTGGGAGCCTTCTTGATGAAGGAGATCGAAGTTGTCGAATTCCAACGCATCGGCGCCGTAGAACGCCTTTTGTGGTACGCTGTCCAGCCGCTGCACCCAGCGTGTTTTGCCGGTCGTCGGCTCGGCGGCAAAGACGAGGATACCACCGTCGGCCAGGGATTGCCGACCGGCAGCGAAGAACAACATATCATCGATCACCACCACGCTTCCCGGCACGGGCCAGGGCGATTCGAGTTGGCCGTAGGCCACGATCCGCTCGTCCCGTGGAGCCGCCCGCAGACGCCAGATCATGCGCCCATCGTCGGCCCTCAGACAGTACACCCAGCCGCTCTTGCTGCCAAACAAACAAAGCCCGCGGTAGATGGTCGGCGCGGTGTCGATCCGACCGTTGGCGGTGAAGGTCCAGCGCACGGCCCCTGTGCCGGCATCGAGCGCGACGACCTGATGGGCATCGGCCCGCGCCACGTAGACAAGTCCGCCAGCAACAACTGGCGCAGTGACGGGCCCGTGGATGAATGAGTTATGCCGCCAGTCGTCGGCAATCGGGCCGTCAGGCCAGCCGCCCAGGTCAACGGTCCAAAGGATTCGCAGGTTGCTTGGCACCTTTTCGGTAGTGCTGCCGCTCCGCCAGGCGTCATGGCGATAGCAGGGCCATTGTCGCTGGAGATCGGTTGCTGTCGACTCTTCTACGGGTGGTTCGGCCGGGCCACGCTGCACCTGGAACTGGGCGGCTGAGGGCGGGCCCGTTGCGTCATCGCCTGGCTGGGCCGGTGCCAGGGCCGCATAGTCGCGAAGCATCGGCCAACACACGCAGTGCTTGGGGAAAGTGTAGATCAACCCGTTGGCCGGCACAAAACCGGCATCGCGACTACAGGCCCCTTTGGTGATGCGATGAGCATCAACCCGTCCGCTAGCCAGGTCGGTCAGGTTCATTTCGCCGGCGAAAAGGAATCGCTCCGTAGCGACAGGCGGAAAACAGTGGCCCCAGCCTGCCGGATACGTCTTCTCGACCTCGCCGGTTTGCGGATCGAGCCCTTCACACTGGCGGTCGCCGAGAAGCCAGACCAATCCGTTCATGAACAGCGCTCGCGCTTGCTTCTTGTGCGCCGTGCCCGGGATGAACTCGTGGCGCCAAAGCGGCTTGCCGTCGGCGGCCGAGACGACCTCGATGCGGTTACCCGGCTTGTCGTCGTTGAGCGTGGAAATCTCCAGCGCCAGCAAGCCCTGATGGTAGACGCTGCGGCAGACCTTCGGCAGCCAGTCGAGGTCGTCGCGGCGCCACTGAAGCTCTCCATTGGTCAGGCGCAGCCGCACGGCCGCAAGTCGCTGCCCTTGCCGCCGGTCGCCCTCGATGAGAAACACGCCGCCGTCGCCGGCTGCCACGTGCTGCGGCTGGGCAGCCTCGTACCGCCAGCGCAGCACGCCGCTTTCGGCATCTACCGCCCGGACCGATGTGGCATCGATGGCAATCAGCAGCCCGCTTTCGTAGAGCAGATCGGTGGGCACGCCCGCCGAAGGATACTCGCGTAACTCTTTGCCCGTGGCGCCGTCGAGTCCCCGCACCTTATTGTCGCTGAGGACAAACAGCCGACTGCCGGCTGCGACCGGCCGCACGCTGCCGGGCAACGTGTGGAAATTAAACCCGCCGCGCGCCGGCGACGGATTCAGCTCGCGCTGCCACAGGCACAATCCGTTGAACGAATCTCGGGCATACACGCCGGCGAAGAAGCTCCGCCCCGCAGCCGTTACCATGTTGCTGATTTCTTGCGGTGGGCCTGCCACCCAGCGGATCCGCCGCGGTGGGCCGACCAGCGTGTCGTGGGAGACACCGTTGCCATCGGCCGCATGGCGCGACTGCGGCCACTCGTCCATTTCCTTCGGCCAAGGTTTACGGCCGGAAAGCCATGGGCCATCGTCTGCGAGCGTTTGGACTTCAGCCAAGCCAGCCCTTTGCAGATCGGCTGCCGACATCTTGCTCTCACGCAGCAGCAGCACTCCGTTTGGGCAGAGCACCCGCACGGCCTCGGCCAAGGAAACGCCGTAGTCCGCCCGGATCATTAGCAGGTTGACGAGATTCTCCGTATAGGGCAGTTTTCCGCCGGCCTCGAGTAGGTCGGCTGAGGCCAACCCGTAAACACCGTTGGACTGAAGTTGCTGCCGAGCCCGCTCGACGGCAGTCACATCCGTATCGAGCAGGTGCACGAGAAACCGGCCGGTCCGGGCTATTTCAACGGCCGGCAGCGTATTGTCGCAGCCGACTTGGACGCATAGACCTCCTGCGACGTTGCTCATCTGCAAAAGCTTCGGTGCGTCATCGCGTGCCGCCGCGGATAGACTAACCGCAGGATGCACGGCACATAGCACGAGGGCCATCAAGGCCGCCAACGAGAACCTGACTGTGCCGGCGATAGGCGCAAACATGGTGTAGACCTCACACATCAATTCGCAGCATTGCACACTCCCCTCTTCAGGCGATTATTCTGTTCACCTGCGGAACCCTCGGCAACGCATTAGCGTAACCAGTGAAGCCGTGGGAGGCAACAATGCATCACCGAAACCATTGCACAGCGCGGGACCTTCACAAACTGGGCCAGGAATGCGTTGCTTTTCCCAGATATCCGGCCTGCACGCGGTATCCAGGTCTTTTCCACGTTCGCCGGGAAAAGGCGAATCCGCACCCTGGGCGGCGGGGCCGAACAAGAGCAACATCGTGACTGTCGGCATGAGAAAACGACGTGTCTGCTGCATAAGGCACCTGCACTTTCTGGTTTCTTCAAAATGACGGATGCGTAGCCACCGCTCTGAGGATGTTGCGTGCTTCCTTTCTATCAGTCACGGCCGAGACACCAGACGCTTCCCTCCAGTGCGGCCATGTAAAGCCGTCCGCCGGCGGCCGACATGCCGTCCAGCGCCGGGGCAGCGTCGAGCTTGCACTCGTGCAGCTTGCGGCCGTCGCGCGGGTCGAAGGTCACGAGCACCGCACCCCGGCGACCCTCCAACGCGGCCAGTGGATCGTCAGGTTCGCACAGGTCGGGCGGCCCTGCGGCCACGAGCGCGTTGCCCGTCCGCACCAATGCCCGGATTCGCACCGGGATCTTGGCTACCCACTCGGCCGGCTCGCCGCGGGCGTAGCCCACGTCGAGGTTCCAGCATTTTTGCAGTTCGCCCTCCTGCGGCAGCCAGCGGATGTAGTTCGATTGCTGCCGGACGTTCACCACCGCCGGGCGCGTGGCGTTGCGGTCGGCGACGAGGAAGCAGCCGTCGGTCGCAGGGAAGAACAACGGGCTGAGCAGGTTCCGCCGCAAAAAGCACTTGGCAGCGTAGGTGTGAGCGTCGTCGAACACGAGCAGCTCGCCCGCCTTCGGTGCCTGGTGCGCGAAGTTGAACGCGGTCCATTGGTCGCCGAGCATCCAATGGTTGCGGCTGAACCAGGAATCGTCGAGGAAGCCGGCGTTGGAAAACAGGTGCTCACCGAACTGGCGCTCGCCCAGGTTGCGCACGCCCGGCGCTCCCAGCACCGGCGTAGGTTGCTTCTCCAGTTGCGAATTCAGTGCGTTGTGGAACAAATAAATTAGCGCGCCGTCGGTGACCAGGATGTCCGATTTCGCGCCCTCCATGGCGTAGGCGTTCTCATCGAGGACCTTGATATCCGGATGCGGTCCGTCGAGGCGGGTCTCGTAACGCTTCTCGCCGGTGATCGGATCCAGACCATAAAGAAACATGCCGCCATCAAGGAAGCTGGACCGGCCGGCCGCGAAGTAGGCCACCGCCTGCGCTGAGCCGGTCGAAGGGGCCTGCCCTGAGCCGGTCGAAGGGCCGTCCAGGATGAGCACGCTCCCGTGGACCGGCCAGGCCGACTCGATCTGCCCGAAGGCCGCCACGCGCCGGTCGTCGGGGGCGGCTCGAAACCGCCAGACCAGGGCACCGTCGGAAGCGCGCAGGCAATACACCCAGCCGTCGGCCGAGCCAAAGATCAGGCTGCCACGGTAGTAGCTCGGCGCCGAGTCGACGCGCCCGCTGACGGTGTAGTCCCAAATCCGCGTGCCGGTCGCCGCGTCGAGGCAGCACACCTGCGCGGCGTCCACGCGGGCAACGAACAGGCGGTCGCCAACCACCACGGGCTGGGCGAGCTTGCCGCCCAGTTGCGTCTTCCAGACGGGGCGCACCGGACCCTCGACCACGGCGGGCGTGCTGCCACTGCGCCGCGGGTCGTGCCGATACATCGGCCAATCAGAGGGATTAGGGATTAGGGATTGGAGATCAGAGGCGGGAAACGGCGTGCCAGTGAAACTGCTTCGCGTCTCTGTGCCGCTCGGCTGAGCTTGCCGCAAGCCTTTGTGCGTTTGTGCTTCTTCGTAGGCAGAACCGCGTTGGAGCCGGTCTTCATCGCCCGCCCGTAGTCCTTCGTCCTTCGACTGCGGCGACAGCGCGAGGAAGCCGCCCAGCTTTACGCCGGCGTAGCAGAAACAGGGATGCGGCGTGCTGTAGAGCAACCCATTGCAGGGCACGACGCCGTAACGGCATGCGCCGCGAACCCAATTGTTGCGCGCATGCTGGTCTCCATGAAGATCAATGAATTCGACGCCCCGTTTCGGCAGCAACAGGTAGTTGTCGGTGGCCTTGCTGCGATAGCACCGCGCGTGGTGACCGTGCGTGATCAGCGGTCCGATCTCCACGGTCCGGCCCGGTTTTCCGGTCAAGGGATCGTAGCCCGTGACGCGCTCGGGCTCTGTGGGCCCTGCACCATACCACACCAGTCCATCGGCCACGAACAGGTCGGGCGGATTCGCCACGCCAACTCCCTTCGCGCCCGGCAAGGTCCACAGCAGCTTGCCGTCCGCGGCCGCCAGTGCCACGAGTTGCTTCTGATGCGCGCACAGCACGACCTTCTCGTACACAACGAGAGTCAGCGAACCGCCTGCTCGGCCGGTCTCGCTGCGCCAGCGCGGCTTGCCCGAGGCAGCGTCGAGACAAACCACCGCGTTCTGGTCATGGAAGAAGACGTTTTCGCCGCCGATCGCCAGCGAGAGGGGCACCACGGCTCCCGGTTCTGTCTGCCACAGCCGCCGTCCGGTCGCTGCGTCTAGGGCGACCAGCACTGCCGTGCCGGCTTTCTGACCACTGAGGTCCTTCTTGCCGGCCGGCACCTCCGTGGTCTCGACAGACTGGCCGATGCGCAGCACCAGCCGCCCGTCCTGATGCACGATTTCGTCGGTCCGCTCGGTGCCAGCATAAGTCAAGAGCGTTTCACCCGTCGCGGCAGCCAAGGCCGCCAGCGGCGTCTGGTATCCGAGCGTCACATACAGGCGATCGCCGGCGGCCACCAATCGTCGCGCCACGCCCGCCGGCAGCGCCGTGCGTTGGCTGGGCATGCGCCGCCAATCGACCGACGCCAACTGCGGCTGCCATGCCTTCCACCCCCAGTCGTCGAGGTCGCGCTTCCACAGAACCACGCCGTTGAAGGCGTCGCGCGCGATCAACTTCCAGCGGTCGGGAATGCGCGGGTCCACGATTCCCGTGGGGCCTTCGTCGAAGATGCAGAAGAGCCGGCCCTCGGCCGAAACCATGGCGCACAGGCTGGAAGGATACTCGTGGCTACGGCTCCAGAGCGGCCCGTCAACCCATTGCAACGCGCGCGGGGCCGCCACGATGCGGTCGTGCGCGACCGCGTTGTTGCTCGCGTCGTGCAGATAGTGTGTCCACTCGTCCATCTCCTTCGGCCAAGGTTTCTTCAATTGCGGACCGCGGATGGCGGATTGCGGATCGACGAAAATCGCAACGCCATTGGGCACAAGCACGCGCAACAATTCGGCGTCAGTAACGTTGCCGCGCTGCTGAACGACGATCAGGTTGGCCAGATTGTCGGCGTAGGGAAGGCGGCTGCCATGCCATGCATCCACCGACACTTTGCCCGAAAGACCAAGCGACACGATGTGTCTACGGACCGCCTCGATGTTCTTCACGTCGGCATCGAGGCCTTGAACCAGGAAACTGTCGCCGGTGCGCAAGGCGGCGGTCAGTTGGCCGTCGCCACAGCCAAGGTGGATGATCACGCCTCCCCGGACTCCGGCGGCTTTCAACATCTGCTGGGCCAGCGCCGTTGTGCCGACCTGTTCAGTCGCATGAGCCCTTTGCACGATCATCGTGCACGCCAGCGACTCGATAACACAAAGAATTCCCGCGCACAGGGCGGAAGCAGTTCGCACGGCTCGGAGCATAGTTTCATCTCCTCGCGGCCGATTTATTCTCGAGCTTGTTCGGTATCTTCGTTCGACTTAAGCTCTCCGCAGGCCGCCAGGGCCAGGATGGCGTAGGCGGTGCCGTCGTGGGTGAGGTAGTGCTTCTGGTCTTTCCAAAGCGACCTGGTGAACCAGCGTCCGCTGAGCCGCTGATGTGTTTTCAACCAGACCACGCCGCGTTGGACACGCGAGTCGTCGGCCGGGACGCCCGCGCGGCGGAGCACGTAAATGGCGAAGCCGGTTCCATATCCGTCGCTCGACGCGTAATCTTGTTCTTTTCCGTCGGAGCGTTGCCAATTGCCGAGGGTAGCCAGCGCCCAGCCGCCGTCGGGCTTCTCGAGCGCGAAGAATTCATCGATGACCTCTCGGCATTGAGGTTCGGTCATGACCCCGCCGACGTGCTGGGAGGCCAGCAAGCGCATCGCCCGATGGTGCAGGTGTTCCGGCGGATGGTCTCGCAGATACTGACGGACCTTCTCCAGACCGGCGCGGGCTTGCGGCGTGTCGGCATAGTTCTCCGGGGCGATACCAGCGCCGATCGCCGCCATGGTGACGCCGTAGTGATCGTCCACCTCGGACGGGGGCTGCGCGTTCTTCAGCCACGTGAAGCCGCCGTCGTCGCGTTGGAGGGTCCACATACGGTCGAGGGCTTTTCGCGTGGCGGGGTGAAGTTTGCCGGTCGTGGCGGCATCGTTGGAGGCGAGCACAGCAGCCACCATCACCGCTTCGGCGACCCCGATGCGTTCGAGTTTCTCACGCGGGTGCTCGGCCACGTGCTCCAAAGCGGCGCGAATCTCGTCGTGTGCGCGGGTCTGAGAAGAAACGGCCGGCCGGGCCACGAGGTAGATGTAGTTGCTGTGACATGCGAAGCATTTCCGCTCCTCTTGCCACGACAGAGCCACGGTATCGAGGAATTGGACGGCTGCCGCAGGCGAGAACTCCTTCCGCAACGGCTCGTCGGGCTGGTTTGGCGTGAGCGCTGTCACGTTTTCCAGCGTCAGCGTTTCCTCCACGTAGGCAGGGCTCTGAGGCGTTGGCATCAACCTCAGGGGAGCCCTTCCGCCCCGCTCGGCTTTTTCCTCCTGCGCACCGAGATCGCCAACCGTGACCAAGCAGCTCGCAAGGACGAACAACAAATAGGAACCGATCTTCATGTTGGCACTCCTGTCAAACGGACACCATAGGCTCGCTTTCACCGGTTGAAGAGATGCTTATCGAGGAAGTCGAACGACCGCTCGCAGTGAAAGCAGTGCCCGCCGGTGAAGAATTCAATTTCCGTGCGGTCGCCCAGCCCGAGCATGTCGTACATCCAGCGGACCTTGCCGTACTCGGAGGCGACCCATTCGTCGGGCGCCACGGTATCGCAATGGCCGCGTTCGACCATCAGCGGCCGAGGGATCATCAGGCAGGCCATCTCGGCGTAGTTGAACGTGCTGCCGAGGTTGAAATACGGCATCTCCCATTCCTCGGTAAACATGAAGCTGAAGGGGCTGTCGGTCGAGGCGACCTTGCGTGCCCAATCGTTGAAGTCGGAAGAACAGATCGACAGGCAGTAGCCATCCAGCAGCGGCGGCACACGGACCGCCGTCTCACCGCCATAGCTGCACCCATAGAAGGCGATCCGCTTGGCATCGACATAGGGCAGGCTGCCGAGCCACTGGAGGATCTGCTCGTGTTGCGCGAGGATGAAGGAGAATAGCGAGGCCTTCACGCCGTTGGCCTTGCGGCTAAGAATCCGGTAGCGGTCCTCGCCGCGGTAAGGATTGTGCGGGGCGAAGACGATGTAGCCCCGATCGGCCAGCAGCGCCGACACGCCGTTGTAGGCCGATGGTTCCCGCTCGATGGTCTTGGCCGGCAGCCCGTTGCGCCCGTGCTGGCACACGACCACCGGCCGCTTTTCGCCGGGCTTGAGGTCCTTGGGGACCAGCAGGATACCCCAGGCGAAGATGTCCGGCCGCACGTCGAGCACCACCTCGTAGCCAGCCCATTTCTCGCGGTCGTAGATCTTTCGCGAGCGGGGATTCAGCGGAAGCGGCGGACCGTCGAGCTTGCCGAGCACTTCCTCCCAGAAGTAACGCTTAAACGGCCGGGCCCGTTCGATAAACGGCTCCGCCGGCCAGGTCGGCACGGTGCGGTTGGTCGTCCATTGGCGTCGTCGCTGCTGGTAGTCGGGAGCGGCTTGGAGCGTGAAGAACCGCTCCCGCGTGCGATCGGCCGCGCGAATCAGGCCCTGGACATGGTTTTCCAATTCCTTCACCTGCCGCCGCTGGCGATCGGCAGGAGAGAAGGCCTTTCGCTGCTCGGTCGGAGCCTCGGCAGGATCGGGCAACGCTTTTGTAACTCCCAGCAGGCGGGCAAACTCCTCCACAGCCCGCTGCGATCCGAACTCCACGGCCGTGCCGTCGGCTGCGGCAACCAGTTGTCTCTTCTGAAAGCCCGGGCGCAGCAGCGATTCGATTCGCTCAAACTCTCTTCTCACCGAGCCATAGGCCGGCGTGTGGATTTCTCCGACCGCAGCCCCTCGACGTCTTCCCGAGCGGACCTTCGGGGGCCCCGAGATCTCGGGCGCTCGGCTGTATTCGACCACCAGCCCACGAGGGGCGATCAGACTGGCGGTCTCCGCATCGCCGAACTCGACCAGAAATCCCCAGACGTTACGATACAAGGGCTCCTTCCAGCTCTCCTGCCGCGAGTCAAAGTGTCCGCTCACCGTGCAGGCATCGATCCGCGGATCGACCGCCGCGGCGTGCATCGCTACCAGCCCACCTTCGCCGTAGCCGATCACACCAACCTTCAGGCTCGGGGCGACGTGCTTGAACCAATCGACGGCCGCGAGCACCTTCTGCACTTCGTAGCCCGTCACGTGCCGGCCCATCATGTAGGCCTGGCGGTAAATCCACTCCCGGTGCGGCTGATTGGTCCAACCAACGTCGGCGTGGCCGGACCACTCATCGCTGCGATCGATGAGCGTGGGAACCACGACGCGAAAACCGGCCTCGGCCAGGCGGCGGGCGAATTGCGACGGCGCGGAAATGCCAGGGGCCAGGCCCGTGAGTTGCTCGGGCGTCTGATCGGCGTCGGGCAGCGCCACCACCTGGGCGATCGGGTTGCCTGAAGGTTCCAGCAGCAAGCCCTCCCCCGTGACTCCCTCCAGGACGGGCCAGCGAACCTGGTAGACGCAGTAGTGATCGGTCTTGGCAACCAGGGCAGGACTGTCGTCGTCGCCGAAACGCTCCATGCTTGCCCTGACCCGGGCGTCCACGATCCCAAGGATCTTCTTGAGCCGCTCGCGGTTTGGCTCCACGGAGTTCTCATACGCCTCGGGCGAAGAGAAATCCCGCCGCCAAAAGCTTTGGCGCCCCTCGATCGATTGTTCAATCTTCTGCTCGATATAGCGGTGCAGGCCGTCCATCATCTTGATGTCGAGCTCCCCTTCCCAATCGAGCGACGTCGTACCTGGGACCGTCGCAACCTCGTCGGCGGAAAGCGGAACGGAAAACAGCCAGAGGGCCAGGGGCGTGAGGAACCATCCCGCAAAAGGGAGTACGAATGGGCGTGTTGATCTTCGCGTCATGGCCTCCTCCTGCGGTTGTCTCGGCTCTGCAAGCCACCCGCTTTGCCGCCGACCACGGCTGCGCCGCGGTGCCCATCGGACTTGCGTCGATCGTGAGCGACAAAGTGCCATTGGTCGTCAGCCGGGTTTCGCCAGCGATGCGTTGTGGAAGTCTCGCCCCCATTATGTCACGTACCCTCGCAGACTGCTATGGCACGGGTGCCGCAGGCGTCCCGATCAACACGGCCGTGTCTTCCTGGAAGGCGGGGATTACTAGTCGGACCGTTGCTTGTGATTCGATTTCGGGTAGCGTGGTGGTGGGACCGGTCTTGGGATCCAACGTCTGCAGCGCATAGCGGCCCGCCGGCAAGGTCAATTGCACGTCGAGAGGCCGTGCCTGGCACGGCTGGGAGCGGTAGAGCTTTTCGTCCGCCAGGTAGACGATGTAGCGCCCCTTGCCATCAGTCGATGCGGCATAACCGTAGCCCGGCACGCGCTCCGGCAGCAGTCCGATCGCCGGCACCAGTGCCGCCAGGTCATACTTGTCCAGAAGCCGCCGTAGAATTGTCAACCACCGCCGCAATGGCCGACCGTCGAGCCGCCGGCCGTCAGTGATGGGCGATTGGCCCGAGCCGGTTGCGTCGGCGGGCGTAAAGGACCAATCCAAATTCTCGTAGCCGGCGCCACCCGAAAGAATCGTCTCCCAGGCTTCGGCTCGATTGATGGGATACCGCTCCGGCTGCTTGCGAACGATCCCGGTGAACGTCTCGTCAAAGACGATCGGCTTGGCGAATTGGTCGCGCTGGCGCAGAAAATGCCAAATCGCTCCCGCCTGTCCTCCCTCGTTGGGCAAGTGACGGAAGCCGAACCCTTTCACATCGGTCTTGGACGAGGTGTAGTGATAGTTGAGGATGTCGATCTCGGGCCGATCGAGGTAGTGCTGGTCTTTATGCCACATCCGTTGCCCTCCGTCGCTCTCCCTCAGCACAATCCGCTGGTGACAGTTCGCGGCAATGAGGTGCCGTTTCGGCAGCCGGGCCTCGGTCTGGCGGATCACCCGAGCCATGTGCAGATGCCAAGCGATGATTTCATTTTCCATGGCGTCGGCCACGTCGGGTGAGCCCTTCGGTTCATTGCAGATTTCGTAGTATAGGTTATCGAACGGGTTGAGTTCGGTGACGATCTTCCGCACGAACTGTTCTTGCGCTGCCGTCATGCCCGAATCCCGCAACGTGAGAAAGTTCCACACGGACGGGTCGCCTCGGCCCACGCCGTTGATGTTGCTCGCGCTGCTCAGAGGAAGCAGATCGTACCGGTCGCGCTGGTACGGGCGCGAGAACAAGACGACTTCGCAGATGACCCCGTGCTCGGCACACTTGCCCAGGAAATCCTTCCAGCGTGCGAAGTAGGCCGGGTCCCAGCGGTCGAGATCGAACTTGTCTAATCCGTCGGCCGCCTTGCCGTGTGCGGCCATGCGCAGCCAAGGCATCACCGCCGCCTCGGGCCGCGGAGCCAGCGTGTTTTGATTCCCGGGCTCCGGAATGTTAGAGGGCTTTTCACGGTAGAAGGTGAACGTACGGGTCAAGTTCAGCCCGTTGCGATGCAACTCATCGAGATACACGTCGTAGTTGAAGTCGCGGTTGATCACCGCGCCGTAATGCTCGCCCGAAGTAAGCAGCTTCACAGGCCTGCCTTGGTAAAGAAAGCACCGCGGGTTGCTGGGGTGGACGCGGAGCACCTGCCCATCCGCCGGCTTTCCCTCGTCGACACCCGCCCGGCCTTCCAACAACGGCACGGCACGCGTGCCGCCGGCGAAAGCGACGGTCAGAAGGACGGGCGTGAGGATGATCGCCGCCCGTCGAATGACGACAAGTCTCGAAAGCATCGTGCTGATCTCCCTGAAAACTGAATCACAGTCGGTGGGTCGACGTATCGTGGACACGATGTTCCAGGCACATGCCGCGATCTTACGCGCTGGGAAGCTCATAACCCTTGCGGCGCGGCCGCGCCAACAGCGCACTCGCTTCAGCATCGTCTCGGATCTTTTCGTTTTGGCCGTCCCAGCCGATGCGCCTCTTGGTCAAGTACGCGATATTGCCCAGGTGGCAACAGACCGTCGCGCGATGGCTATGCTCCAAATCCAGCGGCGACGGTCCACCCTGCTTCACCATGTCGACGAACAACCGCTGCCAGGGACCGTCGACCTCATTACCCGGCTTGCCGTCCCGATAGCGGCGGCTGTTGTCTTCCTGTTCCACCGGCTGGGTCGCATCGCGGTCGGCATAAAGCTCGTAGCCATTGCGATCCAGCACCAGGGTGGCTTTCGTGCCGTGAAAACAGATGCCGTGGTTATTGGTGCGGCTCTGCACCGTGCGGAAGTTGTTGAAGCCGCGGAAACAGTATTGCAGCAGAAAGCCGGGAAACTCCCAAGAGGCTTCGATGGTATCGGGCGTATCGGCTAGGTCATCGACCACTAATTTTCCGCCGACGCACGTCACCGACAGCGGTGAATCGACGTTCATCGCGGCCAGAACGATATCGATATAGTGAATGGCCCAATTGGTCAACATCCCGCCCGAGTAATCGAACCACCAGGCGTTATTCAATCGCGACTGGTTAAACGGCACCCACGGCGCCGGCCCAAGCCAGCGGTCCCAGTGGTAGCCCGGCGGAGGATCGCCATCGGGATTTCGGCCCACGCGCCTGCCGACGCCGCCAAAATTCCAGCATTCCACCAGCGCGATCTTTCCCAACTGCCCGCTGCGAACGATTTCCAGCGCCTTGAGGAAGTGCGGGTAACCATGTTGCTGCGTGCCCATCATGGCCAGGATGCGATACTTCTTGACGGCCTCGATCATGGCCCGGCCTTCCACGATCGTGTGCGAGAGCGGCTTCTCGACGAACACGTGCTTGCCGGCCTGCGCGGCAAGGATCATGGGCAGCCCGTGCCAGTGCTGGGTGGCGGCGATGAGGACCGCATCGATGTCCTTGCGTTCGAGCATGCGCTCGTACTCGACGACAAGCTCGGGCTTCTGCGGACGCGGCCCTTCCGCGAGCATCCGTGCGGCCTGATCCATGCGCGGCTCAATCACGTCGGAGATGGCCGCAAAATCAACGTCGTCATAGCCTCGCATGATTTCCAGCAATTGCCGGCCGCGACCGCCACAGCCGATCAGCCCCAGCCGCAAGCGGTTTGAGGCGAGCTGTCCGGCAGTCAGATGAAGTGCAGGTGCGAATGCCGCCGCGGCGGCCGCCGTTTTCGCAAAACGTCGACGATTGAGAGAAAGCCCCATGAATAGACCTCCCGAAAAAAGCGATGGACCGTCCCTTCCACACCTCGTTCTTGATGATATTTCATCCGACACATCAGTCTAAAGGCCATCTTCCTCAGAAGCTACTCCAAGCCGGGTCCACATGCAACGGCCCCGAGGCATTTCATCGGTGCCATGTTGCTCCGGCACAATCCAAGATGTATGCTATGGGCACACTGGAGGCTCTGTGAGGCCGCCGTGACCGATGACGATTCCGAACAGCTACCGCGACAAGTAATCGCGGGCTTGCCGCGGTGAATCGATCCCTACTGCGAGAAGGAGTGTGCTATGCGAGATGCCAGGCGATGTGTTTGGGTCGTGCTCCTGCTGATTGCCGCAACGCGTTGTGGCCTTGGCGCTTCGAAGGACGATGAGAAGACCTACGTTGTTTCGGCCGACACAATCAAGGCGATCGAGGAGGCGGCGCCACGCGCTCCGCTGGTGAAGCCGGTGCAACCGCGCAAGGTGCTGGTCTATGGCCGCGTGCCGACGCATCCGGAATCGGTCGCCTGCTGCTTCAAAGCGATGGAGATCCTGGGCCGCAAGAGCCGGGCCTTCGAAGCGGTCTCCAGCGGCGACCCGATCGTGTTCCTGCCCGAGAACCTCAAGCAATTCGATGCCGTGGTGATGAACAACACGCACGAGAAAACCCCGATGCTGACGCGCAAGTTCGCCGAGCTAAGCCGCGAGGAGCAGGCGAAGGCCAAAACCCGCGAAGCCCTGCTGAAGAAGAGCTTGCTGGATTTCCTTGCCGGCGGCAAGGGGCTGGTGGGCATCCATGGAGCGACGGCCGGCGGCGTCGATTGGCCGGAGTTTGTCGAGTTGTTCGGGGCCCAATACGCCGGCCACTTCAGCGGCGAGGCGTGGATCAGGCCGGAAGACTCCAACCATCCGCTGACAGCCTTCCTTAAGGGCGAAAGCTTTTCCGTCCAGGATGAAATCTACACGTTCCGCAAAGCGCTCACGCGGGAGCCGTACCAGGCCGAAGGGGTTCGCGTGTTGCTGAGCCTCGACCTGGGCCGAATGCAGGATCCGGGCAAGCGTCCCGACAAACGGTACGTGATGGGCTGGATCCGACCATACGGCCAGGGGCGCGTTTTCTACTGCGCCTTAGGCCACATGGCCGGCGTGTATTCCAACGCGAAGGTGTTAAAGCATTATTTGGCCGGCATCCAATGGGCTGTGGGCGATTTGCAGGCCGACGCCGTTCCGAAGCCCTGAGAACCGCCGGCACAACATATGGCCCGTCGCAAAAAGCTACAACGTGGGGCAGGTTGCTAACCTGCCGGAAACAGGGCAGATTGGCAATCTGCCCCCACATGTCCGTGTTGCACTTTTGTTGCGACGGAGCCATCTCAGGAAATCAGCCATGACGACTCGACAGAAAGGCGTCTCACGCCGTCAATTCCTCTCCGCGGCTGCCGTGGGCGGCGGCCTGATCGTTCTGCCCGCCAAGCTTGTCCGCGGTTATGCCGCCAATGAGAAGGTCAGCGTGGCCCTGGTGGGCGTGGGCGGACGGGGCCAATGGTTCGTCGACACCATCCCGCGCATGCAGCCCGTGGTGGCCATCTGCGACGTGAACGACGAGAAGATCGCCGCCGCGCTCAAGCACTGGGAGCGTCCTCCGAAAGTGCACCACGACTTCCGCAAGATGCTCGACGAGATGGCCGGCAGTATTGACGCGGTGGTCGTGGCCACGCCTGACCACAGCCATGCCGTCGTCTCGGCCGCGGCGATCCGGGCCGGGAAACACGTGTTCTGCGAGAAGCCGCTGACGCGCACCGTTCACGAATCGCGGGCGCTGCGCGAACTTGCTCGCGAACATGGCGTGGCCACTTCGATGGGCAATCAAGGGACTTACAGCGGCCCGTTCCGGCGAGCCCTGGAATTGATCCAAAACGGCACGATCAGCCAAGTCAGGGAAATTCACGTATGGAACAGCGGCGGCGGGGCCGATCGCAGCGAACCGCCGCAAGGCGAGCAACCGGTTCCTGCGAACCTCCACTGGGATCTGTGGCTGGGCCCGGCGGCGATGCGGCCGTACCATCGCGACTGGATGCGGCGGCACCTGTGGCGCGAGTTCGGCACCTGCCAATTGGGCAACTGGGCCTCGCACAGCGCGAACCTGGGCTTCATGGCGCTGAAGGTACACGAGCTTTGGCTCGGCAGCACGGCTTCGCAGCAAGGCTGTGTCCTCCGCGTCGAAGCGCAATCTTCGGGCATCAATAAGCTCTCGTTCCCGCGCTGGGAAATTGTCAAGTGGCATGTCCCCGTCCGGGCCGACCTGCCGCCGATCACCATCACTTGGTACAACGGCCCGGCGCCGGGCGTGAAGGAGCTGCTTGCTTCCGTGCTCAGCGACGCTCCACCCAAGGACAAGAACCTTTGGAACTTCGCCGGCACTTTGATCGTCGGCACCAAGGGGACCATCCACACGACCGGCCATAACATGTGGTTCCGACTGCTGCCCAAAGAGCGGTTCGTAGGGGTGCAGTGCGATCGGCCTGAGACGGTCGAAAGCTCGCGCGGCCCGGAGCAGGACTGGTTCGCCGCCTGCCGGGGCGGGAAACGCCCCTGGGCGAATTTCGACTACGCCTCGGCGCTCAACGAGTTCCTCATGCTCGGCAACGTGGCCACGCAGTTCGAAGGCGCACTAGAGTTCAACCCGCGAGAGATGAAGATCACCAACAACGCCGAGGCCGACGCACTGCTGCGTTATGAATATCGGCAAGGCTGGACGCTATGAAAGGAGCAAGAGCATGACAGTCGCATGGCCGAAATGGTTTGCCGTAGTTGGTGCCCTTCTTCTCGTCCTGCAAGCGGCCGCGGAGAGGCAGGCCGCTGCGGCGGATGCGACCAAAACGCAGGTGCTGATTGTCGTCGGTCCCTCGAAGCACCCGCCGGGAACGCACGAGGTGGCCGCGGGCGGTCGCGTTATCAAATACATGCTGGAACACGCGCAGGGCGTTCCGCCGGTTGCTGCCGAAGTCGCCTACCAATGGCCGCAAGATAAAAAGGTCCTCGACCGTGCGGCGACAATTGTCTTTACCGGCGATCTGTTTCCGGGCGAAACGATGGAGAATCCCGCCAAGATCAAGGCCGACCTGGCCGCCATGATGGGCCGCGGCTGCGGAATGGTGTGCATCCACTTTGCCACGGGGGTCCGACCGGAGCACATGACCGGCGACGAAGACCATCCGCTAGTACACTGGCTGGGCGGATGCTATTACCGCGGCAAATCGCGGGTGTTCACCGCGACGCTCGTTCCCGAGCCGCTCGACCATCCCGTGCTCCGCGGCTGGAAGGCATTCAGCTTCGACGACGAGCCGTACTGGAACAACTACTTCGGCAAGGACGGCCCGGCCAAGAACGTCACGCCGCTGGTCAGCGCCATGCTCCCGCCCGACGAGCCCAAGAAGGAGATCGTGGCTTGGGCCGTCGAGCGGGCCGACGGCGGCCGGGGCATGGGCATCGTGGTGCCGCACTTCTTCCGCAACTGGAAGATCGACAACCTGCGGACCCTGGTGCTCAACGGCATCTGCTGGACGGCGAAGCTCGACGTTCCGCCGCAAGGGGTCCAATCCTCGCTGCCCGACCTAGCCACCTTCGCGCCGGCCTCGGTCGAGCCGCAGCCGCCGGCCAAGAACAACAAGAACCAGCCGAAGGCGGCGCCGAAAAAGAAATGAGGCGGTTGCCGGAATTCTTCGGGAGTTTTGGCCATGTGGTCTTGTACTAGCGTTTTGCTGATTTGGACTCTCGTGGTTTCGGCCGCTCCACGCGGCCAGGAAGCGGGCGTCGTCACCGAGAAAAACGTAGCCGTCCCGATACGCGACGGCACGGTGCTACGGGCCGACATCCATCGGCCCGATTCCGGCGGACCTTATCCCGTGCTGGTCACGCGGACGCCCTACGGGAAGGACAAGAGGTTTGGCCCGTTCGTCAAGGCGGGCTACATCGTGGTGGCCCAGGATGTCCGCGGCCGCTATGCCTCGCAAGGGAGCTTTGAATCGTTTGTCCGTTTCCAGACGCACGACGCCGAGGACGGCTACGACACGGTCCAGTGGGCAGCGCGACTGCCGAACTCGACCGGCAAAGTGGGAACGTTCGGCGCATCCTACAACGCCTTTCTGCAATGGCGGCTGGCGCCGCTGCGCCCGCCGGCGCTGGTGGCCATGGCCGCACAGAGCATTCCCGCGCGGCATACCGATCTGGAAGGCCCTGGAACCATTCGGCCCGGCCGGCGGCTGCAATGGTGGATTTCCACCATCGGGCCGGACATGCTCAAGCGGTCGGGCCGTGCGCCGTCCGAAGCCTTTTTGAAACTGACAGCCGAGCCCAAGAGAGAACCGTGGCTGTCGTTTCTTCCTTGGATGGAACTGCCCTGGGAGGTCTTCGGTCCGGAGACGGAGGCCGTCCATTATTGGCTGAAGAATCCCCACACGGACCCGTGGAAGCTCGATGCGGGGTGCCGGGAGATCACGGTCCCAAACTTCGATGCCGTCGGCTGGTACGACCACTGCAATGGCGACATGCTGCTTTATCGCACGCTTGCCGCTGAAGGAAAGACGGAAACCGCGCGTCAAGGCTCGCGGCTGATGATCGGCCCTTGGGGCCACAACAGCCGGGGGCGGTCACGGTTTGGACCGATCGACTTCGGCCGTGAAGCCAGCCAGGATCTCACGGCGCTCGAGATCCGCTGGTTCGACTACTGGCTTAAGGGAAAGCCGAATGGCGTGGAGCAAGACGCGCCGGTGAAGATCTTCGTCATGGGCGACAACCGCTGGCGCGACGAGCCACAATGGCCGCTTTCGCGCGCGCAAAAGAAGGTCCTTTTCCTCGCCGGCAGCGGGCATGCCAACACGCCGGCGGGCGACGGCCGGCTGGTGGAGTCCGCACCGGATCGGCAGGTGACCGATCATTACCTCTACGATCCCCGCAATCCGGTCCCGTCGCTCTTTAAGAGCTTCACCGCGGCGACCGATCAGCGCCCGCTGGCCGGCCGCGAAGATATCTTGGTTTACCAGTCGGAGCCGCTAACAGAGCGGGTCGAGGTGACCGGCAATCCGACGGTAGAGCTGTATGCCGCCTCCTCAGCGCCCGATACCGATTGGTTCGTTCGCCTGATCGACGTAGCGCCTGATGGCTTGGCGCGCGATGTGTCGCTGGGGATGGTCCGCGCGCGGTATCGCCATGGATTGGAAAAGCCGGAACTGTTGAAGCCCGGGGAAGTCGTCCGCTACGCGATCCGCATGAATCCGACCTCCAACGCATTCTTGCCTGGTCATCGCATTCGCATCGACCTCAGCAGCTCCGATTTCCCCAACTACGACCGCAACCACAATACGGCGGCCGACCAGAATGCCGATGCCGAGTTGACGACCGCCCGGCAAACGATCTACCACGGGGGCTCGACCGCCGCGCGCATCGTACTGCCGTGGATACCGAATCAGAACTAAAGACCTTGCGTGATCCTGGGAGCGCGGCCGGCTGCGGTACGTCACGACACCCCCGGTTCATCCGGCATGGCAAGGAGCATATCGCCTTGAGCGGAGCGATGCATCCGGCTCTCCAACGACTGTCGCCCGCCCTCGTAGTTGAACTCCAGCAGCGGGCATAGGCCCTTGGGCTGCGAGGCCACACAATGGGGCGCCACCACCCACGGCGACGTGATATGAGGGACCACCTTGACGCCAGGGTACGGCTTGACCATTTCGCAGACCCTCAGCCACTCGGAGATGCCTCCGCACCAGATGGGGTCGGACTGCACGAAGTCGATGCACTTGCGCTCGAGGAAGGCCTTCACCGGCCACCGCGTGTAGAGATGCTCGCCGCCGGCAATGGGCAGCCCCGTCTCCTCTTTGATTCTTGCATACCCGTCGACGTGCTCCGGACAGATCGGCTCTTCAATCCAGAACGGATGATAAGGCTGGACGGCCTTGCACAGATTCACGGAGTACTCCACGTTGTCGCCGTACCGGATTCCGTGGTTGTCGAACATCAATTTCGCCTCCGGTCCCAATTCTTCCCGCAGCACGCGCACCAGTTCGATGTTGTCCTTCAGACCCTGTTTGCCGTGCTCGGCGCTGTACCTAAAATACCACTTCTGGTGCTTGTAGCCCCGGTCGAATGCCTCGCGAGCGCGTCGGCGGGCGTCATCGAGGCCAAGCTTGGGTTCGCCCGGACGCCAGTAGACAAGGAGCTGCTTGCGATCCGCCTTTCCGATCACTTGGTAGCCGGGCAACTTGCTCAGCCGGGCGCGCAGGTCCCAGATCGCGATATCCACGGCACTGAAGCCGATGAACAGCGCACCTGTCTTCGTGTGACGGCCGCCGCGCGGCTTGTTCGCCACGGCCTCGCCCGTCAGTGGGTCGCGACCTTGGGCATAGAGGCTGGCCTTGCCGGGGTACATCGCCTCCCAGAGCATTTCGCCTTCCAGGGCCGGATCGAAGGCGGTTCTGCCGACCAAAAGTTCTCGGATTCTCGCGGCGTGGGGCGCGAGCGAGGCCCGGGGATCCTGTCCCACGATCGGAAAGCTTCCCTGAGTGCCGTCTTCGGCCTCGACCACGACATTGTCCTTGATCCGCGCGTCCTTGATCCGGAGCGGCGGTCTCGCGTTCGCCTGGGCCCATGCACGTTGGCAGTCCCACGCCAAGCCTGCCGCCAAACCACCAGTCGCCGCCACAAAATCTCGCCGACTGATCATAAATTCCTCCACCGTAGGAAGCCCGACCGACGACGAACCGTGCCCCACGGGGCACGCCTCCTAACTTCACTTCTGCGCGACGGTCACCACGGCCGCTGTCCAGCGTGAGATATCATTCGCAAGAGTTCCTTCCACTTTGCAGACATGCCCCGCCGGCATGCTGCCAATTATCGGCTGCAAACATGGGCGCAGCAAGCCTTGAGAACGGGCGCTCCGGTTTGGCTTGCCGTGGGCAGCCTGTAGGAGATGCAGAAAGGCCCATAAGCCACGGGCTGTTGCATTTCGTCTTGCTGCCGCCGACAATGCGCCTATGCGTGCAGGCAGACCATGAACCCCGAACTCTTATACTACTGAAGCGAGGATTCACTTTGCACCCCACGAAGATGACCCGGCGTACGTTTACCAAGGCAGGGGCGGCCGCCGTGGCGTTGTCGCTGACGGCCTCGCAGGCTACGCAGGTTCTGGGAGCCAACGATCGGATCCGAGTCGGTTTCATCGGCGTCGCCAACCGCGGAGGACAGCTGATCAATGCGTTCCTGGAAAACGCCGGCGTGGAAATCGTCGCCCTGTGTGATGTCTCGAAGTCGACGCTCGAACGGGCCAGTGCCCGCGTGGGCGGCAAGGCCGCCTGCTGCGGCGACTTCCGCCAGTTGATCGATCGTAAGGACGTCGATGCCGTGGTCATCGCCACGCCCGACCACTGGCACGCGATCCAGACCATCACCGCCTGCAACGCCGGCAAAGACGTGTACGTGGAGAAGCCGCTTTCGATCACGATCCACGAGGGTCGGAGGATGGTCGAAGTCGCGCGACGCACCAAGCGGGTAGTGCAGGTCGGCCTGCATCGGCGCTCGTCGAAACTGTATGCCAAGGCGGCCGAGTTCATCCAGGCCGACAAACTCGGCAAGGTCACCGTCAGCCGTTGCTACCAGCTCAGCAACATGTACCCCAACGGGATCGGCAAGGCGAAGCCGAGCGATCCTCCGCCGGATCTCGATTGGGATATGTGGCTGGGGCCTCGGCCCCTGCGGCCGTTTCAGGAAACGATCGCGCCCTACAAGTTCCGCTGGTGGATGCCCTACTCCTCGCAGATCGCCAACCAGGGAACACACTTCTTGGACGCCATCCGCTGGATGACGGGCGACTTGGGCCCTTCGTCGGTCTGCTCGCTGGGCGGCCGCTTCGCCGTGGACGACGACCGCACCATTCCCGACACCATGGAAACCGTCTTCCAGTGTCCTTCGGGCCGCCTCGTGATCTTCGGGCACTATGAGGCCAACGGCAACCCGGCGCTCGCCCAGTCGGGCTTCGCCGAACTGCGCGGCACGCAGGGCACCGCGTACTTGAGCGATTCGGTGGTGAAGGTCATTCCCGAGCGGGGCGGGCAGTTCCAGGATCACCAGCCGCGGATGGAGCCGCAGGACATCAAGCTGACCAGTGCCGAAGCACGCGGCCCGGCGAACAAGAACCTCTCGCTGACGGCCCAGCATGCGCGGGATTTCTTGGACTGCATGCGCTCGCGCGCACTGCCCAACTGCGATGTTGAAATCGGTCACCGCTCGACGACCTATGCCCTGTTGGGCAATATCTCGCTGGTGACGCAATCACGGCTGGAGTGGGACGCCCAGCGCGAAGTGATCACCAACAACCAACAGGCCAACGAGCTGTTGCACTACGAATACCGCAAGCCCTGGACACTGGAGTGAGGCGACGCTGCCAAAGGGTTCGGGGTTCAGGGTTCAGGGTTCAGGAGTTCGGCCCGGAATCGTGTACTGCGCAGCGCCGGATTGGCTTAGGATGTGTGGGGCAGAGATTATAGGTGGGGCAGACATTCTTGTCTGCTGCAGCCTGGGCAGGCAAGAATGCCTGCCCCACCGGCCTGGTAGCCCAGCGGGCCTTGTGGCACCTTTCACTGCCGGTCGCCTTCGCGGTAGAGCCGGATCTCGCAGACACCAACTTGCCCGGTGACTTTATCGAGCACCACGCGCATCTTGCCAGTGTGGATGGTCGTGAAGTGCAGGACGCGGCGGCGATCCGGGTTGTCGTGGACCTCGGCCATCGTTTTCCAACTGCCGTCGACCATCGCCTGCACTTGGAGGTCGACTGCCCGGTCCTTGCGCGTCTGGAAACTGACATGAGCGGTGTTGATGTCTGCCGGCTCGGGCAGATCCAACTGGACCCACTGCGGCAACTGCTGTCGCCGGAGATCGGGCACCCAGGCGTTACGCACCCCGTCGACCGCCCGGTTCCAGCCGTTGTTGACGTTCTCCGGGCCGCACGACGTGGCCCGTATCGCCGGGAGCGGCTCTCCGCCCGGGTTCAGGCGGAACTTGTACGCGCCCGTCATGCGGTGCATGGCGCCGTTTTTTTCCCGGTACGCTTGCAGTGCAGGACCGAGCCGTTGGGGTCGTTGTCGCGAGGCCGCCGACCTTTGCCGCGCGACGGCAGATCGAAATTCGGCGGCCGGCCGGCCGATTGACGGCGGTGGGAACTGGCCGGCTCGAAGTCGTCGGGACTCGACCAGTGGTAAGCCCAAGCCGGGGCCTCGAACGGCACGGGTCGATCCTGGACCAAGGCGACCCGGCAGCCGTGCCTGGCCGCGGCCACGGCGGCCCCGCATCCCGACAGCCCGCCGCCGACCACCACGACGTCGTAGCCGCGGCGGTCGTCGATCTCCCGGCTCACGCCGCCATACTTCTCCCGCTGCTGGGCCAAGGCCTTCGGGTCGTCCGCCGCTTGGAAACCCGGACCGGCCAGGACCAGGGCATCGCAACGGCCCCACCAGCCTGTCAGGTCGTGGAGGCGTACCTCGATCTCTCCGGCCGCGAGATCGAAGGTGCCGCCGTCTACCCACTGCCAGGCATCCTTGTCTGCCTGCCCCAGGGTTTTTTGGCACGCCTTGCCGCCCACCATCACCGGCTCGTCGGCCATCGCGGCTGAGAATCCGGCCATCAGCGTTAGGAAGAGCATCAAGTAGTGCATCATCCAGCCCTTGGAGAGCAACTGCATCTTGTCACCTCACTCACCTTTCCCCTTTTTCCTCCTTACACAATGGCCTTCTGCAAACGGCCAAAGTGTTACTCATCTCCTGTTTTCCTCGGCTGACGAACGTGCGTAGGCCCCCAAGGTCAGGCCTTTCTCAGCAGGTCGCTCTTCCTTCGACGCCGGGTGGCGATACTGCCAGGCGAGCGGCGCCTCGGCCTCTTCGGCCCGCATACCGGGCACCAAGGGCAGGTTGATTTCAGCGGGCGACAGGGGCGTGCCGGCTGCCGCAAGACCCGCTGAAGTCAGGCGATAGTCGTGCTGGGCCGGATCGACAAAGAGCGGAAAGTCGGCACGTCGGCAGAGGTTGGTTTTCGCATCGAGCCCCGTGCCCGCACTGCCAAATCTGCCGCTCAGCCAGTTGTGTGTGCCCGTCACGGCTTGCAGCGTGGCGCCGTTTCGAACGCCGGCCAGCACCTGGTTGCCCTGCCGGACGCCGCCGTCGCTCACCAGGTTGCCCACCAGGGACGCCTTCGCCTGCGACGCCGAGAGGTCCACCACCGGCGCGATAAACGGGGTCACGATGGTGTTGAACACCAAGTGCAGCGTGCCGTCGTGCGGCTTGCCGCCGTCCTGACCGAAGTGGATCACCGTCTTGTTCCCCTTGCACTGCGGGTCCTTGACGATGATGTTGCCCAGCAACACCGCGTGGCTCTCCGGCCGGGCCGTGTCGGTGGAGTCGACCAGGTCGAACTCCCGATTGGCCGAGTGATGCACGTAGCAGTATTCCACGCGGGTGTGATGCACCCGGCTCTTGACGTTGTGGCCGGTCAGGCTGGAATGGATCTCGCAGAACCGCAAGACGACACTGGTGCCGCCCAGGTAGAGATTGTGGTTATAGCCGGGGTCGCTCGGATCGCCGTTGTGGTGGATCGCGCAGTGCTCGATCCGCTGGTTCACGGCAGTTTGGGAACTGCCATCGCCGTTGGACATGATGCCCATGTCGTTATGGTGGATCGCGCAGTTGCGGATGGTAACGTAGTTTGCCTGGTTGATCCGCACCCCGGCCCCGTTGTGCGAGCGGTTGTGCGCGCCGGTCAACTCGAAACCCTCCAGGGTGCAGTAGTCCGTGCTGGGGTTGAACTGGAAGATGGCGCGGGGCGTGCTGCCCGACCCGCGGTACTCGAACCCTTTCCCGGAGATCATCACCAGGCGGCCATCGCGTGCGGGCGCGGCGCGGAAGGTGACGTCGCGTTGCCGCACGAACACGGCCGTTTGTTCGTACGGCAGGCCGTTTTCGCGCGGATACACCAGAATCACATCGCCGGGTCGGGCTTGAGCATTGGCGTCTTCAATCCGGGCAAATCGCTTTCCGGGTCCAACCTCCAACGTGGCCGAGGCCGTGGCTTCACCCCGCGGCGCGCCGGGGTGATGCAGTTCTACGCGGTCCAACTCGGCCGGGCCGTTCCAGTGGATGCGGAGATACCGCTGGCCCGTGGGTGAGGTGGCTTCGTATTCGACCATCGTGCGGCGTTGGCCGCTGGCCGCGCCCCTGGGCGAACTGGGCAAACGCCGCTCCTTCCGCTCGGCGGCAAGGTTCGTAAACTTGACGCCGTCGGCCGACACTTGCAGCGTCAAGTCCGCGGCCTCGCTGGCGAAAAAGGCCACGACTTTGACCGACTCGATCGGGCCGGGCATTTCGTAGCTGATCCAATCGTTGGCATCGCCGTTGGCCCGGAAGAGATACTCGGCGTACAGGGCGTTGTACTCGTTCGAGAGCTTCAGTCCGTCGGAGTGGGCCTTCGCGCGAGTGAAGTCCTGCAACTCGTCGATCAGGCACGCGCTCTTCACCTGCACGGGACCGACAACGTTCGAGGGCCGTGAGACGCCCGAGGCATTGCGGGCCGCCACACGATAGAACCACGTGTCACCGGCCCGGGCCGTGGTGTCGCTCACGAGCGGGCGGTAGGCCATGTCGGCATCGGAAACATTCGTGGCGATGGTGGTCCAGGGTCCGTCGGCCTGCGCGGCACGCTCGATGTCGTAGCCCGAGGCGCCGGCGGAACCTCGCCACGTCAAGATCGGCACGCCCCCGATGGGCAACAGTTGCGGTGCGTCGGGTACGGGCACGGGCGGGACGGGCAGCCCCTGAATGCGGAACGCCGCCTCGCGCATAGCCGCCATGATGCCCTGTTCGCGCTGCGCCTCGGCGCTGGGAAAACCGGGCCAATGATACGACCAAACGGCGGGATAGGTCATAATCTGGTGCCAATAAAAGCCGCCGTCTTGATGGTGGAAATACATGCTCCAGAGGAGCGCGCCCGATACACCTTCCTTGCCGCGCACGAAATCCAGGAACTCCCGCGTCTTGTCGACGACGTTTTCGTGTGTGAACATCTTGCCGTCAACGTAGGGCCCGAACTCGCCGATGAATAGCGCCCTCTGGCCTGCGAGCTTGGCCAGTTCCTTGCCAATGGCATCCGGCCAGCCGCCGACCACGCCCGGGTAGTTCCCGTAGAGATGCCGCGTGTAGAGGTCGATGTTGGGGTCCAGCACCAGCGGCGCACCGGGGCGATGGCGCGTCTCGGCCACAAGATGGTTGGAGTCGAGGCTCTTGATGTAGGCGGCCATTTCCGAAAGCCACTCCTGCGTCGCGCTGTGCATCTCGTTGCCGAATTGCCAGGCGAGGATGGCTTTGTCGTCCTTGTAGGGCACGCCCGTGATGGTATTGACGCGTCCCAGCACGTAGCGGACCGTGGCCTTGTAATCTTCCTTGAGTTGCGGGTCGGTCCAAAACTCCTGGCGTTTCTTGCCGCGATGGGCGGCGTACGTGCCGATGCCGCCGAGGTAATCGCCCGACTCGGCCGTGAAGTCGAAGATCACGCGCACGCCGTAACGGTTGGCCAGGGTCAGGAGATTGTCCAGGACCTTGAATGACTCCTCGTTGAACTGTCTAGGGCCTTGTACATAGTGCCAGGTCATGCGCCCGTCGGCGGGCTTGTCCTTCGGGTCGCGGATCGGCAGGTTCCACAGCCGGACCACGCGGAGGTTCATCTGATCGAGCGTCTTAAAACCGTCCTCCTGTTCCCACGGCGTGGGCAGATGCAGCCGTTCCGGCAGGGAGAGCGTCCAGTCGTAGGGCAGGACCAGCCCCGGCATGTTCGCGCCGATAAAGCGGAACTGCTGGTCGCCGTCGATCAACTTGTGGCCGCTGCGGGTAATGAAATGCTGGTGGACGCTGGGTCCTGCCATCGCGGCCGACGGTTCGCCCCCCAAAGCCGCAAGTTGCGCCTGGCACACCAACACGACCACGATCGGCGTAAACAACGCAAATGCTTTGATGGTTTTCATTGTGCAATTGCTCTTCTTCGGTTGGCAGCCTTGCGATACTCGCCGGGCGTTTCTCCGGTCGAGCAGCGAACGACTCGCAGCATGTACTCAGGATAACGGAACCCGGCTTGCAACAAGGCAACGCGACGCACCGGCGGCAGGCGGCGACGGTGAGGCCTGAACAAACCGTCTTGAGAATCGATGCGGCAGGCCGAACTCCCGCCATCCTAACAGGGGCCTCGTTGGTCCGCCAGCATCTCGACAGAATGTAGAGGAAATGTGGCGCGTCGTACAGTCGCAGGTTCTTGGCGGCCGCGGCAGCGCTGGATACCATGAGGGGCAAGGAAAGGAGCATCTCATGACCGCTCCCTATGAACTCCGCTAGCGGGAGCTGGATTACGATGTCCCGGCCCTCAACGAGCGATTCAGGAAGTTGTATACGGGCCTGGTATACGACGCGTGCGAGCAGCTCGGGTTACGCGGCCGGGCGATGCAGAGCGGCATCTATCCGCTGGTGCCCACAATGAAAGTGGCCGGTCCGGCCTTCACCGTGCGGTGCATCGCGACGCCCAGCCGCGATCCGAACGTTCATAACGTGCGACTGGGCATGCTCAAGAGCATGACGCCAGGGTGCATCCAAATTCGAGGCGTACAAGAAACACGGCCGCTTCTGAGATTCTCCCCCTCCACGGCAAACGGGAAAGAGATCATGTCCACCGGGGCACGCGTCGGATACCGCTGGGAGTTGCTGGCCTTCTGCCGGCGGGCGTCGGCCGACTTCGACGAGGCCGCGTAGCGATGGCCGCGTTGGTCGCTCAGGCCGCGGTGCCCGAGAGCTATCGCAAGATGTGGAGCGATCCGGCCGTGGTGCGGCGGATCAACGACGGCATCGAAAAGAATCGCGAGCAAGATGCTACCCTCGAGTTGCGAACCGCCGAGGGGAAGCCGCTTACTGGAGCCAAGGTCGAAGTCGAGCAGACGGGGCACGAGTTTCTCTTCGGTTGCAACGCCTTCGTGCTGGGACAGCTCGACACGCCAGAGATGAACCGTAAGTACGAGGAGACGTTTGTTCGCCTGTTCAATTTCGCCACCGTGCCATTCTATTGGGAAGGGACGGAGCCGACGCAGGGCGAGCTGCGATATGCCGAGGGGGCACGTGACATCTGGCGGCGTCCGCCGGCCGACCGCTTTATCGCGTTTGCCAGGAAATACGGATTGACGCTCAAGGGCCAGCCGCTCTTGTGGCACGCCTACAATCCGCCCTGGCTGCCCGGCGACGCGGAAACGCTCAAACGATTGTATCAGAAGCGGTTCGCCGAGATCGGCTCCCGCTACGCCAAGGATATTCAGATTTGGGACGTCGTCAACGAATCGCTGGCCTGTTCGGAGAAGTATCCGTTGTACACCCCGGATTTGGCCTACGTGGGCTGGGCCTTCAAGGAAGCGCACCGTCATTTCGGCGCGGAAAACACGCTGATGATTAACGAAACGACCGGCCACAGCCATCGGCCGCCGCAGAAGAATCTCTACTATCGGCAGGTGCAAGACTTGCTCAAGCAGGGAGTGCGCGTGCAGGGGATCGGGTTTCAATTCCACTTCTTCTCGGCAGCAGCGCTGGCCAAGTCTCAGAGCGATCCCACGTATGCGCCCGCGGCCTTGCTGGACGTCTATGACAAGTTCGCCGACTTGAAGCTGCCGCTTTACCTGACCGAGATCACCATTCCCACGCCCGCCGACAGCGGCGAGGCGGTCCAGGCCGAGGTGGTGGGCAACCTCTATCGTCTGTGGTTCAGCGCGGCGGGCATGGCCGGCATCACCTGGTGGAACCTGGGCGACGGCACGGCCGTGAAGGGCGAAAACTCGGCCAAGGGAGGGCTGGTCGATGCGAACCTCGACCCGAAGGCGTCGTACCGCGTGCTCGATCGGCTCATCAATCACGAGTGGAAGACACGAATCTCCACCACCACGGACGCCCGCGGCCAGATTCGCTTCCGCGGCTTCTGTGGGAAGTACTCGGTGAGCGTCGACGGCCCGCAGGGCAAGCAACCGTTCGAAATCGAACTGGCCAAAGACCAGCCGGTGAGCCAGAAACTTACCCTGAGACCTTGAGAACCCCCGAATTACCGACGAACGTCGGCCTAGCAGGAGCATCACGCATGAACACGGTTCGATACGGCATGCCCTTTCTTCTGATTTCCCTGTTCGCTGCGTCGGCAGCCTGCTATGGTGCCGGGGCCGCTCCCGCTGCCGCAGGCCCCGAGATCTATTTCACTCCCTTCTCGCACCTGGACTTTTATTGGGGCGGTACGCGGGAGGAGTGCCTCGCGCGCGGCAACCGTATTATCGCCAAGACCATCCGGCTGGCGGGCCAGTCGCCTAAGTTCCGCTTTTTGTTGGAAGATGATGTGTTCGTCTCGAACTATGTGGAAACGCACCAGGGCTCGCAGGAACTGGAAGACCTCAAGCGGCTGGTCAAGGAAGGGCGCATCGAGGTTGCGCCGAAATGGGCAGCGATCTTCCAGGGGTTGCCGGATGGCGAAGTGCATGCGCGCAACCTGACCCTTGGCAAACGATACGCGCGCGGCGCTTTCGGCGTGGACGCACAAGTTGCCCATCTCGGCGACCTGCCCGACTACACACCGCAGTTTCCGCAGATCCTCAAGCAAGCGCGGGTTCCCTACATGGTGATGACCCGCATGGGCCCGGCCGACAAGTCGCTGTTCTACTGGAAAGCGCCCGACGGTTCCAAAGCACTGGTTTGGAACACGCTGAAGGGCTACGGCTGGGGCACGTTCCTCAGCTCGAAGACGCAACTCGACGAGCAAAAGCGAGAGCGATTCCGGAAGGACCTGGCCGACGTGCAAGCGACCACCGACGGACCAATCCTGATGAATTGGGGCACCGACCTTTGGGCCCCTCCGAACGATCTGGCGGAAAAAGTCGAGCAATTCAAGCAGTCGGCGGCGACGCGGTTGATCATCGCCACACCCGCAGATTTCTTCCGCCGCGCGCAACGGAATCCGGCCATTCCCGAGCTTGCCGGCGAGATCCCCTCTTCGTGGCCGAACATCGTTTCCTCCCTGGCGCACATGTGGCCGCAGATCATCCCCGCCACGAACACACTGCTTTCGGCCGAGAAGTTCGCTGCCGTCAACTACGCTCTGGGCTACGCCGAATACCCGCAGCGCGAGTTCGATTTCCTTTGGAAAAAGCTGATCGAGGCGATGGACCACAACCACGACGGCCAGGGGGGCACCATCGGCGACAATCGCAAGATCGGCTACGAGCAGCTTGCCCTGCTGCACGGCGGCGAGATCCTCCGCGACATGTTGCGCAACATCGCCGAGCGCGTGCGGGTGCATATCCCCGACAGCTTTCCCATCGTGGTATTCAACCCGCTCGGCTGGACCCGCGACGACGTGGTCAAGACCCACCTGACCCTCTACGGCGATGTCTCCCCCGGCGACATCGGGGCTTTCAAGAAGGCCATGCGCCTGCTGGACGAGGCGGGCAACCCGCTCCCCTTCCACGTCGAACAATACAGCGAGAACATCTCCCGGGCGCTGGAT
>Ga0315289_10001812_pt1 | contig 33242 bp, 21 predicted proteins | sample YL17G11_40_MG_FD_203452 | JGI IMG/M metagenome (GOLD analysis project Ga0315289, IMG submission 203452) | Sediment microbial communities from Yellowstone Lake, YNP, Wyoming, USA - YL17G11_40 | ecosystem: Environmental > Aquatic > Freshwater > Lake > Sediment | place: USA: Wyoming | collected... | reverse complement strand
AGATTCCATCAATTAATCCTTTCTAAATAATACTGATGAGACGCAATGTATTGCGTCTCTACTTTATGTTTTCACCGATAACAATTTGAAGCATAAATATTTTCCCAAAACTATCTGTTGTCAAAATATTTTTGTATAATGATAATAGTGTCAAAAGGCAAAAAGATGATAATAATATAAACGTATAATTCTTTTAGATAATTTTGAGGAATTATAATTTGGATAGGAAATTTGATGATGAGTTTCAAAACTTGAGTCCTGACAAAGTTATCCCCCGCATAATTTGTTTTTGGAAAAAGGCGAATAGAACAATTGGGGGTACGCTCGCTATCATTAATGCAGCAAGGATTTCATTCCATCGAACTTCTGCTTGTTGTTGAAAATCGTATAACTTGACCATTATCGGATAAGTATCAGGATTGTCTAAAACCAGATAGGGCCAGAAGAAATCATTCCACGTTCCCATAAACGAGAAAATCGTTATCACAGCGAGAATCGGTCTGGATAAGGGAAGAACAATTCTAAAGAAAATATTTATTTCTCCAGCGCCATCAATTCTCGCTGCTTCCATCAGGCTTGTTGGTATCTCTGAGAAGAAACTCTTGAACATAAATATATTAAACGCATTCGCACCAGCAGGCAAAATAATCGCCCAATAACTTCCTTTGATACCTAATTTGTAAACCGTAATTAATAAAGGGATAAATATTGCTTCAAATGGAACCATCAGTGTAGCAAAAAATAAGAGAACGAATATTGAGCCATATTTCATTCTTAATTTCGCTAAGGCGTAACCTGCTAATGCCGTTGGGAATATGGCGAAAACCCACACACCAAGGGCAAGGACAATTGTGTTCCAGAAGAATTTCATATATCGGATTTTAGTAAATGCGGTATAATAACTTTTCCAATTCCATTTAAGAGGATTTGTGAATGGCTCTGGGAAAAAGGTTGGAGGAATCTTGAAAATTTTGTCCGGTAATTTTAAGGCACTCAAAAATCCCCAGAAACAAGGCAATAGAGTTGTGAGTGTCCCTATTATTAAAAAAATAAATATGAGATAATAGACAAATTTGATTGATGCCTTCTTTAAATCAGCTTCGGAAATTAATGTTCTGCCTTTTATCTCTTTTAATTTGTCATTCGCCATAGAAAAACCTAAAATTTAAAAAAATATTTTTTGACAGGATTAACAAGATTATCAGGATAATTAATAAAATCTAAAATGTAAACAGACAATGAACATTTTAAAACCGTCATTCTGAGCGAAGCGAAGAATCTCGGATTTTATTTATTATTGTCAGTTGTCGGTTGTCAGTTTTAAATTATTAATTAAATAATTAATCCTGTCTTAGTATTTTTTCGTGTTCTTCGTGGTTAGTGGTTTTTACTCACTTAATTTTCTTGTTAATTTAATATATACATAAGTTATAATAATTAATACGACAAAAAGAGTCAGGCACATTGCTGTTGCCCATCCCATATCATAATACCTGAAGGCAATATTATAAATCCGAAGCACAACGGTTAAAGTGGCATTATTCGGTCCGCCCTTCGTCATTATGAAAGGTTCGACAAACACTTTTACTGTTCCGATAATCTGAAGAATCATTAATATTATCATTACATAAAGAATTTGGGGGATGGTAATGTGTTTTACCCTCTGCCAGATGCTTGCTCCATCTAATTCTGCCGCCTCATACAACTGCTCAGGAATTCCCTGCAATGCAGCAAGATAAATAATCATCGTCGCACCTGCATTCTTCCAGGTTGACATTATTACAAGGGCTAACATTGCCGTGTTTTTATTATTGATGAATCCGTTAGGGATTGGCTGAATATGCAAATAATTAAACATCGTATCTATAAATCCATATTCAGGACCATAGAGATATTTCCACATTACAACAACGACCACGAGTGGTAAGATGGCTGGCAAATAAAATCCCAATCTAAAAAATCCGCGAAGCCTTCGCATCTCATTAATGGTTATGGCAAGAACTATAGGAATTATATATCCAATCAATAAACCCAATCCAACAAAGATGACAACATTAATCCAGGCTTTATAAAAGAGTGGGTCAGAAATCATTTTTTGATAGTTTTTCAGTCCGACAAACTTTGATGGGATATTAGGATTGAGACTATAATCCATAAATGAGATTGCAAACCCGCTGATTATTGGATACCAGCTGAAGATGGCAAATAAAGTGATGGCGGGCAAAAGAAAAAAATAACCGATATATTTTGTCTGATTAAATTCATAAAATCTTTTTAATTGTTTGAAAAAATAAATCATATAGCCCTATGAATAATAAATTGTGAAACTACAGATGAACATAGATAAACACAGTAAAGTAATAAAAATAAAGATAGAAAAATCAATGTTTTTTTATATTAAGTTTAAATATAAAAGTAACTATTATAAGATATTAAAATCCTACCATATATCTTTTTAGTTGCTTATCGAAAAATAGCCTTTTAATTTATTTTCGCAAATTGAATAATATTCATCTACTTAGTATCAAAAGAAAGGATTTTCAAATTATGCAGACTTTCTTAAAATTGTTTTTAATAATAATTCTCTATTCCCTTTTGATTTTGCTTTTTAGTTGTGGGAAAAAAGAAAGCAATCAAATTAATCAGAAACAAAATCTTATTGTCATATCAGTTAATAATGGACCGAAGGAAGGTGAGGATGAACGAATTGAGGAGCAGAAATTACAAAATAAAATATTCCAGAAATATTATCCAAACGGATTAATTGAAGCAAGTAGTTGGCAGTTTTCTCCTGAGACATTCCTTTCGAGAATGGCAATTGGCACTTGCACAGATGTCATTGGTGTTTTTGCAAGTGATGTCCTAAGCATAATGGAAAAGGGTTATGCACTCGATATCACAAATATGATAAAGGAATGGGAATTATTTCAACAGTTACGTCCTGAAATCATTGAGCCTATTACAAGAAATGGACGAATCTATGGATTACCAGTTGGCGGAATTGGCGGGGGTTATGTAATGACTTTATTTTATAACAAGAAATTATTCAAAGAAGCTGGGATTGTTGACGAAAAAGGTGAAGCCAAACCTCCACAGACGTGGGAGGAATTTGTAGAGATAGCTAAAAAATTAACGAATAGAGAAAAGAACGTTGCTGGATTTGGAATTTTAGGAGGTGATGGTGCTGGATGGCACTTTTTAAACTGGGTATGGCAGGCTGGAGGAGAATTTGAAAAGAATATTGATGGAAAGTGGACAGCGATATTTGATAGCCCTGAAGCTGTCAAGGCGCTCGAATTTATTAAAGATTTAAAATGGAAGCATAACGTTCTTCAAGCAAATGTATTAACAAGTAATGATGATTTATTTCAATTATTTGTTGCGGAGCAAATTGCAATGGCAATTTTTACACCGGAATATCTGATTTATTTAGTTGAAAAATTTAAGTATCCGATTGAAAATATCGGTATTACTTTACTACCAGCTGGACCTGCTGGCAGAGCCAATCAGATGGGTGGAGCTTACAATATTATCAATCCGACTATCTCAAAAGAAAAACAGAAAATGGCATTCAATTTTGTTACATTTATATACAATCTTGAATGGATTGAAGAACAATGTAAACTTTTGAAACAGCAAGGAAGAGTTTTTGGGTTTGCTACATTACCAATTTTTAAAGAAGAATACCAAAGTAAAATAGATGCAATCGTGGATAAATATAGAACAGTACCAGGAGATACTGTGTTAATGGCAGAGGCTGTAAAATACGTTCATCCCGAACCTCCTTACTATTGTCAGCAATTATATCAAGAAGCACTCACACCACTAATTCAAGCAGTATTAACAGACAAAAATGTAGATTGTGAGAAACTATTAAAAGATGGGGCTAAAAAATTTCAAACAGGATTTCTTGATAAAATTGGACAATGAAAAAATTTTCCCCTCATTATATAAGGTTATCGACTTTAAATTATTATATAGGACAGGAACACCTGCCCTCTATATATTTTAATATCCATAAATCTTTTTCATATCGTTAAGTGATAAAGGTTTATAATCACCAGCGTGACCTGCTGTTCCGAAGGCTTCCATACGTCCTTTTACCACTTTGTAAATGGCTTCACGTCCTTTGCCGAGATATTTTCTCTGGTCGAACTCTTTAGGACTTTCAGCAAAAGCTTCTCTTAATGCACTTGTAAATGCTAATCTACCGTCTGTATCTATATTTATTTTACTCACACCAAGTTTAATTGCCTTTTGAATTTCTTCAATAGGAACACCCATTGTCTTCTCAAGTTTTCCACCATATTTATTAATCTTATCAACTAATTCTTGTGGAACACTGCTTGATCCATGCATAACAAGAGCTGTCTTACCCGAATTTGCTTTTATCTTAGGAATTAGGTCCATAGCTAATTTGGGCGCAGCTTTGAACTTGAATGCACCATGAGAAGTTCCAATCGCTACTGCAAGGGCATCAACTCCTGTTTTCGCAATAAACTCTTTAACTTGTTCAGGGTCGGTTAATAGAACTTTACTCGCTACAGTCTCATCTTCGATTCCGCCAAGCGTTCCTAACTCACCTTCTACTGAAACACCGAATTTATGAGCATAATCTACTACTTCTTTTGTGACTTTGATATTATCCTCAAAGGAACGTGCTGGATGTTTCCCCTTTTCATCTTTGACAGCATAATCTATAGAACCATCAATCATCACAGATGTGAAACCAAGCTCAATAGCTTTTTTGCAAAGATTAAAGTCGGGACCGTGGTCAAGATGCATCGCAATAGGAATTTCAGGATTTTCTTCTTCCGCCGCTTTAATAAGATATTTTATATAAGTCATACTTGTATATTCAAGAGCGCCTTTACTGGCTTGAAGAATCACAGGACTTTTTGTTTCTCTGGCTGCTCTCATTATGGCTTGAATCTGCTCCATATTGTTGACATTATAAGCGCCAACGCCGTAACCTTTTTTCTGAGCTTCATCAAGTAATTGTTTCATCGGGACAAGAGGCATTTTCTTCTCCTCCTAATTTTCTTTAATTTTTTAGTGAGGATATTGAGATATATTCCAAAAATAAGTCAAGTATTATTTAATAAAACTTTTGTTTGATTTTTTATAGTTAAATTATCTTAAATGCTCTTTTATTAAAAATTATATTATATGAAAAAACAAAATTATATGAATCTGAAATTATCCGATTTTGACTACCATTTACCAAATGAACTTATTGCACAAAAGCCTTTGGAAAATAGGGATGAATCGAGACTTCTTGTTATAAATAAGACTTTTGGAAGTATAGAACACAGAAAATTTTCTCATATCATTAATTATCTCTCATCCGATGATATCGTTGTTTATAATGACACAAAGGTAATCCCCGCACGGCTCATCGGTAAAAAGGAAAATGGCTCAGAAATCGAACTCCTTCTCATAGAACAATTAGATAATAATATCTGGTTATGTATGGTAAAACCCGGCAAAAAAGCCAAACCGGGCAGTATTATCTATTTTGAAAATGAGATTATGTATTGTGAGATTTTAAAATCAACAACTGAAGGATATCGAGAAGTTCGCTTCTATTATGAAGGAGATTGGTGGAAAATTCTCGATAAAATTGGCAAAACCCCCTTGCCTCCTTATATTAAACGAAATTCAAGCGAGTTCGAATTATTGGATAGAGAAAAATATCAAACTGTTTTCGCAAATATAAAAGGTTCCTCAGCCGCTCCCACTGCAGGTCTCCATTTTTCTAATGAGCTATTAAAGGCAATCGAAAAAAAAGGAGTTTGCTTAACGTCAATAACCTTACATATCGGTCCCGGGACTTTTCAACCTGTAAAAGTTGAAGACATTTCAAAACATAAAATGCATCCAGAATGGTTTAAAATATCTGAAGAGACCGCACATATTATAAAGAATGGGAAACAATCAGGAAAAAGAATTATAGCAGTCGGCACAACAACTGTGAGGGCTTTAGAGAGCGTGGTGAATGAAAGTGGTTCCATTAATCCAATTGAATCGTCCACAAGATTAATGATTGTTCCGAATTATAAGTTTAAAGTGATTGATGCATTAATCACGAATTTTCATTTGCCGAAATCCACACTTCTGATGCTGGTTTGTGCATTTGCAGGGAAAGATTTGATCTTCAAAGCCTATCAGGAAGCAATCGAGAATAAATACAGATTTTACAGTTATGGCGATGCAATGTTTATTGTTTAAATTCATCTAATAAATCAAAAATAAACATATTCATTTATTATAATAATTCCTTATACCCTTTTTCCCTTAATAAATTCACTATCATTTTAATATCCTGGCAGCGGTTTTTAGGACAAACCAGAACCGCATCTTTAGTTGATACAATAACCAAGTCCTTTACTCCAAGAGTGGCAACAATAGCATTATTTGAAAATATAGTAACATTTTTCGAATCTATATCCACCACATCTCCAATAAATACATTTCCATCTTCATCAGGCTGATAAATTCTCTTTAACGCTGTCCAGGCACCAATGTCATCCCAGCCAAAATCCCCTTCCACAACATAAACATTATCTGCTTTTTCCATCACAGCATAATCAATTGAAATTGAAGGAAGCTCATAGAACAGTTTTCTCAACATCGTTTTTTCATTTTTCTTACCAATATATTTCGATAATCTTTCCATAAAGTCATATATTTCGGGTGAAAACTTTTTGAACGCATTCTTTAGGCTCGATGCCTTCCAGACAAATATTCCACTATTCCAGAAATATCTCCCGGATTTCATATATTCCTTTGCCTTTTTGGAACTTGGTTTTTCTACAAATTTCTTAACCTTATAAATCGGGACAGGAAAATTCCCTTCAACCTTTTCATCTCTTTCAATATAGCCAAAACCCGTATCGGGTCGTTCAACAATGATTCCAAATGTAACAAGACATTCTTCCTCCTCAGCTTTCTTTACTGCCGATTTAACTGCTTCTCTGAATCTGTTTTTATCCCAGATTAAATGGTCAGATGTTAATACAACAATGGTAGGATCAGAATCAAACTGTTCAGCATAGACATTTGCCATTGCAAGACAGGGAGCGGTATTACGGCCAACAGGTTCAGTAAGAATATTTCCTTTTGGAAAATTTGTAATAACTTTTTTAATCGGATGATACAATTCTTCAGTTGTCGCAATTAATATATTGTTACCCTTTACCATAGGCTTGATACGATTGATTGACTCCTGAAGCAGAGTTTCTCTGCCTACAAAGTTAATAAGTTGTTTAGGTCTATTAATTCTGCTCAGGGGCCAAAACCTCTCCCCTTTTCCCCCTGCCATTATTACTCCAACAATCATATTTGAATCCCTTTATATGATGTGTATATTATGAACATTACTGAATATTTATATTTATAAAATCGACAAACTTATATAGCAAGTTAAAAAATTAATCTATAAGATAGTGGGGAACAGGCATGCCTGTTCCTTACTATCCAAAAGGAAATTCTCGATGACTACCACCAAGGGAATTTCTCAGTCCTCGAACTCCATTTCTAATTTCAACTTTTATGCCTTCGAGTGAACGTATTAAAGCAATCTTAAAGCATTTATCAAAATCATCGCAATTATAACATTTCGATTTGTCTTCTTTCTGAGCGACTTTATCTTCAAACATAAAACCAAAATGAATTCCAAAACAATCTTTCATCAATTTACACCCCTTTAAAAATTATATTTGTTCTTTATGAAGGAAAAGGGATAATTTGCAAGTAAAATTTTGTAGTTAAGATATTTGAAAAACTTTAACACGACATCCCTGCCGTAACAAAATTGGTAATCACAGGCTTTAGCCTACACGATCTAAAGATCATGACTACAAAATTAAGAAACAAGTAATGTCATCCTGAACTTGTTTCAGGATCACAATTGAGATTCCGAAACAAGTTCGGAATGACACAATACGGTTTGTAGGTTTTCAGAGCTCTCAAATTATCAACCTTCTACTCTACTTTAAATTCCAGGGTTCCTTTCTTAATTTGCACAAGAATCTTGTTCCCTTCTTTGACTTCCCCTTTCAATATTTTCATTGCAAGAGGATTCTGTATCTCATTTTGAATTACTCGCTTTAAAGGTCGCGCTCCATAAACTGGTTCGAAACCTTTATTAGCAAGAAATTCTTTTGCGCCATCATTTAACTCAATGGTTATTTTTCGTTCATCAAGTCTCTTTTGTAATCTCGCAATCTGAATATCAACTATTTGCTTTATATGTTCTATCTCAAGTGAATTAAAAATAATAATCTCATCCACTCTGTTTAAGAATTCAGGTCTAAATGTCTGTTTGAGAGCCTCCCTAACTCTCCTCTCCATCTCTGGTCTATCTTTACCACCAAGTTCCTCTATCCAATTCGAACCGACATTTGATGTCTTAATAACAACTGTATTTTTGAAATCAACAAGTCTCCCTTTACCATCTGTTAATCTTCCATCATCCAATATCTGTAGCATAATATTGAATACGTCCTGATGAGCCTTCTCAATTTCATCAAATAATATTACCGAATATGGTTTCCTTCTAATAGCATTTGTTAATTGACCCCCTTCATCATATCCCACATATCCGGGAGGTGAACCGATTAACCTTGCTACTGAATGCTTCTCCATATATTCACTCATATCTATACGAACCATTGCGGATTCATCATCGAAAAGAAATTCAGCTAAAGCACGAGCAAGCTCTGTTTTACCTACACCTGTTGGTCCTAAAAATATAAAGGAACCGATAGGTCTATTTGGGTCTTGTAATCCTGCTCTTCCCCTTCTAACAGCATCTGAAACAACTCTAATTGCATAATCTTGCCCTACAACCCTTTGTCGTAATCTCTCTTCCATCCTAACAAGTTTTTCCATCTCGCCTTCAAGCATATTCTTAACAGGAATGGCAGTCCATTTGCTCACAATTTCAGCAATGTCTTCTTCATCGACTTCCTCTTTGAGCATCTTTGTATCCTTCTGCAAATCCACTAATATTTTGTTCTTTTCATTTAATTGTTTATCAAGTTGTGGAATTTTCCCATACTTTATCTCCGCTGCTTTGTTCAAATCCCCTTCTCTTTCTGCCTTTTGTTCCTCATACTTAAACTTATCAATCTGTTCTTTAATAGTTCTAATTTTTGTAATAGCTTCTTTTTCATTTTGCCAATGTGCCTTCATCTGAGAGGATTTCTCTTTTAATTCTGCGATTTCCTCCTCTATTTTTTCTAATCTCTCCTTCGAAGCCTTATCTTTTTCTTTCTTTAAAGCCTGTCGCTCAATTTCAAGTTGCATAATTTTTCTTTCCACTTCATCAATTTCTGTAGGCATACTATCAATTTCAATTCGTAATCTGGAACTTGCTTCATCCATTAAATCTATTGCCTTATCCGGTAAAAACCTGTCTGAAATATACCTATCAGATAGAACAGCCGCTGCAACAAGGGCAGAGTCTTTTATCCTCACTCCATGATGAATCTCATATTTTTCTTTTAATCCTCTTAATATAGAAATTGTATCTTCGACATTTGGTTCATCCACCAAAACAGGTTGAAATCTTCTTTCGAGAGCTGCATCCTTTTCGATATGTTTCCTATACTCATCAATCGTCGTAGCGCCGATACAACGTAATTCTCCCCTTGATAATGCAGGTTTGAGCATATTGGAGGCATCCACAGCACCTTCGGCTGAACCTGCTCCAACCAATGTATGTAACTCATCTATGAATAAAATAATTGCCCCTTCAGAATTTTCAATCTCCTTAAGAACAGCCTTCAATCTATCTTCGAATTCACCTCTAAATTTTGAACCTGCAATTAATGCTCCTAAATCAAGAGCGACAACACGCTTGTTTTTTAATCCTTCAGGAACATCACCAGAGACAATTCTTTGTGCTAATCCTTCGACAATTGCTGTTTTACCAACGCCTGGGTCTCCAATTAATACTGGATTATTTTTCGTCCTCCTTGATAGAACTTGAATTATTCTTCTTATTTCATCATCTCTACCGATAATTGGGTCAAGCTTACCAGCTCTCGCCATCTTTGTTAAATCTTTAGCGAACTTTTCTAATGCTTGATATTTATCCTCTGGATTTGGGTCAGTCACTCTTTGAGAGCCTCTAATATTTGCTAGAGCTTGCAAAATCGCTTCTTCTGTTGCACCAATTTTTCTCAATAAATCTCCAGCGGGTCCTTTCTCTTTTGATATAGAAATTAATAAATGCTCTGTGCTTAAGTATTCATCTTTTAATCTTTCAGCTTCAGTCCAGGCATCATCCAGAACCTTTTTCAATCTCATTGATAAATAAGACGGTTGCATAGAACCCTGAACTTTTGGTAATCTGTCAACAAGTTGAACAGTTTGATTTTCAATTGATTTCGGGTCAGAACCAATCTTCTGAAGAATTGGTTTAACTACGCCATCTTCTTGCTGTAATAAGGCTAAAAGAAGATGTTCAGGAACAATCTCCTGATTTCCATATTCCTCAGCGATATTTTGTGATGATTGAAGGGCTTCTTGTGCCTTTATAGTAAACTTATCCAGTTTCATTTCTTTTTATCTCCATCTTTATACTTTAAACTTCTAACATTAAACTTTCAACAACAAACTTTATATTGTGCAAATATTATGCCTACGAATTTAATATAAACTAATTTATTAAGCTAATAAAACTAACTCTCGTATTTATAACTCATTATATAATTTAAAATATAAAAATAAAAATAGTTTTTTATAAAAGACTTGAAATATATGTATCATATTGATACATAATATTACAAAATCAATAAAAAAATGTATCTCCCTTCGTTTTATCTTTGTCATTTTGTAATGGTGTTGTCATATAATCCTTTGGAGTGCGTAAGCCTATGCTTACGCCTTCGTTAGTGCAAGTCATACTTGCACAATAAACAAGGCGGTAGTATGACTACCGCACTCCATATAATAATAAAAAAGGCAGGAGTTTTTATCCTGCCTTTTATTCACTGTAACAAGAGATTTATCTTGTATAGTGGACGCATAATAGATTTTAAAAAATTATTGTCCACAAATTGTCTTGTAGGGGCGGGGTCACCCCGCCCTTCTATATGGGCGAGGAAACCTCGCCCCTACTACAATGCGATATAAATGTCGCACTACCGTATTTAATTATTCAAGCCCGATGGTATTGTCACTTGTAATACAGGCAATCTCGATGAAATCGGTTGAGGTTCACCCTCTTTAAGTGATGCATCATAAAATATGTAAGGACTTCCACCTGCAAGATATGAACCATTCGTTATGACTGAACCATAAATTATTGGATTACCCATACCATCGTGTCCATAATTACCATATGTAAAAATAATACCATCATGGAAAACATTCTCTGACCTGGCTGCATCTTCAGGATCAATGTCAGCTTCAATTTCATCAGGATCTCTTATGAGCATAGCAGGTGGTTGACCAGATCCCCGAACATCAAAATTACCAGCTACATATAATAAACCATGTGATGCACTTGAAATATTTCCAGTAAATGTAATATTTGTATAATTTGATCCGTCCACAGCTGGAGGGTTACCATTTGTTGTATCAAAAAATGCTACAAAAGCATCAGTTAAACTTCGATAATATTCTATTGCAGAATTTGCTGTAAGAGCAGATCCAGCACCGGTTGTATTTAAAACACCACCACTTATATATAATTGTCTGCTTTGCGAATCATACACATTACCATTAGCCGCAACTCTGAAATAAGTATCTCGGCGAATTGCGACATCCTTCCAGAACTCATAACCTTTATCAGGATCATTGAGTGTACGAAACTTATCAAGTGTTTGATTTATCTTATCTAATAAAGTTTGATCTTCAAATTGATAAAGTGCATCTCTATATTTAGTGCCCTGTTCCCATAATCCAACATCATTAATTGAACTATTATCAACAAGCCTTGTATTGTTGAGATCGGTTAAATATCCTGTTGATCTATATTTAGTCCATTCATCAATGTGTTGACCCGAATCAGCATTTGCTTTCCAGCCCCAGGGTGGATTACCGTTATCATTTTGCCTATTCATTCTCATTGCAATATCATCTATTCCCCACGCTTCACCCCACCATAAATTAAACTGCCCATTTACACCCATCATATTTGCGGCAATAATTCCTGCAGGAGAAATCAATGCTAATTCGTGAGGAGGACCTACATCCATATAAGCAATGCGAGTAACAGAGCCTCCCTGTTTCGTATATGCTATCGCTGTGCTTTCAAATGTAAAAAGTGTGTTAGCGGGGGCTCCTGAATGTGGTAACATAACTTTTAAATCAATAACTTTCCCATCATTCATTTCTATTTTGGTACTGGTTGTACTTTGGTTTATAACCTGCATTAGGGGATCTGTTGTCCCGAAAGCTGCATTTCTCGCATCTGTCCAAGGATCCGGATGAGTGTCCTTGAAAGAATCATAATAAGCAAAAAAATTACTAATTTTACTCTCATTATCAGATTGTCCAACCGAACCCAGATCCCCAGGATAACTAAAATAATGAAGTAGCTGATAGTTTCCGGCTTCTGCGGTCATAATCGATTTTTCTCTTGCCACAGACCTTTCTGTTAATCTATGAATGTCAAGAACATAACTTAAGATTGCCGCGATGGAAAAGCTAATAATAAATACGATAGCAATAACAATGATGATTGTACTTCCTCGTATGTTTCTTGAGTCCTTTATCATAATAAACTCTCCTTTCAAAGCGTCTTTATATATCTAAATATTTATTTCCAAAACACAATGTAGCGGTCGCATTTAGAGATCTCTGAAGAACTAACCAAAACCAACTGTAGCGGTGCGATTTATCGCACGAAATACACACGTCGGATAAATCCGACCGCTACAACTGAAGTATTTCAGAGATTTCATTTATGCGACAATAAATGTTTGATAAATCAAACTGCTACAATTTAAGCATTTCTTGGGAATACTCGGGTCGTAAAAGTGCCATTAAGTTGGTCAGCACTTGTCGTATTGTAACCTCTATATTTTCTATATATATAAGAAACTGATATTTCTATCATCTGGTCTGAATCAACCATTGTAAAAGTGAGATCCTGAACATATGGACCAAGGGTTCTCATTCTCAAAGGATTAGAAGTATTGTTCATATCACTATCATAAACAATATTCGAACCCACGAGTTTAATTTGACAGGTTTGAGAGCTGGGTAACTCTGTGGTTCTAAAGGAAATTGATTTTTTATCCGGACTCACTTCGACTGAGCTCCATAAAGCATTACGAAGCAAGTCGCTCATAGATTGAGCGGAACGAACAGCAGCAAGTTGCCTTGTCATTTGTGGAAATAATATCGCCTGTGATTTTCCATTGTAAAGCATAAGATAAGCCACAAAGGATAAAAGAAAAGTTATCAAGCCAAGGGCAACCATTACCTCAACTAATGTAAAACCTTTTATAAATCTTTTTTTGTATATAACTTTCATATTTTATTTCCTTCTATCTCTTTAAATTATATTATCAAGGTTCCTTTAATTGCGACATAATAAATTTTTAAAAAATATTGTTTACAAATCAAGGGTTCCGTATCACTACAAAGCTTCAACCCCTCACCTTAATCCTCTCCCCAGAGGGGAGAGGGAAGGGTGAGGGGGCATTTTCATTAATTTATGAACAATAATTATTCAAAATTTATAATGTCGCGTTACAATATTAAACATCAGGGGCAGCATACGTACTGATTGACTCACTGACACGTTTACTCGATAATCTCCCTGTTCGATTCCAACTTACAGTCACAACCACTTCAACTCTCTCGGGAGTAGTTATTTCAGAAAGTTCCGGCAGAACTCGTGTCCCATAAGCATCAACTTTAAAAATCTTTAAGTCAACGGTCGCCATCAAGTCGTCAGCTATATCCGCCGGTGTATTAAAATTATCAAGGATTACATCACTCACAGGATTCAAGGCAGAAAAGAGGTTGCGTCTGGTACGTTCAAGGTATTCGCGTGCAAAAGAAATAGCCGCAATTCTTTGTTTATCATATTCGGCAAACTGTCTTGCCAATATAATTGCAGAGATAGCACCTATGCCTATGATAAACACTATAACTGAAGCTATTAATACTTCAACAAGCGTAAAACCTCTCATTCTTCGTCCAATTCTATGTTTTTTCTCATTTTTATTCATCATTATTAATCTTTCCCTCTCTATTAATATATTAACCACATTATTTCGAACCATCTATTTAAAACCTTGAGTAAATAACTTAATAAAATATTAAGCAAATAACATACCGATAATCTACAAAAAAGTGTTAAAATCATAACTTATGCATTATCAATATGCTACAACACTAATAATTGTAACCATAAATTACTCCAATTGATAAAATTGTGTAATTCTGAACGCAAATCAACCAAAAATGTAAAATATTTTACATAACATCTCTAAAGCAATAATATTAAACAGTTACACAGAATTTCTATTCGAGACCTCTGCAGTATTTCAGAGGTCTCTACTCATAAATCTCCCATTGAGACGCATCTTTGTAAAAGGAAACATTTAAGGAAAATTGGGGACAGACGCAAGTCGTCTATCCCCTCAATTTCCTAACTGACACTCACAAGCTCCTTATTTGTAGGGGCGGGGTGGACCCTGCCCCTACATTTTATATGTTATTCTGAGTGTAGTGAAAAATTTTTTTCATTGTCTTAATATATTGAGATATTAGAGATTTCAATTATTATTTTATGACTTTTTCAAGGATTACACGTCGACCACCATCTTCATATTTCAAGTTATCTACCTGAAAGAAAGAAGTGACAATGCCTTTCCCTGGGGCAATTGGAAGTTGCTCTCTTCTTAAATACGAAAGATAATCTTCATAATTAAACCCTTTCCCTTCATCACTAATAATCCACCGCAACAATGTGGGTTGATATATAAATTCAATCTCAATTTTTCTTGAACAATAAGGTTCGGTTTCGAACAGGTTTGAAACGAGATTTTGAAATTCGTTATTTTCTAAAGCGGCAATTTTTTCATCCCGTGAAATCCCGAGATTTCCATGTTCAATAGCATTAATAAACATTTCGAGAAGGGCTTTCTGGACCTTAGCTGCTACCTCAGGGTCAAGATATTCGCGACATTTCTTAATAAGATAATCTAAAGCCCCTTGCATATGAAAGTAAGTGTTATTAATTTTTAATTTAACATTTTCTTGTTCTATAAAATGCTGAATATACAATTTCGTGGAACTCTCACTAATAAGATAAGTATATTTTTGAATAATCGAATATAAATCTAATACACGGAATGGTTTCGCCAAAAAAGAAGAGGCGCCTCTTTTGATAGCTTCGATGGTATATTCAGGATTATCATAAGCTGTGGTCACGGTAATATATGTTTCTGGGCTCTCTGATTTTATAGCTGTAACAAGCTCCAATCCACCCATCTTAGGCATTCGAATATCCGTAATAACTATAGGAGGATTAAATTGTTTGAATAGGTCTAATCCTTCTTTGCCATCTTTGGCGAGTAAAGGTGTCATATGCATTGTTTTAACAAAATCCGACAACATCGAAAGGGTTGCTGGATCATCTTCTACGATAAGAATGTTCATAGTTTATATCTCCTTATATTTTTTCTTCCCAATAAACTCCAAGTACTGAAGCTACTCTTGGCATTAACTTCCCTCTTGTTATTGGTTTAATGAGGTAATCACTAATTCCTTCATTGATACAATCTAATACAAGTTCCTTCTCAGAGTAAGCCGTGGTAACTATAATAGGTGAATGGGCTGATTTTATATTCTGTTTTAAGAATTTTATTCCTTCTGCTTCAGAAACACCAGGCAATCTGAGATCAACAAAAATAATATCAAATAAATCCTCATAATAATTTAGACAAGCCTCTTCAATACTTTGTGCCGAATCCACTTCGAACCCTTCTGCAATTAGAAGGTCTTTCATCAATTCTGCAGAGGGAGGGTCATCTTCAATTACAAGGGTATGCATTCCCCCCAATGAAAATCTAATTTTTTTCTTAATATTCTTTTCATCTTGTCCTAAGATTTTTAATATAGATCTTACCGTTTTTAAAATCAATGAAAAATTTTTCTCGACAAATGTTTGATCTAATATTTTCGACAGAAAAGCATTGTAATCAGGCTTATATGAAAGCGGTCGATCAGACTCAGAAGAGAGCGTAAGATTTTCTTGTTCATTGATTGCTTGAAGAATCCGATTAATAGTTGCTTTTTCAATAGCACGTTTGATTTGAATTTGCATACGCACAGGGTCATAGAGTGGTCGCACAATAAAATAGTCTTCAATCCTTCCATCTTGTGCCAAAGCTTGTATTTCTCTAACTTCACTTTTTGAACACAGTAAAAAGATCTGACATCCCCCAAAGGTCTGATGATTAATCAATTCTTGAATTATCTTCAACTCCCTCTCATTTTCCATATCAATTATAAGAATATCAGTTTTAATTTCTTTTTTCAGACCTAAACTTTCAACATCTTCTATGTTCCTAATTCCAATATCTAACTCTTGATGAAAACAAAATTTGCAAATGAGATCACTAATAAATTCATCTTTACAAATATATGTTACATATATTGGCTTGGTCACTGACTTCCTGAACATATCAGGGTCCTTAGGGTGTTCTATGAAGACTGTGACAATATGATCTCCTGCTCTCATACCTATTCTTGAGACACCTTTTCCCTCCAGGCAAAAGTTAGCACCAGATTCAGTGCCAGAAGGAATATTTAATAACCTTGTACCATCTATTGTTAAAATCTTAATATTTCCCCCAAAAATCGCTGTTCGAAGATCTATTCTTACAATAGAATTAATATTGTCTCCTTCTCTTGTAAAGAAAGGATGAGGTTTTACCTTAATCTTAATGATAAGATCATTTGAAGAAAGATAAATAGGTGAAAATTCACCTTCACCCTCAAATCTAATAGTTTCCCCATCAGAGATTCCAGGAGGAATATCGACTGTAATTTTCTTTTTATAATCAATAAATCCAGTTCCACTACAATCTAAGCAAGGAAAATCATAAATTTTCCCACACCCTTTACATACATCACAAGTACGTTCTAAACGCAAATCATCACAAACGACAATAATTTTCCCTTTACCAACGCATTTGGGACATATGTTCATCTTATTCCCTGGATTAGCTCCTGTGCCATTACAATTTATACATATTCTCTTTTGTGAAATAGTAATTGTCTCTCTTCCCCCCTTAACAGAAAGAAGAAAAGGAATTTCAATATTTCTAATAGTATCTTGAGGCTGGTAGGACTTCTTTTGATAACTATTTTTTACATCGCTTGAAAATAATGAAAAAATACTCCCTAACCTGATTTTCCTTTTAGCACTCGCCACAGCCGACTCAAAAATCTTAAATTCTTGATCATAAAAATTCCGTTTTGTTTCATCACTCAATATTTCATAAGCTTCTAAAATTTCTATAAATTGTTCTTCAGCAACTTTGTCACCACTGTTTTTATCGGGATGATATTTATTCGCAAGGATTCTGAATGCCTTCTTGACCTCATCACAAGTGGCTTTTTTAACTATTCCAAGAGTCTTGTAAAAATCCTTCTTAATCATATTTACCTTTTAATCAATTAAAAATCTAATTAGTCGATCTTGAAAAATCCTATTTTTGTTATTAATATTTAAAGGCAAGTTCACTTGACCTCGCCTATTATATTAATGCGAATCAAAACTTGTTATGGATTCTTCTACTTGGTCTTTAAACATTTGATAAATTGAGAAAAATTGTTTATCCTTCGAAAGAAAAATATCCACTATTTCTGGTTGAAAATGTTTTTCTCGTTCTTTATTTATTATTAATTTAGCTTCTTCATGAGAAATCGCTTTATGATAACATCTATTTGACCTCAAAGCATCATAAACATCGGCTAATGCAACGATTCTTCCTGCCACAGGGATCTTCTCCACTCTTAATCCCTTTGGATAACCACTACCATCCCACTTCTCATGATGTGATAATGCAATATCAATTCCCATTCGAATAAATTCGTTATCAGGATATTCCTTATATACAGCACGTAATGTCCCTGCACCTATTGTGGTATGTGTTTTCATAACCAACCATTCTTCCTCGGTTAACTTATTGGGTTTAAGTAATATTTTATCAGGAACACCTACCTTACCAATGTCATGAAGGGGGCTGGAGGCATAAATGTTTTCAATGAATGTTTTATCAATCAACGATTTATATTTTGGTAATTGACTGAGTTGTTCTGCGATAATTTTGCAGTATTCTCGAATTCGTTCGAGATGTTCACCCGTCTCAAGGTCGCGTGATTCTGCGAGTTTTGCCATTGCAAAAATAACGGCAATTTGTGTATTAGAAACTTTTTTTACCTCTTCACGCACCCGTTCTTCGAGATGAAGATTATATTCTTCTATTTGCCGTTGATAAGTTTCTTCCTGGTCATACAACCTTTTCTTCTCCAGAGATGCACTTAGTCGTGCCTGAAGCATCGTTGCATTAAACGGCTTGATTAAATAATCATCAGCTCCACGTTCTATGCATCTTACAATACTTTCCACATCATCTATAGCAGAAATTACAATAACAGGGATATGACAAAATTTATTATTCCCTTTAAGGTGTTCTAAAACCTGAAATCCATCCATTTCTGGCATCATAATATCAAGAAGTATAATGTCAGGTAAAACCTTATTAATAATGGACAATGCCGAAAGCCCATTTTCAGCAAGCATTGTTTCATATCCTAATTTCTTCATCATATTAAAAAGAAGCTCTCGGTTGGTTTCCATATCATCTACAATAAGAATTTTAGAAGTATTACCCATTAGGTTAATCCTTAATCTTTATAAATATAACCACAGAGAACACAGAGGTTTTATTGAAATTGAGAATAAATAGTATTTCTCTGTTTTCTCTGTGGTTCACAGATTTTTTATTTTAATTAAGATACTTCTCTAACATCTCAAATAGTTCTTTCAATTGAATAGGTTTCGCTAAGTAATCAGTACATCCTGCATCCAAGCACCTTCGCTCAGCCTCTTTGCCTGCAGAAGCAGTCAAGGCAATAATTGGAGTATTCTTGAATTCAGGCATTTGACGCAATTTCCGGGTTACTTCCAGACCATCAATCTTCGGCATTCGAAGATCCATAAGAATTAATTCTGGTTTCTGCGATACAGCAAGGTCTATTGCTTCTTGTCCATTTCTTGCTACAATTGTTTGGTGATTCTTAATACTGAGCATCTCAATAATAAGAGTAAGATTTGTTTCATTATCTTCGGCAACAAGGATCCGATGCCCTGTTGTTGTTTGCTCAGATTTTTGTTCCGATTCTGTCATATTTTTATCCCTTCTTTATCATCTTGTCATGCTGAACTTGTTTCAGCATCTCTTATTTCCCATCATTAATGAGATTCCGAAACGAGTTCGGAATGACATTCTGTGGTAAAGTAAACCAGAACGTACTTCCCTTTCCCAGTTCACTCTCGACACCAATTTCACCACCAAGTAAATTAACTAATCTTTTAGTTAATGCCAAACCAATCCCCATACCTCCCAATGCCTCATCTCGAACACGGTCAACTTGATAAAACTCACTAAACAATTTTTCCTGATCTTTAGGTTCAATCCCTATACCTGTATCTGTAACACTTATCATAATATTGTTTGGATTCATAGATGAACGAATTGTTATACTACCTTCATCTGGTGTATATTTTATGGCATTATCCAGTAGACTAAGTGAAATTTGTTTAAATATATCTTTATCAGCACTAATCTCTAAAATCTGCGGGTCACATTCAATATTAACTTTGAAATTCTTTTTATTCAACTGTGAATCAAGCATATCCACCACTGCTTTTATACTTTCTTCAATGTTAAATTTCTCAATATTAATTTTCGCTTTCCCCATATCAATCCTAATAATAGTAAGAAGACCATCAATCAAGGAGAGTAAGTGTTTAGAAGAACTTTCTACTTGAGCTATATAACTCATTTGTTTCTCATTTAAAGGTCCATAGAATTGTCCTGCCAATAAGTCCGTGAAACCAATAATACCATTAAGTGGTGTTCGCAACTCGTGACTCATTGTTGATAAAAATTTATTCTTATGTGCATTTGCTTCTTGTAATTGAATATTTGCTTCCTCGAGAACTTCCAAAGCTTTTTCAATTTCCTTCGTTCTCTCTTTTACCTTATCTTCTAATTCCAAATTGAGAACTTTTATCTGTTCAAAGAGATTTGCGCGTTCCTTCTCTGCCTTCTTACGCTCGGTAACATCTCTAAAGATACCTAATAAATACTTTCTTCCACCCAGCGTTACAAGTGAAGTGTTAACGTCACAATAAAAGACACTGCCGTCTTTCCTTTTCACCGGAAGGTCTTCGGCTAATTCAATCTCTCTTTTTACCTGTTTATCAAACTGCTCTAATACATAGGGTAAATCTTCCTTGGGGTGAATGTCCGGGACATTTATTCTTTTTATCTCTTCAAGGCTGTAACCCAGCATCTGACAGATTTTATTATTGCCGGTAGCAAATATATTTGCCTCCAAATCCATTAGTATTATTCCGTCGTTTGCATTATTAAAAATGACCCTAAATCTTTCTTCTGAATTCTTCAGCGTCTCCTCCGCCTTCTTGCGCTCGGTGATGTCACGCGAGATCGTGGAAAATACTTCGACTTCTCCGTTAGATGCCTTATGCGAAGAGAGCACCATCAAAACGGGTATCTCATGTCTATCTCTTATGTTCAAGAAAGCACATTCACCCGTCCATACGCCGTCGCGCACAGCAGCAGGCAATATCTCCTCGACGAACATTTTATTTGTCCACTCAGGGTGAACATCGTAGATTTTTAGCTTCGTCACATCTTCATCGTTACCGATACCGCACATTTTACGTCCGGCCTTATTTACATAGATAATGTGCTTATCTTTTGCGTCGGCAAAGCCGACAAAGTCGGGAGTTGCCTCAATAATTGCAATAAGCTGTTTCTGCGCTTCTTCCATCTTCTTGCGCTCGGTGATGTCATACATCAACCCGTTTACTGAAACGACATTGCCTTGCTGGTCTTTCTCCCAATTAGTATGACTTTCCACCCAACGCACGGTTTTGTTTTTTCTGATGATACGGTAGGTAGTAATGACCCTCTCTATCTTCTTTTTGGCTTCGGCTGATTCCGCCAACACCCTTTCCTTGTCATCAGGATGAATTGTATTTAACCATAACATTGGATCTTTTAACCACTCTTCCACCGTATAACCGTAAATGTCTTCGACGGCTTTGTTCACATACGTTGCAATAGTGGTTTTCGGGTCAGCACGGTACACCAATTCGCTGATGTTTTCGGTTAGATTTCTATATTTTCCCTCAGATTCCCGCAGCACCTCCTCCGCCTGCTTGCGTTCAGTTATTTCTTTATTGAGGTTTTCAATAGAGGTTGTTGAAGTTTTTAAATTAGCGGCCATTGCGTCAAATGCCCGGGAGAGCTGTCCAACCTCATCTTTCGCATCTGTGCTTAACTTGTAATCTAGATTGCCGCTGCCGATAACCTCTGTTCCTTTGTGCAGCTTATGGAGCGGGCCGGTGATTAACTTAGCGAGGGATATACCTAATAACCAAGCGGCAATTGGCACAATAAATAAAACCAGGAAAAAAATCAGGCGGAGTTTAGCCAGAGGCGTAAGTGCCTCTTTTGCATCTATCTCGGATAAAACCGCCCACTGCATCTGGGGGATGTATTCATGTGCCCCCAGAACCTGCACACCGCGATAATCAGGAAAAACATCTACCCTTTTCTTTTTGGATAATATGTGTTCTCTACTTTTATGCAAACGAGCAATCCTTATATTTTCGGTATCCACTTTCTGCTTTAGGACCACATCTTCTTTAGATCTGGAAGGGGTGATCATAAACCCGTACTTATTGACGATATAAATCTCACCCGTATCGCCCATGCCGGTTCTCTCTGCAACGATACTATTTAACTTATCTAATGTCTCCCTTGCCACAAGCACACCTAATAATTCACCTGTTTGGCTGTCTAAAAATGGCGTGGATACGGCCATCAAAGGCTCTTTAGCTACCTCAGAATAATAAGCATCCTTAATGTAAGTTTCTTTCTGGCCGCCAAGAAAAATGGAATCCGTAGATTTATCCAATCCTACATTGCTTTCGTTGCTAGAGGCCACCACTTTGCCGGTCTTATCCAGCAGCAGAAATTCAGCTATCGCAGGATTGATCTCTTTTGTCCTGGCAAGCCTTTTCATCGCCACCTCAAAGGCGTCGCGCCATCCACTATCTTCTTTGCCATTTACTTTTAATAAATTCTCCAGGACCACGCTTTTTGATAACTGCCCAACAGAAGCTTTCAGCATCTCAAGGTAGGTTTCTATATGATCGGCCCGCGAGGAAACTGCCGTGTCTAAATTGTTATATATAGACTTTTGCAAAGCGTCTTTCGCAATTGAATAAAAAATAGACGCGGCAATACTGGAAAGAATTAAAGTACCGGCCAAAAAAGAAAGGCTTATTTTATTGGCTATCTTCATAGAGTTTTCCTAAAAGCGTATGGTTTAAGAATTTTGACGCATCGGGCTTTTGAGAAATTCTGCCGTTTTCGAGTTTAACCTCCACATTTTTTCTGAGGTAAAGTAAACCAGAAAGTACTTCCTTTTCCTCGTTCACTCTCAACGCCTATATCACCTCCTTGTAACTTCACAAGACGTTGCGTTAATGCTAAACCTATCCCCACACCACCCAACGATTCATCTCTCACTCTATCTACTTGATAAAACTCACTAAATATTTTTTCCTGCTCTTCTGGTTCGATTCCAATACCAGTATCAGTCACACTTATCAATATCTTACCGGGTTCCTTAGATGCTCGAATTATGATAGAACCCCCTTCTGGTGTATATTTTATCGCATTCGTAAGAAAATTGAGTACAACCTGTTTGAACTTACGATTATCAGCTTGAATTACACCTATATTAGGGTCACATTCAATTTCAAGTTTATGACCCTTCTTATTTAATTGGGTTTTAATCATTGTTACTATGGCATTAATAGCATCCACTAACACAAAATCTTCTAAATTTATCTCTATTTTACCCGCATCAATTTTTGCTATATCCAACAAATCAGTAATAAGAGACAAAAGGTGTTTTGAGGAACTGTCGACCTGTTTAACATAACTTATTTGTTTTTCATTAAGAGTTCCGAAGAATTGACCTGCCAACAAATCAGTAAAACCAATAATTGCATTTAAAGGAGTGCGTAGTTCATGGCTCATAGTTGATAAAAACTTGTTTTTAAGTACGTTAACCTCTTGCAATTGTCGGTTTGTCCCTTCTAACTGTTTAAGTGAATCTCTAAGTTGTTGTGTTCTTAACTCGACTGTCCGCTCCAAATTACTTCTTTCTTTTTCCAATTCAATCTCAATATGTATCAAGTCGGTGATATCATTACCATAGATATTGACATAACCCGCATCAATAAAAGGAACAAACAGTATGGAATAAATTTTATCATCACAAGAAATTTGAGTATACTTTTTAGAATTAGTTTCAAAAGTTTCTGAAACCCACTTAACAATCTCTTTAGGTAGAACATTACCCACTCGTATATTCCAAAAATTTAATAGTATAGAGCTGGCATCATTTGCATAAATTATTTGACCATCTTTTTGCGTTCTAATAACTGGTTGAGGATTTTCGCTCGGAAATCTTGCCAATATTTTTATTTCTTCCTCATCTCGTTTACGTATGATAATTCCTCCAAGTGTATTAGCAATGGCTACCAAAAACATTTCTTCCTTTTCACTATACGAATGCCCTTCTTTCACATATAAATTAAGTACACCAATAGTTTTGCCAGAAACTATAATGGGAACACAATAATGACCATAATGACCATGAGGTGAAATCCCATCATATTTAACTGTGTGAAAATCATCGATAGAACTGCTAAATTGTATCTTTTGAGTTAATGCGGCTTGTCCACAATGACATTTACCAAAAAGAATTCGTTTACACTCTCTCAAAATTGGTTCGGGGAGTCCTTTTTGAGCCTTCATAACTAATACATCCTGCTCATCTTCAACAAGAAATATACAACCTTTCTTTTCGATATCAAGCCAGGAAGTAGTGAGTAAAATATCAAGAAAACGTTTTAAAAACTCAGCGAGTGAAATATCTTTATGTGATAAATGGAGAATTGCATTTAACACAAATTGTGATTGATAGTTCCACTGAATTTCTTTTTCTAACTGTTTGCTTTCTGTGATGTCATGAAAATACCAGATTCTACCATAATATTCACCCTTTGAACCGACTAAAGGTGAAGAATATCTATCAAAAACTCTGCCATCTTTGAGCTCTATTTCGTCTCTGCTTTTTTCCTCTTTGTGAGAATAAAGATAGATTACTTTCTTAATGAAACTATCAGGGTCTTTTAATTGATTCAGGACATATTGAAGCAATTGTTTATCATCTCTTGTGTCGAATATCTTCTGTGGCACATTCCACATTTCTGCAAACCGTTTGTTGAATAAGATAATATTGCCCTCATCATTTACAACAAGAATACCATCAATCGATGTCTCTGATTCAGCCTCTAAGAGAATGGTTTTAAACAAAAGTTCTTTTTCCGCACGCTTGCGCTCCGTGATGTCGCTGAAAAAACCTACGTTGCACTCTTTTCCATCAATCACTATCATAGTGGTAGAGATGTCCGCATATAGTATAGTACCATCTTTGCGGAGACACGGAACGTTTAAAGATACTATTTTGTCGCCGCGTGCCTGTGCCATAAATTCATCCAGTACCCACTCCAAATCCTTCTGAGGGTGAATATCGTTTACGCTCATCTGTATTAGTTCTTCCTTCGTATAGCCCAACATTCGACACTGGGCTGGATTAGCATACATAAATTTCTTGGTCTTGATGTCTGCGATCAGTACCCCCTCCGCCGCATTTTCAAACAGGGCACGGTACCGAGCTTCGCTTTCCCGCAATGCTTCCTCCGCTTGTTTGCGTTCCATGATATCTATCATAATATGAACAGCCTTAAATAAATTATTGGATTCATCAAATACTGGGTCAACCGAAACGTGAAACCATTTATCATCAAGTTTTAATTCAAGTTTTTCTCGTGAGTGAGTATTAAGCATCTGTTTCATAGGGCAATTTTCTATAAAATCAGTTGAGTTATGCATAAGTTTATAGCAATGTTGACCAATAACTTCTTTGAATGGTTTTTGAAGAAGATTTTTCATTGACTGATTGCATCTAAGGATTATCCCTTCTGTATCTAACAGGAAAACCGCATCTGATATAGAATCAAATGTAGTTCGCCATTGCTTTGCATCATCCTGAATCTTTCTTTCTAACTTTTCTTTTTCCTTTTTTTCCTTTTTCTTTTCAAGAGCACCTTTTATGGCTGGACCAAAGCGAATCAGATGGTCCTTAATTACATAGTCCGAAGCTCCAGCTTTCATACAGTCAACAGCCGTCTCCTCATTAATAGAGCCTGTGACAATAATGACCGGAATATCGGGAGTAAGTTCTTGTGCCAATCTTAATGCTTCCATACCGGTAAAATTCGGAAGTTGGTAATCGGAAAGAATAATATCAGGTGTGAAATCTTTTAATTCTTTTTTGAAGGCTTCTCTTGTATCCACATGCTTTGAGAGGAAGTTTATTTTAGCTTTAGATAGTTCTCGCACAACTAACTCTGCATCAGCAGGAATATCTTCAAGTATAAGTATACGCAGTTTCTCATCCATCATAATCCTCCAACTTTGCTGTCTTAGCGACTTTGCGAGAAAAAATAATTTCTTAATATTCAAATAAAAGATAGTTTCACACAAAGAACGCTAAGAAAGAAAGGAAAGAATTAACCATATATGCATTCACTAAAAACAGGCGAGACCAAGGTCTCGCCTACTAAAGTAGGGGCATATTGCTTATGCCCTGAAATTATTGGGCACGTGCAACGTGCCCCTACCGCACTTCACATAATATCAGATTAGGAAATTGTCATTCCGAACTTGTTTCGGAATCTCGTTAGGACGAAAAAAGAGATGCTGAAACAAGTTCAGCATGACAGGAAACGAAAACGAGAGATGCTGAAACAATACTGAATCAAGTTCAGCACAAGGTTCAGAATGAAAGAAAATTGTTATAATAGATAAATACTTCTATGAATTTAATTCTTTAATCCCATAATTACCTTGGGATTATAATTTATTATTAATATTTGGCAATGTAAAATAGAAAGTTGTACCTTCATTCACTTTTCCTTCAGCCCATACTCGCCCATTATGTTTGCTTATAATCCGCTCCACAATCGCTAATCCTATCCCTGTCCCCTCAAATTCTTGAGTTGTTTGCAACCGTTTAAATGGCACGAATAATTTATTTGCATCCTGCATATCAAACCCGATCCCATTATCTTTAATATAATAAACATTTTGATTAACTTCAATCTTACTCCCAACTTCAATTGTTGGTTGCTCTCTTGTTCGGGTGAATTTAATCGCATTGGATAAAAGATTTATAAAAACCTGACGTATCAATGATAAGTCACCTTTAGCCGAAAGAAGCGGCTTTATATCCAATTGTGTGGTCTGTTTGATGGAAGGTTTGAGTTCCTCAAAAACAGAGTTTACCAGCTCTTTTATGTCTATATCTAACAGCTTAACCTGTGTATGTCCTAAATGAGAGAAGTCAAGAAGGTCTCTAATTAATTGATTCATTCGCTTTGTGTTAGAAGATATAATATTCAAGAAACGTTGTGCATCAGCATCGAGATGGCTTGAGTAGTCTTCTAATAAAACATTTGCAAAACCTTCAATTGTATGTAAGGGATTTTTCAAATCATGAGAGACAGAATACACAAAAGCCTCGAGTTCTTTGTTAGTTTCTTGGAGCTGTTTTGTGCGTTCTTCTACTAATTCTTCAAGATGTAAATGATATTTTTGCAACTCTTCCTCTGCTCGCTTCCGCTCGGTGAGGTCCACCATCGCAGCGAGGCACTCTTGCCCATCCTCGGACGCCCTGGCCTCAATTTGCACATAGAGCTGGTGATTCCCTGCTTTCAAGAGTATCGTCTCGCAAGTCTCTTTTGCCTGTCTCTCAAATACCTTTTTCAGGAAGGCGTTGAAGGCGGGGCGGGAATCATCGGAAACAAAAATCCCAAAGCGACGGTTCACCAGCCGCGAGCGCTCCAATTCGAGCAGGCGCGCCCCGGTGAGGTTCATCCGGCAGATCGTCCCGTCGCTGTCCAGGGTAAAGTAGCCCACGGGGGCGAAATCGTAGAGGTCGGTGTATTGGGCAAGAAGCGCCTCTACCTCATTCCTGGTCTGCTGGAGCTCCTCATTCTGTATCTCCAACTCAAATTGGTGAATCTGCAGTTCTTGAACGAGCCGCATCAGGTCTTTCTCCGTCTCGGGACGGACCACTTCTTTCTTACTCTCTTTCAGCCTCTTTTCTGCCCGTCGGCGCAGCTCAGCCGCATCTACTATCTTATCCTGGCTCTTTTTCATGGAGTGGTCTCCTTCGTTTCTTCAGACCCCGGAATTGTTTCTGCACCCTTCTCGCTTTGTCCACGTTTTATTTCAGCCTGCAACTTCTCCTCGGATTGGTCCAGCTTTATGTCTTGTTCTATGATGTGTTCTTCCAAACCGGCTTGCGTTTTGCGCAACTTCGCCTCTAGCGTTTTGGAAATGGTGATGTCCATAAAGGTGATCACAACGCCGTCAATTATGTTTTCCAGGGTGCGGTAGGTCATAATGCGCACCATAAACCATCGCCCGTCGCGGGTAGCGACCTGTTTCTCGTGAAAGACCAGCGTTCGCATCACCTCCCGCGCGTCCTCAGCCAGTTCCGGGTAGAGCAAGTCGCAGGCAATATCCGTGATCAGTCGCCCCACGTCACCCGGGATTAGCTTGAAAACTCTGTTCGAACCAGTCGTGAAAAGCCGCACGCGGAGTGCGTTGTCCAGAAACAAGGTGACAATGTCCGTGCTGTCGAGTAAGTTCTTCATGTCGTTGTTCAACCGAGACAGAGCGTCCATTTTTACCTGCAACTCATGATTGACCGTCTGAAGTTCTTCGTTCATGGACTGCATCTCTTCCTTGGAAGTGGTTAGTTCCTCGTTGTTGGACTGGAGTTCCTCATTGGTGGACTGCAATTCCTCGTTAGTGGATTTGAGTTCTTCCTGGGAGGTCTGCATCTCTTCGCGGGTGGTCTGCAACTCCTGGCGGGCTTGCTCGAAAGCCCGCTCCAGTTCCGCCACCCGGGCGCTGCGGGTAGTGGCACGTTGGGTTCTGCTCGTTGCTTTGTTTTCGGGGGGCGTTGCCACGTCTGTAAAGACGATCATCACCATCCCGCTCAGTGCCCCCGGCTCCTTGAGCGGCTGGACGGTGATGTTCACTGTCTGCGTCCCTCCATTGGTCCCTACTACCACGTTCTTGAGTGCAATCTCGCCTTTTTGTCGGAGTGCTTTCTGGAAGGCACCGGTCAGTTCGTAGCGCAATCCCTCGCGAGCCATAGCAAAGATGTTCCAGTTTGCCTTGCCGGCTGCCGGTTCCAGGTACTTGCCCGTTCGCCCATTAATGTAAAGAATATCTCCTTTGTTGTTGACCAACACAGCCGCCGGTGAGTATCGTTGCAATAGCAGTTGATCCGCCATCGACTGTAGATTCGCCTCTGGTTTCAACACTTTCGGCAGTTGTGGCGCGCCTGGCAGGACAGAGACAAACGAGGTAGGAAACTCGACCGGCTCCGCCCGTAGGGCGGACTCGAGCCGCCGATAAATCCGCGATTTGTTGTCCAGTGGTGCGAAGAGGTCGGTAAAACCGCCGATGGTCTCCGCACTCCCTAAAAATAGTATGCCGCCGGGATTCAGGCTGTAATGAAAAAGCGGCATGAGTTTTTTCTGCAGTTCCGGGATCAGGTAGATGAACAGGTTCCTGCAACTCAAGATGTCGAGCTTGGTGAAGGGCGGATCCATAATGATGTTCTGCGGGGCAAAAATCACCATCTCCCGTATGGGCTTGCCAACCTGGTAGCCGCGCTCTTTCTTGACGAAGAACCGGCTCAGTCGCTCCTGCGACACATCCGCAATGATGTTGGCTGGGAAAACGCCTTCACGAGCTTTCTCAATGGCGTCCCGGTCCAGATCGGTGGCGAAGATCTGGAGCGTAAAGTTTTTTGCCGGCTTGATTTGCTCCAGCGCTTCTTTGAAGACAATGGCTAAGGAATATGCCTCCTCCCCGGTAGCGCAGCCGGGCACCCAAGCCCGAAGAGCCTGACTTGGCTGGCGGTCTGCCAGAAGCGCCGGAATGACCTCTCCTTTCAACATTTCCCACAATGCAGGGTCGCGGAAAAAATTCGTTACACCAATCAAAAGCTCCTTGAACAACAGCTCCAGCTCCTCGTGATTCTCCTGCAGCAACCGGACATACGTAACAATCTTGTCAATTTGTTGGATACCCATTCGCCGCTCGATCCGGCGGTACACTGTGCTCTTCTTATACATAGAAAAGTCGTTGCCCGTCTGCTCCCGCAGCAGGATCACGACCTTTTCGAGGGCGCTCTGAGCCTTGTCTTCCTGGGCGAGACCGGGCTTGGCGATGAGGGGGGCGTGTTGGAGATAGGCGATGATCTTTCCGGGAAGTTCTTCCACCGGTGCAACGACATCAGCCAGCCCGGCGTCAATGGCACTTCTGGGCATACCATCGAATTTAGCCGAGGTCGGCTCCTGCACAAAGACCACTCCTGCTTTTTCCTTGATGGTCCTCAGTCCCATTGTCCCATCTGAGCCCATGCCCGAGAGGATAACGCCGATACTCCGCTCCTGCCGGTCGTCCGCTAAGGAACGGAAAAATAAATCAATCGGCAGGCGAAGACCCCGGGGCGCCACAGGATCAAGCAGGTGCAGGACTCCATGCAAGATGGATATATCCTTGTTTGGTGGAATCACATAGACACTGTTCCGCTGAATCCTGGTGCGATCCTTGATCTGGATAACCTTCATGGCAGTTACGCGCTGGAGCAGTTCCACCATGATGCCTTTATGCGTCGGGTCCATGTGTTGGACGATGACATATGCCATACCACTGCCTTTCGGCACGTTTCTCAGAAACAGTTCCAGAGCCTCCAGCCCCCCAGCGGAAGCGCCGATGCCGACGATGGGGAAAGGGCGGCTTGCTCTATGCGAATCGTCCGCTTGTGGGGAAGGTGTTTCTTTTGGTACAGCATTAGCCGGTTTTTTCTGCCGTCGTTCGGGTTTAGTTTTCTTTTTCATGGTTCAATTTCTCCTTTTTACCCGCCGGGGATGACCAACAGCCCAGCAGGACAACGATAGGCATCTGATCAATCGCATGCACCAGCCGGATGAATAACTCTTCCAGGTCATATTCGCCTGTCTCCTCGATCTCGCTGCGTTTGACGTGAACGTAGTCAATCGCCAGCTTCTTGCGGGTGATCAACGCCTTCAGGTCGAAGCCGAGTGAGACGACGTTATTAGTCAGTTCCTCGGCGGTTTCTTCAAATGCCACAAAAACACCAGGCTCCTGATATTCCACGGTGCCGTGAACCAGAAACTTCATAGCCAGGAGCGTTTTGCCACAGTCGGTGGTGCCGCAGAACAGCATGGACCGCCCGGTGGGCAGCACGCCGCCGGTGATTTCGTCGAGTCAACGAATCCCGGTGGGGGATTTCGAGAAGGTTTTGTTAAGAGGATTCACTCTGTTTCTTTTCGTGGCTCGTTTGCTCCTTATTTATAATAACCTCTTCAGGATTACAATTTGAGAACTCTGAAAAACTACGAGATTCTTCGCTTCGCTCAGAATGACACTGTAGGGGCGTATCGCGATACGCCACTATAAACCGCTCCAGAAAGGTAAGTGACTGTCATTGTGAGGAGGCAAAGCCGACGAATCAATCTCATATTTTATGTAAAATGTTAGTTTTTCAGAGGTCTCAATTTGAGATTTCTGAAATATTAGGTTTTTTAATATATGGTTGAGATTGTTCAGTTAGTTTTGTAGGGGCAGACCCCTGTGTCTGCCCTTACATAAGGCGAACACGGAGGTTTCACTCCTACATCTCGCAAAGACATAGTAAGAGACGCATATATGCGTCCCCTACAACAGACAAAAATATAGCAAAATTGATGTTGTGGTGCGAGATTTATCGCGCAGTTTTTGCGACATAAATGTTACACCACAATTTTTCAGAAATCCCTATTTGCTAATCTTCTAAGGCATTTGATTATCGGAACGGTGGACTAATTCTTTAAGTGTTTCAGGAAGCTTGTGAAATTCCGTTGATTTATCGAAAAAATACTCCGCACCTAATTCCAAACATATATGCCGATATTGAGGATAAGGATAGTTGGTAAACACTATTACTATAGGAGCAGGCTTCTTTGTCTTAATCTTCTGTAGCACACTGATTCCACTCTCCCCTGTCATTCTAATATCTAATATTACAACATCAGGATTGAGTTTCTCAACTAACTCTATAGCTTCATCAGAATTCTGGGCTTGACCAATAACTTTTACCCCTTCAATTTCAGAAATCATTGCAATTAATCTTTCACGCATTATATCCGAATCATCTACAATAAGAATTTTTACAAACACTTGTTTTTCTTTTTCTGTTTTTTTCATTGAACTTAATCTAAAAACTCCTACTCATAAGTAAATGGGAAAAATATTATAATGGTATCAGTATAAGTCTGATTTTTTTGTAGGATTTTTACTCTCTCTTTTGTAAGTATTTTTCCTACAAAAATAGTTGGTGAGTTAGGATGAATTGCAAAAGTCTGAAGAAATTGTTTGAAAAAATTTTTAAGGCAAAGTTGTAGTGCGAGATTTATCTCGCACTACCCTGCGACATAAATGTCGCACTACAATATTTCAGGGCTCTGAAATATTGTAATTATCAGAAAATTTTGAATAGTTAGGTATTTTAATTCACTAATTTGTTTTCTATGGCATAACGTGTTAATTCTGCATTACTCTTCATTCCCATTTTCTCTAAAATACGATATCTATAAGTACTAATGGTTTTTATACTCAGTGACAATTCTGCTGCAATCTCTTTTTGTGTTTTCCCGGACGAAATCAGACACATTACCTGAAACTCACGATCAGAAAGGATTTCATAAGACAATTTATCAGTTTTCTTATCCAAATTAAAAGCTAATTTTTCAGCTAATGAAGCAGTGATATATTTCCCTCCCACCGATACTTTTTTGATTGCAGTTATCAACTCTTCTGGAGCACTTTCTTTTGTTAAATATCCCGAAGCACCAGCTTTTAAGACTCGTTCCGCATATTGCTCTTCGGGATAAATACTTAATACCAAAACAGGAAGTTTAGGTTTCTGACTTTTTAATTGCTTTAATATATCCAATCCACTTTTATCGGGTAAAGAAATATCTAACACAACTACATCGTATTCCTTTTCACTTATTTTCTCCAGAACTTCTTTCCCCGTGCTTGCTTCGTCAGCTACAACTATATTAGGCGTCTCTTCGAGAATCTGTTTCAGACCTCTTCGAACAATAGCGTGGTCATCAGCGATTAATATTTTTATCATAGATTCATTCCTCTTCAAAGATTATTTCTCGCAAAGACGCTAAGTTCGCAAAGTTTGAAAAGAATAATCTAATAAAATATTTAAATTAATTTGATTGCTCTTTTATCTATTTTTATTTATTTTTTTATTCTTAGCGTTCTTAGCGCCTTTGCGTGAGATTATTTTTTCTTCATTTATTATTCTTGGTGTCTCTGCGTGAAATTATTAATTATTAATTGGAATGCTCACTGTTACCGTTGTCCCTTTGCCTTTAACACCTTTAATCACAACATTTCCATTAAAAGAATAAACACGTTCTCGCATTCCGATTAATCCCAATGATTTATGGTCAGAAATCTGCTTTTCTGTAATTCCCTTACCGTTATCAGTGATTTCAAGTATTAAATTACTATCTTTCTTTATTAATTTCACTCTAACCTTCTTTGCTTTTGAATGTCGAGCTACATTTATCAATGCCTCTTGAAGAATCCGGAAAATTGTTGTGGAAAGGGCTTTACTCACAACAATCTCTTTATAAAGCTTAATTTCAACTTTAATTCCTGAACGTTTTTGAAATTCTTCTGTCAGCC
>Ga0315289_10001811_pt1 | contig 33266 bp, 23 predicted proteins | sample YL17G11_40_MG_FD_203452 | JGI IMG/M metagenome (GOLD analysis project Ga0315289, IMG submission 203452) | Sediment microbial communities from Yellowstone Lake, YNP, Wyoming, USA - YL17G11_40 | ecosystem: Environmental > Aquatic > Freshwater > Lake > Sediment | place: USA: Wyoming | collected... | reverse complement strand
CCGATGAGGTTTGGGAGACAAATCACCAGAGCGACCAGAAACGCGATGAGGTACAGGACGTAGGCTCTGCGGACCAACTGGCATCAGATGCGCTTCGTGTCCGCGCCGGGGGAGACTAAGCGTGTGTGACGCTCCTCGGAGAAACGGCGTGACAATTGAGACGTGTCTGAGCATGGCCTCATTTTGCAGTATTGCACCCCTATTCTGGAAGAGCCGGAAACGGCCTCCCTCCCCCACCATGATTGCGGATTAAATCACGGTGAATTCGGTCCGAAATCGCCCTAGTCGCTCAGAATGCGCTTTTTTCCCGACTCTTCTCGTTCTCACCTAGGACTAGCAAAATCAGTTTGATAAGAGTCGAGTTCCAAACTAGGAAAGAAGAAAGAAAGGAACTAGAGGTTCCGTGAGGTTTGTTCTAGTGGATGTGCATTACAGCGCCGGCGACCAGCGTATACGACGTGTTCGCTGTTCCGTCGCTGAAGCGGAACGTGTAGGTGCCTGGTAAGAGTTCCATGTCCTGCGTGAACGTCCGCCAGCCGCCTGCATTGTAGCTCGTGCACTTGCCGCTGTCTGAGTGAACCCTCACCGTCTGGAAGGTCACTGTTGGGTTTGTGCCAATGTTCTGCCACTTGGTGAATGTACCACCAGCATAGGAGACCCGGAATCCATAATTGGTATCGCTAATCATAAGTACCATGCTAACTGTTCCATCACTGCCTGTAGTACCGAAAGTTGCCCAACTGCCAGTGTTATACTCCACTACGCCGCCGCTAAGCCCCTTCCCACTACTATCCTTCAGCTGAACCACCACCGTCGCCATCTGGAAGGTCACTGTTGGGTTTGTGCCAATGTTCTGCCACTTGGTGAATGTACCACCAGCATAGGAGACCCGGAAATTGTACGTGTTAGGAGCCAGCGCCATGCTAACCGTTCCGTCGTTGCCCGTGATACCAAACGCTTTCCATGTGCCGCCATAGTATTGCACAATGCCACGGCTGAGCCCGTTCCCGCTGCCATCCAGAAGCCTGACAGTAACCGGAGGTACAGTCACGTTGAATGATCCTGACGCAGAGTTACCAACCTTATCCTTCGCAGAACAAGACACACTCGTTGTACCCGCTGGAAATGTTGAACCACAAGCCGGTGTGCACGTGACGGGCACGGGACCATCCACGAGGTCCATAGCAGATGCTGAGAACGTGACAACCGCTCCACTAGTACTTGTGGCTTGCACTGTCATGTCTGACGGAAGCGTCAACGCTGGAGGAGTCTTGTCGACCACTGCTACCTTGAATGATGCCGAAGCGCCGTTACCAGCCTTATCCTTCACAGAACACGCCACCTGTGTTGAGTCCAATGCGAACGTGGAACCTGAAGCTGGAGTACAGGTAACGGACACTGAGCCATCCACAGAATCCAGCGCGGAAACAGTGAACGTGACGGCTGCTCCTTTCGGACCGGTCGCTTCAACCGTTATGTCGCCTGGAACTGTCAAGACTGGGGATGTCTTGTCTTGAACGGTCACCGTGAAAGTACCAGTTGCTGTGTTGCCAGCCTTGTCGGTCGCAGAACAAGAGACAGTGCCGTTACCCAACGGAAATATCGAACCTGAAGCCGGAGTGCAGGAGAACGTGTCGACGCCAGAGAGCGAGTCTGAAGCGCTTGCGGTGTAGGAGACTGGAGCTCCACTAGAGCCAGTGGCTTCAACGGTTAGCGATTGCAGCGTTAGTATTGGAGCGGTGAGGTCGATCTTCACCGCCACCGAGGCTGAGTTCGACAAGCCCGCGCCATTAGTGACAGTGCAGGTTAGCGCGGTTCCCTCTAGCGGAGTTTCATTGTTGAGGGTTGTCGTCGTGCATCCGTCGGACGAAGCGATTCCGGATTCAGGGTCCGAGACTAACCAGGTGACCGTGACAGGCCCATTATTCCAGCCGTTACCGTTAGCGCTGGGAGTAACCGTGGACGTAATCACTGGAGGAGTGGTATCGTGGAGTAAGTTGGCTGTTATTGTTCCGGTGCCATGTATCGTGACTGTCGTCGATGAGGATGAGGAGTTGGCGAGGGTTATCGACGCAACATCACCGCTCCAAGATGAGAAGGCATAACCAGTGTTATCGCTAGCCTGAACGTTGATGACAGCGCCATCATCGTACCAAGCCGTAGCAGAAGGCTGACCGTTGACAGTAACCGTGCCGCCCGGAGACGGGTTGACAGCGAAGGTCACCTGCCATTGAGTCTTCCAAGAAGCGGTCTCAGTAATCGGACTGTTAACAGTAGAGGAGTGCGAAGCATCAGCTCCCGTGTAGCCGCCTGTGTCACTGCTGGCCCAGCCTGTGAAGGTGTATTGCGTTCCAGCGCCGCCACTGGCGGGACTGGTCACAGCGAATGTTGCGGTGGAGCCCGCATCATACCATCCCTGACCGGTCGGGTTGCCATAACTCGATGCGGCAGTAAGGTAGTACTGAGTCTTGTATGTTGCAGCCAACGCGCTGGGCGCGTTTATCGGGCCAGGAGGAGAAGCGTTTTGGAGTAGGCACTGCGTCTTGCCGTCACTGAACGTGACCGTTGACGGAAACACGCCTACGGCTGAGCCGCCACCGTTGACCCACTCAGTTGCCGGCATAGAGACAGGTAGACTGCAGCCGGTCTGTGAGTATGTAACCTGATACTGAGTCTGATAGTTAGCTAAGTACGCTGTGTCCGACGAGGGCGTCGTGATTGTGCGGGATTGATCTCCCCCATCAGCCCAAGATGCCCAAACGTATTGTGTTCCTGAATCTCCTTGGACTGGGGAGTTTGCGGTGATGGTGTGGGAGCTTCCTGGAATCCATGTGAACGTTTGCTGGGAGGTGTAGGTTGTGCCGTCGACCACTATGGAGCCTGACGGACTAGCAGTCAACGTGATCGAAACGGTGGCCGGAGATAAGGTTGTGCTGGTCGAACTGGTTGTTGTAGTCGTGCTTGTGGAGGTGGTTGTTGTGCTTGTTTGAGTCGTCAAAATACTCGTTGAGTTGGAAGTGCTTGTGGTCGTGGTGGTCTGTGCTCCGATCGTAAACGTGTAATCTTTCTCATTGTTACTTTCATTCAGCTCGACTATTTGGTTATCGGGATCCACGATCCACTTGGTCGTGTGCACACCTGCTTGAGCTGTAAGTGAACCAACATACCAGATCTGGGTTTCGCCTGGCGCGATGTTGTCTGGGCCGCCTCGACCGTAGTCGCTGTCATAGTACACGTCAAGGTAGTAGCCAGACGCAGTCGCGGTTCCGAGATTCTTTATGGACGCAACGATGAGAAATTGGTCGCCAGGCGCCACCTGCACGACAGGCTTACCAGGAGCCGAGTTCTCCTCCAGCCAAATGCTATCAACCGTCAAATCTGGGCCAGATGCCGCTTGGGCCTGATGGCCCGTGCTAACGAGAACTGGGAGACAGAAAATCAATGCAACAAGTAACAAGATCGAATATGGGATCTGGTATTTGCGTGCCAATTAGACATCAGTTACGTGGCGCATGACTTCCCGGGGCGACTAAACACGCCGTGACTCCTACTCGCGAAGTAACGTGACATTAGGTACCAATGTGACCGGCTTCTCTCATCATGATCGAGGCAGTACATGGCAGAACATAGGACGGACTGACCTCCATTAGACGTTGTTTTGCGCCATCTTGGCGGAACTCGGCCTTTTGCTCTTCTGTCGGCTTCCGCCAGCATAGGAGATCTGGAATGTGTAGGTGAGTGGGAGTGGACCTGACCGACCCTAGTGTTGCTCAGGGAGCTCGTCGCGAGAGTTCTGACTGTCTCTGGCGATGCTGGAGCATTCTAGTCATCCGAGCGATTTGTCTAGACAGACGCTTGACTTCACGCGTTGTCCCCGTAATTCCCACTGTCTGGGACAGAATAGGCGGCAGATCATACCTTAGGAATTTCGTTGTCGAGGCAGATGGGTTCCGTTCGACGAGTCCATGCGGAATGCCGTCGAGCAGCCATGCTTGAGGGTGGCGCTTCGCGATGATGACCGCTCCAGGTCTCACTTCTCTCGGAACCAGCCCCGTACTGTCTGGCGAGCACGACCACCGCATGGCCGGCGCAAGAGGCTTATTGCTCGCCACTCTTCGCGCTTGCCATGAACACAGCCAGGGACGAGAAAACAGCTGAGCGTATCGCTTTTGCGTTCTTGAGAACCATGTTCCTCTTCGGGCTTGTCGCGTGGGGCTACGTCGCCGCAATACAACTGAGAGATACACAGCTAGTGTATAATACGCTGGCAGAATGGGTACCAATAAGACTGGACTACTTTGGGGAAGCGGCGTTCGTCCCGAGCATGGTCGCCTACTTTCTACTCAAATTCTGGGAACCCAAGAAATAGCGAGCACCACTTGCTCTGGCTCTAGGAAAGATCTTCTACTTTCGCTTCACGGCCGACAGGAGCTTCGATTCGTAGTTGTTGTTCTGTCTGGATTCGGCGAGGATGCTGTGTCAATATTCTGGTGCGGGGGATCGAAAGGCAACCATGAAACGTAAGAGGCTATCATTCATCCAGTTCTCCCAGTCGGATTAGAGAAATGTCCAGTGACTTCGAAAAACTCGATGGCTTAAGCTCAACTTGACGGAGAGGGACCGGGTCTCCTGCGCGCCACAAACACCACGGCCACAACAAGTCCCACGCCTAATGCAATGATCGGCAATGTTTGGAGTGTAAACTCCAGTACGGGCTTTGCTGGCCCAATGAAGTTTGCGGGCTCAATTAGCGGTGGCTGTGGGGCTTAGTTGAAGTTGAACGAGCTCATCATGTCGTATGCATGAAGATCCCTCGTGCCGAGTGTGGGGAGTTTAAGATTGCCCTCCGAAGCCTAGTCCTTGAACTTATGAACGACGGGTTGTCAACGAAATCATGTTCATCTAGATGCTCCTAAAGGGCTTTTCCGGTGAAGTGGATGTGAAAGTGACCACGGTACTGATCCTACTATGTGTATTCCTGCTCAATCAATTCAATGCAGTCCAGCTTGAGCTTAATGAAGCGCGAGAACTTCTGTGACGCTTAGTGAGTATCGATCGTCCTCTGCTTGGCAGTCATGGTCTATTCCCAATTTCGTATCTCGCAGGTCCTCGCGTCTTTAGCTCCACATCGTCGTCGTAGAACCTCCGGTGAAACCAATCGGCCTTTTCGGAAAGGCTCTTGAACCAGCAGGAAATCTATCGCTGTATTGGAGTGAATGCCATGGGCCTTCTGAGCAGTCTGTCTTCAACACTGGCAGAGAATATCTTGTCGAGAAGATCTGGCCTTTATGTGGCCTACTTGAGAAGAAGAGGGGTTGTTGTGGGTGCGGGCACTGAGTTCTTCGGTCGCGTGATGATAGATTTGACGAGACCATGTCTTGTCGAGATCGGAAGTAACTGTGTGATCTGCCACGGCGTCCAAGTGCTGACGCATGGCTACGATTGGTCTGTTCTGAAGTGGAAATATGGCGACGTACTCTGTTCTTCCGGTAAGGTCACGATAGAAGACAATGTCTTCGTCGGGCAATGTACTATCATACTTCAAGGGACCCGTGTGGGGCGAAATACAATCGTAGGTGCGGGTTCAGTAGTCACCAAAGACGTCCCTCCAGACTCGGTTGCAGCTGGAAACCCCTGCCGGGTGATCATGAGCATCGATGAATACAGACAAAAGAGGATGCGTGAACACGTCAATGAAGCAAGAGCATACGCTCTTGAGTTGTATAGAAAAACAGGAAGAGTACCAAGAATGAAGGATTTCTGGGAGGAGTTCCCGCTGTTCCTTGATAGGCGCGCAGAGAGAGATTGGGGTGGTTTGCCCGTGCGAGAACAGGTTGGACCTGCCCTACAGAGTTTCTTGGCATCTAAGCCTTTGTACAGCAGCTTCAGGGAATTCCTTATTGATGCGGGTGTCCCGCCGGAGTGCGTGTATCACGACGAGCAAGCATAAGACTGGAGGTCAGTGGATTCGGCTTACCGGAGCCGAACTGGGTGGCGCAGGCTTCTTTGAGCCAGAGCTAAGATCGGACGTAAGCTTCAACGGAACCACATCGCGGCGGTTGGAATACGTCTCTAGGGTATGTTCCTAGGAGATGCGACCGTGACTATTCACTTCATATCTGGATTGGCACCTCGACCTCATCTATCCAATTCTCAATGCCACAAACGCTGATTCTTCATGGAACATGTGAACTTTCAACATGTTGGACGACACTTCATAATGGAGAATCGAACGCCGGGACCTGATTCATGGTTTCGACTACACCTCAAGATCTCTCGGCCAGCTAGTCTGGATCGCGTCATGGTAGAAGCCGCGTTCATTCTGAGCATGGCTACTTGTCTTGTGGAGTTCAGAGAGACCGAGAAACAGCCAAAGTCGACTTACCTGGGCCTATGGAACTCCATGTGTGCTCGTTCCTTTGACCTCTCTCGCTTTCCGTTTCGTAGCGGATAGGATTCTTGATTCATAGTTGAATAGTGGGTTTGCCAGCGCCGAGATAGCTGGCGTGACAGCTAGAAGACTCCGCAAGTTGAGAATATCCTGCCTGTCCACGGCGCCCAGAATTGGGACGAAAGTAAGATAGAGGGCGAGATACAACAATCCCCCGCCGACTAGATTGAATACGCCAATCCCCGATCCGTCAAATTGAATCAACCCAACTGTTGGGACAGCTGCTCCCAACGCAGCGAGGAGAATTCTTCCACTAACCCTGAAGTCAGGCCGAGCGTCAAACCTAGCTGAAATGTGACTGATCCCGTAGAGAACCGAAGTCGCGGTGGAAAGAATGTCTGCAACCAGAAGCCCATATGGTCCCCAAAGCAACGCAAGAGCTGGACCAAGGGGCACGTAGAGCGCCACGGCTAGAACGCTCATCCTTACAACCGTTTTAGTCTCGGCCAACCCGTTTAGAAAGTTGCCGAGAACCGTGTAGCCAATCGCTGCCAAGAGGTAGATCGCGGACATCCAGACTAAGTATCGAGGCGCAAGCGAGTATGCACTGCCGTAGACTAGGTAGATAAGTTCTCGCGAGAAGACCATGACTGCGACGGACGCAGGAATCATTATCAGCGAAGAGTACTTGACCGCCAAATGAAACGCTCTTGCGAGTTCGCCACTCCGGTTCTTGGGATCCATCTTCGAGAACATGGGGAAAATCGCCATTGAAATGGGATACGTGAGAATCATTAGAAGAGCATTGAAGTTCCAGGACGCGTTGAAGTTTCCGATCTCAATGTTGCTCGCGAAATGAGGAAGCACAATACCTTGATACTGGGTCATGAAGATGTTAGAGATCGAAGCAAAATACAGCGGTAGACCGTAGGCGAGGAGTCCACGGAGTTCCTTTGACACTGAGTAGCTTGTCTGCTCTGAAGAGTGCGCGCTTTTCCCAAAGAGGGTTATTGCACTTGTCAGCCCTGCGGCGGCTAGAGCAAGAACGTATCCACAAATCGCGCCTCCGATTCCAAAGCCAATCAAGATAAGCGCAGGCCCAAGGGTGCACTTGAGAATCGACATAATGATCTGGGCCCTAGCGCTATACTGCATCAGATCCTTTCCGATGAAGGAGTTATTTGTTCCATCGAAAATCGCTTGGAATAGTATCACTAGGGAAGCAAGCTGCAAGAGGCCCGCCAACTCCGGTCTGTTCAACATGATGGCTGCGATAGCTGTTGAGAAGGCGTAACAGATCAGGAAGGCGACCGTGCTGCTTGTGAGTTTGATTAGTAATCCGAGCCTGAGGACCATGTTTGCTCTGGCGTAGTTGCCTTCGGATCTTAGCCGGGCTGGCAACCTGACAACTGCAAAGTTCATGCCTCCGTCAGAAAGAGACACGAGGAATACTGGGATGACAAGAGCCACTGTATAGAGGCCATAGCCAGATGGTCCGACAAGACGTGCAACGATGATTGTGCCAATAGCCAAGATCACGGTCGAGATGGCATTCCCAACAAATAGGAATAGCCCCCCTCGCGCTGCCTTCTGGGCCATTGTGGCCAGCTCATCGGATGACACAACTACCAACTCAAATAACTTTGGATGACAGAATTACTGCGGCGCCACACAGGCGGATGCGATATTATCGCGATCTGATCTCTCATTCGCGAACTAATTTCAAGACGATCTGCGGAATGATCTCTTCGCGTTTCCGCCTGTGTCTGGCCTCATGTAAGTTTCACCTCACATTCAGGCGAAAATTGTGTGCATTCTCGAGAAGGTCTCCTGCGCGTGCGCTGAGGTCGATGCACCCACCACGAATGACTTGATGTCTCCGAGTCCCTTTAAGTATTGCAGAGCACTACTTAGATCGATGTAGCCTGAGGCCAAGATACTCATCGCAATAATGTTCACACCTACGGATCGATTAAGCACTTCCTCGCATGCTTCTCTACTTGGATTCATCTGAAATCCGACCTTATTGAACGGTGTGAGTATGCTGATCTGATCGAGTTTCAGTTCGCATCTTCGCGCGAAATCAACGAATTTGGGGAAGTTTCGCGTCTCGAACCCTGGCATGACACGGTAGCTGTCCATGATGTGATTAGCATAGCCTTGGATCAAGTCCACTGCATCGAAGGAGATGGCCAGGTCCGTGATGATCTCGTGCAGGAAAATCGATTTCACTCTAGCATTCTCGGGCGCGTTGTTAGAGAGCAATTCTAGCTCTGCGTCAATATAGGTTCTTAGTACTCGCTTGGGATCAAACGTAGCGAGTGAAAGTCCACCTCCAGCTATTGTCTTTGCTTTGGCCTTCCAATTCAGTTTCGATAGCACTTCTTGGGCGAGCCCCAACAACCCTTTTTCTGTTGCAGTACGCACGTATGTCTGTGCGTAGGGAAGCAGTGGGTAGAGCCCGAAATCTATCTTATCTCCTCTCCTCTTCATTTCCCTAAGCGCCTCATAGATAATGGGTGTTGTTGAGAACGCCAACCCTTGCGCCCCATTTGCGAACGCCGTATCAATAACCTGCACGATCTTTTTCGTGTCGAGTCGGGCTAGTCTCTCGCGAGCGCGTTCTTGAGAGAGGTGATCCACTCCTGTGAATGGATTATCACCAAGTAGGAATTTATCAAGAGTCGGAAATATATTGGACATTTCTAGCACTCCGAGCGAGACGCCACCTGATGTACCTGATCTATTAACTGGCTGACTTCCGCTGCCGTTTGAAAGTCTGGCTCGACCTTTGTCCGATTCTGCACGGCATCAAGGAAGTGGATGTCCTCTACTGTGTATTCGGGATCAGCCAGAAGGAATTGCACGCCGGTGTCAAATGCAGCTCTCTGGAATGTCTTGCTTCCAGCCTCGATTACACCTTCAACTGACTTATCGGCTTGTATCCTCACGTAATCGTCACACACTGACAAAGACCCCGCAGTTCCCTGAACTTCGATTGAAATTTCAGGGAGTCGATAGTGCCTCTTGCTCCAAGAAACGTCAAAGCTACCAACAAAGTCGGCCCCGAATCTGAAAACTGCGTGCACGTAGTCTTCGACTTCTGATGAATAGTATGATTGTTCAATCGCCGAGATCACCTCTGGCTCTCCGAAGTACCAGAGCAGAAGATCCAGCAAATGCGGGCCCAGATCGAGTAGAACGCCGCCGGTTCCCTTCTTGAAGCGCCATCCGCTTCCTTTGCGAAAGATGTCCGAAGCGTAGCTGTAACATCTCATGAACTGCAGCCGGCCTATCGCTCTCTTCTCCAAGAGGTACTTTGCATGCCGTAACACTGGCGAGAATCGTTTCTGGAATCCAACCATATTCACAACGCCTTGCCTTCTTGCCAGATCAGCGATCCCCCGCGCTTCGGTCCCGTTGGTGGCCAATGGTTTCTCTGAGAAGATGCCAATTCTTGCGTTACTTCTGAGCAATTCTCGGATGATTGGAACATGTGTGTGGATTGGAGAAGCGACGAAGATGGCGTCCAGATTCCCTTCCTCTGCCATTTCGGCGGGGTGCCTGTAGAACGAGACGCCTGGTAGAACTCTACTTGCCAATCTGGTGAGCATCCCTTCGCTCTCGCAGATAGCTGTAACTTTACTGCTAGGTAATGCGTTTACTATTCCTGCGTGGAGTATACCCATCTTGCCGAGTCCGATGATGCCTACTCTCATCCCCGCTATCGCCTACGCGTATGGAGCACAATGAATGGTAGTCCTCTACGCGCTCGCTGACTCTTAATTGGTTGCATTTCCGCATCGAGAAGATCGTGTACCATCCTACTGATAACTGTACTAGAAAGGCGTCCAGGAATCACATTCAGTAAATCTGTTCCTGTGAGTATCGACCGCGACCGTTTCCTCCGTGGGAACGAGAATCTCAGATCATCTCGTATGTTTTATCGGGCGAATCATCTGTGATCAGATTATGGCGAACAAGCATGAGGGGTGCCAGAAGCCATTTGAGGAACACCCATCAAGAGACGCCGAAGAGGAGCCCTCCTTGAGTCGGTATGAGAGACTCGCGGTCGTAGGATGTGGAGCGGTGACGCAACAATACTATGTTCCTGCGCTAAAGCAGGTATCGAGTTGCAAAGTTGATTGGTTCGTAGATGTCAATTCATCAAATGCAAGACGCGCGGCAGAAGAATATGGTGGCGGAAGTACAGCGAACGATTACAATGCCGTGATAAGCAAGGTTGATGCGGCAATCGTCGCTGTGCCTAATCACCTTCATTCCAAGATTTCGGCAGATTTCTTGCGAGCTGGCCGGGGAGTGTTATGTGAGAAGCCGATTGCCAATACGAGCCAGAGCGCAGCAGAAATGATCGATGCTAGCCGACGCTTTGGTGCTCGTCTTGCGATCAATTTTTTCAAGCGGCGGTTTGGAAGTTATCGAACCGTCAAGGCACTCTTGGGACAGTCTCTTGGCAGAATACGCCGCATTGATTGCAAGGAGGGAGGGACACTCTCATGGCCCTTCAGCTCATCCTATCTGCTCCAGAAGGACAAATCCGGGGGTGGTGTCCTAATTGATCGGGGGTCTCACAAGCTTGACATTCTGTCTTGGTTGTTTGGCAGCGACTGGGAACTTGTATCCTATAGAGACGACAGCCTTGGACGAATCGAGTCGAATTGTGAAGTTGATTTCGTGGTTAAATGGAATCGGGATCGTATCCCTTGTCATATTGAGCTAAGCTATGCAAGAAAACTGGGAAGAAAAATGGTGATCCAAGGGGATTCCTCTTGGCTCGTAATCGACGAATCAGACACAAATCAAATTCACGTCAAAACCGAGGATCAAGATCTGAGCATCAGAAGTGGCAGTCCTAGGTCACATGTCTCATATTTCGCAGGCCAAATAGAATCCTTCATCCGCGGCGCACCAGACGATTGCCTAGCCAACGGCGAGGATGCGACAAAGAACCTGATATTCATCGAACATTGCTACAGAAGGGCGCAAGACTTGCCCTATCCGTGGGAGAGACCCCAAGTATTGAAGTGGGGTTGGTCGATCTCCTCACAATACAAAAGGCTACTTGTTGCTGGGGCCTCTGGTTTCCTAGGCACCCGACTCGCGGAAAAACTGGCACTTGATCTCAATATGTCTGTGAGAGCAACGTTCCACAGACCGGAGAGAGCCACCAGACTCGCAAGACTACCGGTCGAGCTAGTTGAGTGCGACCTGCTCAGCAAAGATCAGGCCACACGGGCAGTGCAGGGATGCGATGCGATCGTGAACTGCGCAATCGGCAGACCTGACACATTTGGAGACACGGGAACAGCAATGGAGGTATTCACTTCCGGAACACGAAATCTCCTAGAAGCGGCTAAGGCAGAAGGAGTCAAGAAGTTCATTCACATAAGTACAGCCGCAGTTCATGGCTTTCGACAGAACAGCAGCATTGCCGATGAGTCACATCGATTCAAGCACCGGCTCAGCCGCAGTTGGTATGAGAAGGGTAAGATCTCGCAAGAGAAGCTCGTGATGAAGTTCGCCGAGCATGTGCCCAGCGTTGTCCTTAGACCGACGCTCATATACGGGCCGTACTCGGAACCTTGGGCAATCAACATTATGGAGAGGCTCACGCACGGGAGACCGAGTTTGGTTGACAAGAAAGGCATTGCTAACCTTGTGTACGTTGACGATGTCGTGGATGCAGTATTGCTTGCGATTGAGGATGAAAGAGCAGATGGCGGAGTATTCATAATCAACAACGATCAAGAGACAGTTGCGTGGAAGGATTACGTTTCCAAGTTTGCAAGTTTCACTCAGAATTCGCCGAACGTTCTTCCGGCCGGGCATCTAAGCGCTCTGCGTTTCAGGAAATTACTGTCACTCTGTGCCGATTCGGCTGTCGCCTGTCGTGACAGTCTTGGATCACGTGAGCTGTTGACGCTGCTAGCGAGAATACCATTGGCGGCTGTATTGGGCTCAAGGTTTGTCCGCGGCGCAACGAGGAAACGAATAGAGCAACACATGTCCACAATCGACGAAAGCCCTGTTTCCGACATGGGAGCACTCCTGGCAAAGTATGAGACAATGTCCAATGTCTTGTATGACAACTTGACATGCCACACGATGTTCTCTTCCGCACTGGCGAAGTCTACTCTTGGGTGGGTGCCGCGAACGACTTGCGCAGAGGGCACGAGAAATATCATCGAGTGGGCTAAGTGGGTTGGATTAGGGCCCACAGAAGCCCAGACTATTCGGAGTAAGAACAGTTATTGATGACATGCGCCGAGAAGGTAGCTGAATTGAAGCCTAACGTACTGCTTATCGTTCTGGACTGTGTGAGAGCGGATAGGATGTCGTGCTATGGCTACGGGAAGGACACGACCCCAAATCTGAGATCACTCGCCAAAGAATCCACGACATTTGATGCCGCCATATCCGCAGCGCCCTGGACTCTACCATCGCACGCCTCGATGTTCACCGGCCTCTACCCGTCAGAGCATGGAGCAGTCACGTGGGATTCGGCGTTGAGGAAAGACGTGAGAACATTGTCGCAGATACTGTCTGGTGTAGGTTATCATACGGCAGCGGTCTGCCATAATGATGCATGGATAAATGCGAGAACTGTTCTGGCTGAGGGTTTCCAGTCCTTTCATGGATCTTACGCGATAGACACTTCTTCTATCATGGGAAGATACGCCGACTCTAGAATGAAGAATCTACCTGCTCTAGGGACCCTGGCCGCGTTCTACAACAGTTTCATTTTGAGAAAGGAGAAGGCGGCGCTCTCAATAGCATTAATCAAGAGTATTCTGAGAGAAAGTCGGTCCACGAACATACCGGTCTTCATTTTCGTGAATTTGATCAACGCCCACTATCCATATGTTCACGGCCTACCGAATCAGTCGCTCAAGGCCTTCCTTGAAGAAACAAGGGAGAACTGGCTAAGAACCATCACTCGTTACAAATCTCGAGGAACTGTTGCGCGTGTGGATCCCCGGACAGTTATGAACCGAAAGTGGAAACAACTTGCAACCAGAGCAGAGTTCACGCCGAGCGAATTCAGAGGATTTGGCGCGCTTTACGACACCGTCATTTCCTATCTTGACCGCCAGCTTGGAGATCTCCTATCTTTCATGAGGACTGAGAATATCTTGGATCAGACATTGTTGATGATCACGGCCGATCACGGGGAGAACCTGGGCGACCATGGCCTGATTGATCACGAATTGAGTGTGCATGAAAGCCTCATTCGTGTGCCACTCGTAGCGCGGTATCCTGGAGTATTTCCGGCAAAACGAAGAATAGCGCAACCAGTTGAGACTAGAAGGATCTTCCATACGATACTAGACATATCAGGAGCACGATCGTCAGAGGACACGAGGACAAAGTCGCTGGTCAATACGCTGGAGAGACAAGAAAGTGGCAGTTATGCATTCGGAGAGTACTATCCGTCTCAAGGATTGTTGTCGAGATTGGCAATGTATTCCTCCGCAATATCCCCCGAAGACAGGAACTTTAGAAGGTTCGTCCGAGACGTTGATTTCAAGCTCGTGAAGTATGGGAACGGACAGGAGGAACTGTACTCCCTGAGGGAAGGCGAAATACAAGTGAATCGGGACCAGTATTCGGAGGTATACCACCGTTTGAAAGGAGAGATCGAAGCTTGGGAGAAGCGGCTGGAGATATCGAAGGTCTCTGATGCGAGTGAGGCGCCCACTTTCTCTGACAAGGAACAGAAGATGTTAGAGGAGAGACTACGCGCTCTCGGATACTACTAGAAATCGGAAACATTCGACAATCCGAACTCTCACTGGAGACGGTGACACATCCCTAGGGCTTTCGCCTGTAGCACCCTCGCAGAACATGAATGGGTGCGCCCCTTCCTCGTAGCCACAATGGTGCAATAGTGTTGTTGCTATACGTCCACATCCTTTGGACTAACCCTTCGTCTTTCGAATGAAAGGTACAGGCCTAGGACTGGTCGGGTGCGAATCATTATCCTTCATTCAAGGATAATCCGTCCAGACTCAGCAACCTTGGACCAAGCAACCAAATCCTCATCGACATGACCGAGGACAACCTAGCAAGAGTGGTATGGGTCATGCCTGAAGCTGAAACGAGTGGGCATCCCTCACACGACAGTCGTAGCAAGCTTGGTCGCCTTGAGAAACCACTGTCGTTGCAATTGCTGACGTTTGCTTTGCGATAGGAGTCAGGCAGGGAACATTCGCTTGATCAAACAGCTAGCCTGAAGTCGGTGTAACTGACATCCAGCTACTGTAGTCACACTATGTCAATCCGTCTTCGCCGCCTCGGTTGGTAACAACCGAGGAAAGAGACCGTGCGAAGAACACAAATGATCGCATTCTCCATCGTTCTCGTTGCAATTGTGATAGTGCAGCCTTCCGGCTTTGCGTCCGACCCTCAGACTGTTCAATGGCTTCAAACGTCTGGGTTCAACATCTACGATGAAAGCGGCCAGACATTCGACTTGCATGGTGTCAATTTGACCTATGGTGCTGGGCAACCACTTACGCCTGCTGACATACAGGCAGTCAAGGCACTAGGATTCAACTCGATTCGTGTGAACAACGTGTACTGGGGATTGATTCAGCCGTACAATGAATCGTCCCAAGGGATAGATGTACAGTATCTTGTTACTGGGATATCTACACCGTTGCGAGGAGTGCACCCCCCAATTCCTCCTTTGGACTACGTAGTGAATCTGGCTGTCCAACAGAATGTGTATGTAGTAATATGCCTGTATGCTTGGACAGGATATTACCCCCCGCCCCAATGGGCTTTTCCCGCGATATCGCATTCAGGTAATAATCAGGTTTGGATGGATGGGGGAGCGGCGAGCCTAAGGGCATACTCTGGTGTGTTCAACGGAACCGCAGCTAAGGAGAGGACCGGCCTTATCAACACCTGGCGCTTCATTGCCGATCGCTACAAAGACATCCCTAACGTGGTGTTTGAACTGTTGAACGAACCGTTGGTGCCCGATGCGTCATTGGCAGGTAATTACTACAAGACCTTCAACGAGCAAGTAATCTCCGCAATCGAATCCGTCGAGACACGATCACACCTGAAACTGATTCCCCTACTGCGAAACGCTGTTGAAGAGGAGATTACAGGGCAGTCCGTAGATGTCAGCAAATCAAATGTGGTTTGGGTGAGTCACATCTATGCTCCAATGAATAATTGGGACCCGAACGGGAATTATTGGCATGACTCCTTCACGTGGCACGGAAAGTATCTTCCCAAGGGTTATGGAAACGGCACGACATTCGTCGCCTGGAAATTGGTCAGTGTTGCTGCGAAGATACACTCTTGGAACAGACCTTGGATGAACACTGAGTTTGCCAAGCAAGTCACCCAAACTTACTGGAAGAGCTGGTTTAAGATCGTCATGGACACAATGACTGAGCAACAAATCGCTGGTTGGCAATATTACTCTTATTCACTTGATCCAAGCAAAGATGCTGGATGGAACATCAAGGATCCATCGACACAGGCGCAAGTCATTCCTGTTTTGCAGGATTATCTTGGACAACTCCATCCTATGCGACGATGATGACAACTGACACAAGATGAACGATATGGACCGAGAGATCTGAGCATTCTAATGAACCTCCGCCGCACGTAGATTATCTCGAAGCTATTGCCTGATACTACCGAAGTTGCTGGACACTAAGACGGCCAGCATTTCCAGACATCAATTCTGACTCGGGCAAGAATCAATGTGGGAAGGCACGAAGTCTTTCTGGCAGACAGAAACCGACGCTACTTGACCATGCCTAGTTAGAATTGCTCGGAACTGCACGAAAGCCCCGAGCGTGCAAGGACATCAGCCCAATGTTATGACTGTACACTCTCTAAGAGACTGGCATTCTTCGAACACGGAGCAGCCCGGCAATTGTTGATTCCTGCTTTGCGAAAAGTTCCGGCTTGCACAGTCAGATATTTCGTCGATAGAAGCTCGTCCAATGCGAAGTGCGTCGCATGAGAATACACGGAAACACAATAGAGCACTCAAAGCATGACGTTAGGACCTTACCTACTACTTCTCTTCTTGAATGCCCCCCTGCAACCAGAATCGAACGGACCCTCACTCCTATTGCTGAAGAACTGCAAAGACACGACGCTCAAACATAAACGGCAGCGCCATCCGAGAAAACTCTATTCTTCACAATCAGCTTGGACCAGATATCTGAGATTGGAAACCGATCCAAAAAGCCAGATCGCCTTTCGTCATATAGGAATCCTCCCACGCTGTTATACTCACTAAGATAGACGTATGACTTCGCGAGAACACAAGCCTGTCTAATTGTCTTAACGGAATTTGGTCCCTCTCTCGGAAATCCCCCATAGGAGGTGAGGACATTGAATTTGGCTATTACGTCGGCACAAAGGGCTCGGTCGGTCGCGAGGCCTTGTCTCACCCATTGGGCGGCCATGATGTCTGGAAGTGCTGTCAGATCATCGTAGTACCAAGCCACGAGATATGGATCACCGGAACCTCGCATTCTTCCCGAGTCGAGAATGACAGATTCGGGTCTGTCAAGACTAATAGTCCAAACCCATCCTGACGTGAACAAGAAATAGGAGAATAAGATAGTCGCCGCCAAGACCCATTTGACCTTAACGCCTGTGGGCAGACTTCCGGGCAAACGCACTCGGAAGCATAGGAATCGCTTCACAAAAGATGCTATCCGCCTAGATGCCGAGTCAATTTGCTCCACGCCGTACACGAAACAGGGTGCAATGAACAAAAGTGCGATATGATATATCCGTGTAAGTTGAAGCGCACTGGCGAAGAAGGGCAATGCTACCGCGGCGACAAGGAAGACAAATGCCATCATCATCAGAGGCAACATCTCTCTCTCCGCACGTGTCATTTGCCTCTTGCGTGCGAATACAATGATTCCTAGAATCAGACAGAACTGCACAACATACTGAGTGATCCTGTTCAATTCGTGCAGAATCCCACTCATTCCCGGAACAAGTCCCAATGCTAGCAGGACGCCCGTTGGTCTCGAAGTTGGGGTGAAGAAGTCCACGAGCACCCCCTCGACCACTTTGGCGGATACTTGGTTGAATTGAAGTATCGCCACCCCGCCCGCGACAAACACATACCAAGATAACGTGGCCACTATTGTCATGAGAACTAATTGAGAATTCGCCAAAGCAACCGTCCTTCGGACGATCAGGGAGATGACAGAAGAAAACACGATGAATGCCAAATAGATGAAAGCAAGTGAATAGTGGGACGTGACAAGTCCGACTGTCAGTAGGATGGCAATCACTCCTCGTGCCATGTTGTGTCGGCTGCTCTTCTCCCCCGACAGCAGCAACCAGATCAGCAACAGGAGAATGACTTCACCCACCTCTTGGCGGCCGAGCTGGGTCATCTCATCATAGAAGGTTTGGAAAGACATGAAGAGCAGAGTAGAAAGGAACGACGTTCGCGGACATAGACCAATTCTACATACCTTGTAGAGGACCACTGGAGCTATTGAATAGATCAGAGGCAGCAATAATATGTGCACAGTCAGCGCGTCCGATCCTGACATAATTGTCAGCATTGGGACCAGCAGGGTCATGCTGACCACGGAATTGTAGAGATCGCTGACCTCGAAATTCCACTTGTGCGCTGTTAGAACCTCGCTCGATATCCGATATTCGTTATGAATATCATGCCCCCGAAGATTGCTCGACACAAGCACCGAAGCGAGAAGTAGGCACAGACTAATAGACCAGATCAAGGCTATGAAAATCAAGTCTTGGCGGAGTGCCTTCCCTTTCAGAACGACTGCAAATGCGGTGAGACCGACTGCAAAGAAAACAATAAGAAGCATACTCTTCCAGCCCGTCCAAGAAGCAAACGCGCTTGTCGCAGGGAGCAGAGCCAGCAAGACAAGGGCTGCAACGGGTGTTCGTGGGTCCTTGTAATCCAATGAGATCACCCCGCGGGCACTCAGCGAACAGAAGCCAGACACGACATGACCTGTTCACGCAATTCGATCACGATTTAGCATGATCTGAGACGATAAAGCTTCCTCTCGGAGAACTCACAAGCCCCATCTCACGAACGGTGAACAACTGGTTTCAGAACAAAACGCGTCAGGCAACTATATGTTCCGGGTCTTTGCTGAACGAAAAGCAATGTCACATCCAAGGAAGTTCAAACAACCTCGGGGCGAACATCGTAGCATAGTAGACACGGAACCAGAACTCCAGATATATCGATTGTGAGAACTCCACTGCCCCCAGTGCACACAGTCCCGTTCGAGCACCACCGGAGGTCTGCCCCCTTCATCAATTCACAACGAGCCCACGACGGATTGGATCAAGCTCAGTGCGCTCGTTCTGATGTTTGTCTCCCGCGAGACCCTGTCAGATTCAAGCATGACCATAACCGTCGATATGACTCTCACAGAACCCAATACACCATGGCATACATATGACACAATACCAAAATGGCAAAAGAAAAGAGACATTCCGCCCTGTCAGCCTGTATGCAGATATGGCGTCCTTGATTCCCACCAGAAAGATGAGGGGTAAGATTTGATAGAACAACGGTGTGACAACAGTGTGCTTGTGGAGGCGATAGTGGTAACCATAGCCACTGCGCACTCTCTTCCTACAGACTTCCTTCCATGAACCGATTCTGTGATAGAACTTCACCTGAATTACACAGAATGACCAACCGGCTTTCATCATTCTCAGAATGAGATCAACATCCTCTCCTGATCTCTTGATCTGGAGATCGAACCCGCCCACCTGCCTTATAGCTTCGACACGAAAGATCTGGCCGTTGGTATCGAAGATGTCTCGAGCAGCATTCCTCAAAGCGAGAGACACGTGCTCGATCCTATTATGCAAGTCCTTCTCGTTGTTCGCCTCCTGAGTGCCTCGAGTACCTCCATGCCGTGCGTGGCATTCCATGAACCCAACCAGGTTTGAGACATAGTGCTCCGGGATCGTTGCATCGCCGTCGACCCAGATCACATAATCTCCATGAGCTTCATCGACGACCATCTGTCTCGCGTAGCCAAGCCCTCGGCCCCCGTCCGAGAAAATCCTAACAAGGACATCTGTAGTTGAGACTGCCTCAGTGATCACAGACAGCGTCTTGTCTCTGCTGCCCCCATCAATTACGATTGCCTCCATCAGTTCATGGGGATAGTTCTGTGCGAATATGCTCTTGACGGTTTCCAAGATAGTTCCTTCACAGTCCTTCACGACGACTCCAACCGTCACACGTGCCTTGGTAGGTGCGCTCGTCAGGCCGCCGCTTGTCACCAGCTCAGCCCTCCTCGCGACTCGGTGGGCCGTGGTTTCGTGACAACAATGGCTTCTTCGATGCTCTGAACGACCCCCTCGCCATAGCACGATCAATCCAGAGCTACTCTTCCCCGTCACTCAGTATTGAACTCTCTCAAGTAGATGTACGAACTCAAGGAGATGCATATTGCAGAAACATGTAACTTTCCCGATGCAAGGAATCGGGGTGTTCTCGTGTGCAAGGACGGGACTAGTGGGGGATCTCGCGTATGAACCAAGTACATGATTCCTTATGCTCCTACGCCTAAACTCCACGAGGCTTGAGCAGGAGAGAAAGCCTCGCTTCGCAGCAGGCTGCGGACTGGGCGGTCAATGTTCATGGGAATCTCTTCCTGAGTGGAGATCCGAGGCCAATTAGTCCACTTCTGATCGGCTCTACTAGAGAACTGATGAGAAGCTTCTAGAGCAAGCAACCTTCACATCGTCGACACGGACTCTGTCGGACGTCGCGTGAATCGATAGCTTCGAGACCTGCTTGCGAAGGTCATGCAGAGAGTTATGAAACCGGGAAACCGAAACCGAAGATGAGGCCTCCCCGCACAGGAATATTGCATAGAGCAACGAACGCCATAGGTGCTCTTGGCAACCTCAACTCGCTACCGCCTTGTATGCCAGCGACCCCCGACACGCCATCCAGTGTACTGACTCCTTGGCCTTTCAACATACCGTGTGTGGTTCATTGTGACGGAATAGACACCAATGGAAGCGACAGTTATCCTTTGAGATACGCCTGGGCGCTCATCTCGAAAACCGACTGCTTCTCGTTCTAGTATCACGTTCAATGGCGTCGATCATTCTGCTTCAGCCCTACTCCGAGATTCTCTCCAGAAGAGAGTAGTCACCCTCAGTGACTTGTCTGACTGTCCTGCCTCCGACAAAAGAGAGATATTTGAGGGTTCACCACTGGCACGAGAGATCCGTGATTAGTCTATGGACGAAAGGGCGCCAATCATGATTATCGGGTCCGGAAGGTCCGGCACAACGATTCTTTACAAACTGCTAGCGATCCATCCTGAGTTGGCATGGTTCTCGGTCTTAAGCAACAAGTATCCGGGGTCCAAAGGTTGGCTTCGTTTTCACAAGCTTCTTGACTATCGAGGGGTCGGCAAGTACATGAAGAAGAAGATAATCGAACCGACACGGTTCGGCTCATTCACGGTCCCGTACCTAAGGCCGAGCGAAGGGGAGGACATCTATGCGTCTTGTGGGTTTGATGATGGCCGAAGAATGACCGAGGAGGACTATGATGAGGGAATGGAGCGCAAGCTGAAGGATCTCATGAAGATGCATCTAGAGGTCACAGGGAAGAGACGCTTCATCAACAAACGGACGGCCAACACCCAGAGACTCAGATTGGTGAACAGGATGTTCCCTGATGCCTATTATGTTCATATGATCAGGGACGGCAGGGCGGTCATAAACTCGTATCTGAATGTTGAATGGTGGCATGACACGATGGTTTGGTGGCTCGGAGAGAAGGTCTCTGAATGGGAGAAGCAGGGGAAGGATCCTGTTGAGCTCGCGGCTAGACAGTGGAGGAGAAACTTCGAGGAGATAATGGCTAACAAGGGCATCTTCAAGAGATACATGGAGGTCCGGTACGAGGACCTAACTAAGGATACAAGAAAGGAGATCGGACGGATATTGGATTTCTGCGAGCTTTCTTTCCCTGAAAGCTACAAGAACCTCATCCCGAAGTGTCTTCCCAATATGAACTACAAATGGCGACAGGGGCTTACAAAGGAACAGATATCCACCATTGAGGAGAACACCAATGACGTTCTCAAGACATTGGGATACAGGGATTGAATTTTTCACTGTATTATGCGTGTAGCAGAATCACCATCATTCAGGTTTGTCGGGTAGTAGGATTTGCCCTGAGAATCGTTGCTGCTCCTGCGTAGGTAGTAGAGATTGTCGCTTGGACAATTCTTCAGTACTATGCTCTCAGCACCAAAGCGGTGTTTGGGAGTCCGATGGCTGGATTGCGATAAGACTTGCAGATATGTGGACTGATAACCAGCCAGGATGCCTATTCGCGTAGAGAACCGCGCTGGTAGGCACGTCCGAACTCGCAGACACTCACTGGCACCACGTCAATTTCATCCTTCAGTGCCGTGATTCTGTGCAACGCAAAGCGCAGATTTCGCAAGTAACTCAAATTGGGCTTTCCACTGATAGGGTCCATAACCTCGCATGGGTGAAAACACCCTAGAATGTAGGACCATCCGTTCAACCGAGATTCTGATAGTTTTGATAGAAGAAGGTTGTCCAAGTCAGCATTACTTCTCCACGCCGAAAAGATAAGGAAATCATTACCCAACAAGAGTCTCCTTGCTGGAGAAAGTAATGGGAACTGACTCACAGTTGCGCCAACGGAGGTAACGTGTCTGAGGCTCGAGACGGCTTTCATCCACCTAGGAAAAACATTCCGCGCGCTCGCATTTCGATTCTTGTATGGGTAGGTTGTGACCGGAATCTCAAGGATTTTCATTGTTCCCGGTACCTGGTAGTCTTGGTAGCTGGGATTGAAAGGTGAGGATGGAGCCTTGCTCCAGTCATAGAAGTTGTCCCTTCGGCCATACATCAACTGCGAGTGCATTCCAGGAATACAACTGGCATCGTACAAGACCCCACGAGTCTCCAGTTGTTGCATTGTCGAATTGCTCATGAAGTTCCAGCCCATTCTCGTAGACTCTGGAATTGTTCCCATGTACTCCTTGAATAGGTCCAGGGATTCTGACACCACAGCTTTGCAGTCATCTTGTCGCAAGCACTGGACCCATTTCGAGTGGTTGTCACGACGAAGTGTGTGGATATGTATGGCCAATTCGTCTTTGGCATTCCTAGCTCGATCGATCAGTGTGTTCATGGCATGCATACAGCGGTCACTCACTGCAGGGTCGGACCTGATGAACCAGCTGACCTTGAATCTCATGTCGTCGAACTCGAAGCAGTCCCAAAGCATTTCAACATGTTTGGTCCAATCGAATCTAAGTCGTGGAGGATCCGTGTCATAGTCGCTACCAAAGCGCCACCACCCTGGCACGTAGTTAGGATGGTTGTCCTCGGTATCCGCTGCAAGGATAACGTAAAGTTTGGAAGCCTTGGTGGACATTATCTAGCGGCTCGCATCATTCAATCTAGCGTCATCTCGTATGCCTGTATCTGTTTGTTCAGATTGGAGGACCATGAAAACCGATCAAAGACAGTTTGCAGGGCTTTTCGTGATAATCTGCGTTGAAGACCCTTGTCTTGGAGCAGCATAACCACCTTCTCTGACAATTCTGCAGAAGACCCCTGAGGGAAAGTCATGCCGTTTTGGCCGCTCTCAATTATCTCGGGTATTCCCCCCACATTGCTGGCCACAACTGGCACCCCACATGCCATGGCCTCCAAAACCGCGTAGGGGCAATTCTCCAGGAAGCTTGGGAGGACCAACAATTCTGCACAACCCATCATTTCAAGACATCTTGCTCTCGAGATCGGGCCAGTGAAAAGAAAATTGTGCGCAGAGACTCCCAATTGCTTGAGTCTTGCAGCGTAACGGCTTGACTCCCCAGGACCAGCGAAGACGAACAAGAGCTCATCACCGATTTCTCCGAGAATCCCTGGAATGGATTCAACCAACAGGTCGGTGCCCTTATTTGCCATCAACCGACCACAGTACAATACTATCCTTCTGTTCCCAAAGGATTCTGGCAGACACTTTCGGCCGTAACTAGCTACCTTTCTGCATTCGTTTACATCTATCGAATTCGGAATGACCATGACTTTCTTTGCCCACTCCTTGGAAAGGTGAGCAAGCCGCAGCAGCTCTTCTCTCATCCACTGGGATGGAGCAATGCACCGTTTCGACCCACGCAAATACACTTCCTCGGCGAAACTCAAGGCCGGATACAGCAGATATACGGCTTTCTCGGATCTCTCTAGGGAGCTGAAAGGTTGAGTTGAGAGTCTTATTGCGGATCTCTGTATCTTGATGGTGTTATGCAGGGTCACTATTGTGGGCGCTCTGAGTGCTCTCAGTCGCAATAGTAGATCGGGCATGTGAGACATGTGAGAATGTATGATGTCAATGTGCTCTTGTTTCAAAATCTCTGGAACATATCTGAAACACGCGTATTGAAACTTCGCATTGTAGAAGAAGGTGTCACTTGCACTAGATACGTAGTGAATATGGACATTGCTGCTGATCTCCTCGCGCAGATCATGGTCGAATCCTTGTCCCTCCCCAGTGCCGAAGCTCTCGCGTTTTGGTGTCACAACGTGAATATCATAGGCCTTTGGCAAGTGCTTAACCAACTCACGTGTGTAGGTGCCTGCCCCTCCCCAGACGGGGATGAATTCTGGAGCGAGTACGCAGATTCTCATCTACATCGACCAGGCATGCCGACAAATCCCTTGGGAGAACACACTCTCGTCACGCGTAGTCAACATCGAAAATGTATTCCTAGCAGAGATCTTCAAACTCCTTGAGGTACTGTTTTGCGATTATCCCCCAGTCGAATTTCCTTTCTGCAATTCTCCTCCCGCTCGCGCCCATCCTTCTCCGAATAGAACCATTCCGCAGGAGAAACACAATGCTCTTTGCCATCTCCGCGACATCACCAGATTCAAAGAGAATGCCGTTCTTGCCGTTTTCGACTGCTTCCGGAACTCCGCCCACTCTGGATGCTACGACGGGCTTTCCGCTAGCCATGGCCTCTAGGACAACAAGCGGCAGTCCTTCGTACGTTGATGGTAGAACGACAAGGTCGCACGCTGAGTAGTACTGAGGCAATAAGTCCTCTCGCACCTTTCCAGCAAAAATGACATTCTCTTGGATGCCTAGATGACTAAGAAACGCATTCATCGATTCCGTAGGCATGTTAGCCCCAACAACAATCAGCCTTGCATCTGAGACTTCAGACAAGATTCCTTGCAGAGACCACAGCAACAGAAGGAGACCTTTTCGAATCTCACTACGTCCAACATATAGCATCACGGGCCTATCACGGAGCTTGTAGAAATCCCTGACAACAGATCCTTCGACTTGTAGATTGAACTTATCGATATCTACTCCATTATACACCAACGACATCTTGCTTTGCGGAATCCTGAATTCTATTCTGCAGTCCTCCATTGTCTTTCTGCAGATTGCTATGACTCTGTCCGATACCATCGAGTCCACATAAGCGCCGAGGAACTTCACGGGAGTCAACAGATACTTGCTCACAAATTCATCACGAGTCGGAGAAGCCAGAGTATGTCCGCCGACAACAAGGGGTCGTAGCGCTTTGGCCTCTTGGATGTAGGACGTGTGAAGCGTTGTGGCAATCTTGGTTCTCGCTTTTCTCGCAAACAGGAATGGGACGACACCTAAGCCGCTTTCTTCTTGAATGTTGATGACATCAAAATCCATTTTCTTGACTTTTCTTAAGAAGTACGTGGCACTCAGCGGAACGAATGACGTTTTGCCGCAAGGAATCCTCAAGATGTTAGTATCTGCAGGATTAGTCTGTCCGCTTGTAATCACAAAGGTGTCAACTCCGCAGCGCATTAGGAACCTCTGGAGATTGTACGCTACTTCTCCTACTCCACCCATGGTGTCCGGCGGAAACGTTGCAGTCAGCAGGCAGACTCTCGTGGCAACCCAACCTACATTCTACTTGCTCGCGAGTCATTCAGCATGAAAACAGACTTACCCGGCTCGGAGAACATGAATACTCCCTACAGCTATATGCCCGAAAAGACAGCCGTCGTTCCTTCCACCTGGAGCGTCGAGAGCGTCGTGGCTCGTCTTGCCAGCAAGTCATCGACGCGCATCAGAGACGGCTCGAAAGGTACAGATTGAGACTCCTTGCAACTTCCGCCCAATCGTACCTCTCTCTGATCATGGCCCTTCCATATGCTCCCCATTTGTCTAGCATGTCTCTCTCATCGAAGGCGTGCATTATTGCTTTTGCAATTTCCTCGGAATCAGCAGAGGCGACATAGATGACACATGGGCTGTTGCCTGCTATCTCTCTGTTGCACGGGACATCGGTTGCGACCGCAACCTTTCCCATGGCAAGGCACTCTAGAAGATTCAGGGGGCTCTGACTTCTCCAGTCCGGAATATCAGGCAAGGGAACGATTTCGATATCACATGCAGAAATATACTGGGGGACCTCCTGGTAGTCTACCGGCCCATGGAAAATGACTCGACCTTCATTGATCTCCTTCTGACCAGCCGCCATCAGGCTTGAGAGCGCCGGACCCTTTCCAAGAACCAAGAACACGATATTGCGGTACTTGCCTTCCAGTAAACGCAGACCGGCAATTGTTTCCGCAACTCCCCGGTTCGCGGTAAGCACTCCGTGATACATCACCACGAACTTGCCATCCACCCCCATCTCAGCTCTCAATTCCTTTGATCTCGCAGTCCGTTCTTCAGGAGCAAAGAGAACTGTGGACACGCCCGATGTCCAAACCCCTATGGACTGCGCGTCAATGTGAAACTTGGCGCAGATCTCTCGTCTCATCATGTCAGTGATAGTGGTGATTCCGTCTAGCAAGTCTCTGGCCACAAGAATTGCAATGTCAAAGCACAGGACTTCGATCCATCCACGTAATCCTCTCGTCTCGACGGGAGTAGACCTGATATCTACCACAATTTTAGGCCTGATAGATCTTGGAATCGCTCGGGTTGATAATAGACCGAGAAACGCTCCGAAGTGTGGCTCAGCGATTATGAAATCTGGCCTTAATTCGAGAACAAGAAGTGGAAGAAGAACAATCAATGATATTGCGAGGACGACATACGAGATCACGGGTATCTTTCTCACCGGAACGGACAGGACCGGGATTCCCATCTTCTCGGACGATGGTTTCGTCTCGGAATATGCTCCAAGGAGTGTCACTTCATACCCTTGTTCTGAAAGGTGTCTCAAGACTTCAATACGCGACGTCTTGTGGAAATCGCTATCCAGGAATAGAAAGGAAGCCCAGAGTAGTCTCCTTTTGGAACTGCTGGCCATCATGACACCATGTTGAGCGAGGATGGGTAACCGCGTACTATTCAGTAGGATTTGTGATAGATGTGTCGCCTATGCAGTGAACGCAGAAGTTGGGCTATAGAATGCAGCAAGACCTATGCACGTGGCCTCGAATACAAGCTACTGCCTTGTCGGTCTGTCCTAGACGTGCCTTCACGATCCTTTGGCAGCCTCCTTCATACGACTTTGAACGATTCTTTCGATCGACTTCCAAGGATCCGTCAACTTGCCGGAACCCACTAGCGCCAGAGCCCTTTCTATGTTTACCACGATTCTCTCACCACTTTTGTTTGTGAATGCGCTTGATACCCCTCTGTCTATTACCTCGACTCTAGGCTTGGTCGCTCCGTGCGACAATCTCACTATTGTATCTCTGATGCCCTCTGCTAACTCCAGTATTGTGATTGGTTTGGGCCAAAATAGATTCACTACGCGAGGAAGGTCGCTCGCATTTCCGTTTAATATTCTGGACGCATATAATCGGCACATTTCACAAACATCTTCAATGTCCACATATAGCATTGGTCGATGCATATCTTGTGAATAGGGAGTTATGGATTGGCCCTGCAAACCTTTGTCTATGAATATGTTCGCCGCGGTCTTCGCCGGCATTCCCTCTCCTAGGACTGTTCCAACGCGAACGATAGCGTAGGCCTTCTCTGACATCTCCGAGTACATTCTTGTGACAGTTTCTTGGCCTATTTTCGACAACGCATAAAGATGAGCTCTTTCTGGGACGGCGTCTGGCCTGAAGCCGAACCCCTCGTCGATCGTGCCCTCTAATCCTCTTTCCCCGAAAACGTGCCACGACCCGATCAGGACCATACCTTTGACCGAGTCAGTTTCGCTAACTGCTTTGCACAGATTCTGGGTTCCAACGATGTTAACTGCGTACCCGAGCTTTTTCTGGTCGTTGATCAGAGGTATCTGCACAATGGCCGTGTGAATGACCACTTCTGCCCCCCTAATTGCATCCTGCAATTGTGCATATTCGACTATGTCACAGCTCTTATACTCCACATTTTTCGGCAAGATCATGTCGGGAAGCGGCCTTTTGTCGATAATTCTCACGTCGAAGTCGCAGTTCAAATGGTTCATTAGTGCTGATCCAATGTATCCAATACCGCCTACAACCGCAACCTTGGGTCTACTCATCTGAAACTCGCTCCGGCAACTGGCTCACACAGAGCCTCGGCCATTCCTAATCTGTTTTGTCAATCTTGCTTCCACATGCTTCATCAGTATCGATACACTCGCCAGAACGGAAGCCTGAACTGCCACCATGAGTAAGACAACTCCGAACAAGGCCAGTTCAGAATGCCATACTCCTTGTGTCAATCGCTCCATGGCGACCCAGCTCAAGATTAGTGACGCTGGGACTAGCAACAGCCCCGAGAGCATTGAGTAGAGTAGTATCGGGTTGTATCGCCTCGCCAATTTGAAAGCTGCAAGCAGGATTGCCAGCCCGTGCCTCCAAGTCTTCAGCTTCCCTGCACCAATTCGTGGTCTGTACGTTATCGGAACCTCTGCTAGGTTCTCTCTTGACGCTGACTGCGCGGCCAACTCGACCTCAACCAAGAAGCCGGTCTCTTCCAAGCTGTAGCTCTTGGCCTCCTCGGTTTCAAGGAGATACATTCCTGAGCAAACATCTGAAACCCTGACGCCAAAAAGGAGGCTGAATGTCTGTGATATCACCCAGTTACCGAACCTGTGGATGTACGGGATATGCCTCCTGTCCCTTACGCCTACCACTTGGGCGTAATGTTCACTGTGATTCAGTAGACGCCATATGTCCTTCGGATCGTAGGTGCTATCCCCATCCATGAACACAACGTATGGCGTCTCTACACGTTCCAGAGCGGTCTTCACAGCTCCGGCCTTGCCGGCTCCGTGCTGATAGACCACCTTCACACCATTCGTATGAGCTATTTGATCCGTCCTATCATTAGAATATCCGTCGATGACCAGGATGTTCTCGTAGCCCTCTGCGCTGACCTCCTCTATGGTCTTCCTTATGGCTTCGGCCTCATTCAGCGTAGGTATGACAACCGTAACTTTGTCCTTGATGATTCCAGCGAGCACACGGTCAGGCTCGATCCTAAGACTTGGACTCGTGCCATGTTCGGACTGTTGATATTCTCTAAGGAATCGGGACCCGGTCTCGGTGATTTCGCAGGATGCTCCTTCCGGAGTCGTAACGCTCCTGACGAGCCCCAAGCTTAACAGCATTCCCACTTGTTTTTCGAACTCGCCACTGCCAGTTCCTTGCTTCACGACCACGTTCTGCTTCGCGACGCTCTGCAGAATCTGAATCGCTCCATTTCTTGTCTCACCGTCGAAGACACGCTCAAACAATTGCATTTCTGTCAACGGTTTCTCTGATTCGTTTCTGGAGCCTCGGACTTTCAATTTCGGTAAGAACATCGATGGGTACCTCGGTTGGGTTCTGCTACGTCACAGTCTGTGGTCATTTCTCTCTGGAATTTCCTGACGCCGTAGTCTGCGTGGTTGGCTCGGGCTCGAGGGGGGCGGGCGGGGGCGTCGTTGCCATCGTCCACCCTATCCAAGCTGCGATGATGAGCACAAGTGCAACTGCAATGAACGCGGTGATCTGGAGAACTAGGATCGCGTAGGTGATGAGAAGCCACGTGTAAACGACAATTCCAACTATGCTGGCGACGAGGATTACGGCGCCGATTCCTTGATCTTTGTTCATCTTACGCGTTCACCTCCAATGCGCCAAGGTACACGATGTACTTGGGATCATACAGCCATTCGCGCATTCGTGGGGCCCAGCTGAACACTCCTCCCGGTCTCGCGTACTTCTCAAACATCATCATGGCTCTGGCTCTTCCGGCTTTTGCGATGCGGCTCTGAAAGCCTAGTTTCAATGCGACGCGCAGTGTCTGCACCATCAGTCTCGTGTTGGTGATCTTGCCCCTAGCTTTGGCGACCCAAAGAGCGCACCGGTAGAGCCCCCGTTCGGCAGTACTCAGTCTTCCCCAGCTTCGATTTCTGATGCTCCTACGCCAAAACCGCACCAACGAGGAATAGCTGAGCGAATCCCCGTCATGCGGGAAGAGATCGCCCAGCCTGCCCCTTGATGGGATGGAATTGTGAGGCGTGGTGTGCACCTGAAATACCTGCGCTAGTGACTGTCACATCCTAATTAAGTCAATTCTGATGATGATAACTAGATGATTGTCGCGATATTTCTAGGACGAGAACCTCTTGGATGATCGTCACAAGTTACACTTACAGTCGACAACGATGCACTGCTCGGAACTTTCGCTTCATCCCACCTCCAGCACACTGAGCACTTCAGACAGGTTGCGAATCACGAGATCAGCTGAGGTGCCCTGTGCCGCCCCAGCTCTGTTGAGTAAGATTGCCTTAAGTCCAAAGTGTTTAGCTGGCCGAATCTCTGCTTCCTCCCTATCTCCCACGTACACGATCTCCTCCACAGAACAGGCAACCTTCTCCGTGGCTAGCTGGAAAGGTTGAGGCGAAGGCTTCGGCTCAGCCTCTGTACTAGTGATTATGACATCAAACAAGCTCCTATCAAGACCGATGGCATCCAGGATCTTTAGCACCAATGGGCGGCCGCTGTTCGAAACCAGCCCTGTCTTGAACCCCTGTTCTCTGAGCGCCCTGATCGTCTCCTGAACCTCAGAGTCTCTTGAGATGTAGAGGCTTGGCGAGATTCGATCCGCTAGTGCTTGGAAGAAAGCGTTGCGGTCAATTCCGAGACTCTGAATGGTGCGAGTTAGAGTGCCCAACTCCCTTCTTCTTTGAGTCAGTAGTGCTCTTGTTTCAGTCTCTCCCAGCTCAAGGGTTCTTGAAACATACTTCAATATCTCTGATTCCAGTTGCTTGCTGTATTCAGGAGAGTCGTATAGGGTCCCATCAAGATCGAAGAGCACACAGCGGACATGAAGCTTGTTGCATTCAGGGGACCGTTTCTGAGCTGTATTTGGTGGCATTGTTATGGCCTTAGCGTTGTGCCCGTGAACTCAGCTGCGGCTACGCGTGAGTGACTCCAAGCTCTTCGAGCTTAGCCAGTATCGTGTCGACGCTTTCACGCAAGTTGAGCCTCTCGGTATCGACCACCAGATCGGGCTGTAGTGGCTCCTCGTACAGATCCTGCGGGCCAGTCAGATCCTTGATCTGGCCGGCGGAGGCTTTCTTGTAGAGTCCCTTCGGGTCACGCTTGGCACAAGCCTCAACCGAGCACTTCACGAACACTTCAACGAAGTTCGTCGTCTCCTTCCGCGCATATTCCCGTATGTTTCGGTAAGGTGAGATGAATGCCGCAATGACCGCGACTCCGTTTCGCGAAAGCAGTTTCGCAACATAGGTGACGCGTTTGAGATGTGTTTCGCGGTCTTCTCTGCTGAACCCGAGACCTTTGCTCAGGTTCTGACGGATCTCGTCGCCGTCAAGCACCTCAACACACCAGCCACGTTTCTTCAATTCCGGTTCGAGCTCTCGCGCTATCGTCGTCTTCCCGGAACCAGGCAGTCCTGTCAACCACACTACGAATCCTTCTCTCATTTTGCATCAACTCAGATTGATCGGTTTTCCTTCCATGGATGATGGAATTGGGATTTTCATTCTCTCGAGCAGTGTCGGCGCGATGTCGAGGATGTCAATGTCAGCGATCTGGCCTCTCTGCTTGAGCTGACGATCGTGCAGGATGAAGGTTCCATGTTGGCTGTGTACGGCGTCGTCTGGGCCGGTGTCGTTCTCTGACAGGTAGATGTCACTGTGCCCGAGTGTTCCTGCGGATCGCCAGTACAGGTCATCGAAGTACACCATCAGGTCTGGTCGGTCACCGGTGCTGATAGGATACAGCGTCTCCGGCTTGTACGCTCGCGTTTCCATCCTTCGACCTGACGGATCAGTGATTTGTTCGAGTCGTCGGGCAAGCTTGTCGCGTTCGTCCTCGAAGTCTGCAGGCTCGATGATGCCTTGAGGTTCCCGACCTTTCACGTTGAAGAACACTCTTGCATAGTATCCTCCCCACGCCCACGCTTTCGTTCTGCTCCAGTCAACCGCCGCCTTCTCCAGCTCCACTACGCTTTGCGGTCTCTCTTTCAGGACCAAGTAGCCTTCGCGGATCAGCCATTCGTTGACACAGAACGCCCCGCGCATGCCCTTCACGCCATGATCAGAAACGACGACCACTACCGTATCATCGTCGATCCTTTTCAGCAACCGTCCCACGTGGTCGTCGAGTCGCTTGTAGTAGTCGAGCATCGCATTCTCGTACTGGTTGCCCGGCTCATGCTTCGGGTGTTCCTTGTCAAAGTACTTCCAGAATGCGTGATGCATTCTGTCTAGCCCGATTTCCACGAACATGAAGAAGTCCCACGGTCGCGTGGTCATGAGATGCTCGATAACACGAAAGTGAGTATCGGTCATCTGATGCAGGTCTTTCAGAAGTTGATCACGTTGGTCGGTTCTGAACTCCACATCAAACGGGTAGGGTCCGACCAGGGCTTCAATTTCCCGCTTCAATTCCGGCGGATGCGTGTACTCGCGGTTCGCGTCCGGCGTGATAAAACAGGAGATCAGCTCACCATTCACAGATACTGGCGGGTAGGTTGGTGGAACTCCGATCACGCATGCTTTCTTTCCGACTCGGGCGAGAACGTCCCAGATCTTCTCCGCCTTCACTGACAGCGAGTTGGCGATCCAGCCGTCTGTGTACGAGTAACCCTTCCGGTGCCTGAACCCGTACAGGCCTAAGCTTCCTGGATTCTTGCTCGTCACCATGACCATCCATGCGGGGATCGTTATTGGTGGATCAGAGCTACGCATCCGAGCGTAGACACCACGTTCCATCAGTCCTCGAATGTTCGGTAGTTCGTCGCGGAATTTGTCGAGTACAAGCTCTGGTGGTGCGGAGTCCAATCCCATTATCATGAGTTTCCTCTTGCCCATGCGTGTTCACTCCACGAACGGATCCTTCGACCTCAGCAAGACTTCAGCCACCTCTGGTCTGACTAACTCTTTCGGGGGCGGCTCCCCTTTGATCAACTTGGCACGGAGATCCGTTCCGCTGAAATCGACCCGTTGTGTTGAATCGTGAGGACAGATCTTCTCGTTGACCACGCTCTCGCATTTGCGACAGTAGAAGAAGGATTTGAAAGGCAACGGTACGATTCCCAGGTCGGGGAATTCGTCGAAGATCTCCTGCGCCGCGTATGGCGGGTAGTATTTGCCGACGCCTGCGTGGTCTCTGCCAACGACGAAGTGTGTGCAACCAAAGTTCTTCCTTACGATCGCGTGAAAGATCGCTTCACGAGGCCCAGCATATCTCATCTCTGTGCGAAGCACAGCCATCACTGTCCGATCCCGCAGGTAATAGTGACGCAGCAGTGCCTCGTAGGCGGCGAGTATGACCTCGTCCTTGAAGTCTCCACTCTTCTTCTTTCCAATCACCGGGTTGATGAATAGACCATCCACGAACGTCAGCGCCGTCTTCTGCACGTACTCAT
>Ga0315289_10001810_pt1 | contig 33270 bp, 30 predicted proteins | sample YL17G11_40_MG_FD_203452 | JGI IMG/M metagenome (GOLD analysis project Ga0315289, IMG submission 203452) | Sediment microbial communities from Yellowstone Lake, YNP, Wyoming, USA - YL17G11_40 | ecosystem: Environmental > Aquatic > Freshwater > Lake > Sediment | place: USA: Wyoming | collected... | reverse complement strand
CCCGCCGCCTCCGTACGGCCTTGTCGGTCGCGGAGCGACCGACCTACGCGACCGAGTTCCCTCACCTACCCACAAGAGAAAGCTGCACCCTTGCGGAAGTGAGTGAGGCCTCCCCAGCCCTTGACGCCACCCGACCCAGGGCTCAGGCCTTCGAGTCCTGTCATGTGCCGGGTCGACGCGGAGCCGTGCACCCGCGATTCCTGCCCTTCGGCTCCCCGTGCGTCCCGGCGATGTAGGGGGACACCCGTGGGTTCAGGGCGCGAGTCCACCGTCCGCTTCGCCCGCCAGGTCCATCCCAACAGCCTCAGCCGCCTCCATCACCTGCCGCCAGGTCTCATCCTCGACAGGGATGCCTTCCCGGAGCCTCCTCCGTTCCTCCCTGAACTCAGGCTCACCGGGAACGAGGATCTCATCCACTCCGGGCACCGTGGGCGAGCTCTTGACATACTCGATGAACCCATCCACCTGTTTCCGGAACTCCTCGGGAGCCGTGAAGCTGGCGATATCGATGACTGTCACGAAGAGCCCTTGCCGCCCCACAGCGTCGGAGGTTCCGCTGCAGCCAGCCCCGCTGAGCGCACCAGCCAGGATGTCCATGACCAGGCACAGGCCGAACCCCTTGTAGCCCACCGCACCCCCAAGCGGCAGCAAGGCTCCTTGCGGAGGGCCATAGAAGGCGGCCGGGTCGGTGGCCGGACGGCCTTGGGCGTCGATGACCCACCCCTCGGGCAGGGTCTCTCCTCGGTTGCGCATCACCCTCAGCTTGCCTTCAGCGCAGACGCTCGAGGTCATGTCCAGGACGATTGGCTTGCCCTGACCGGTAGGGATCGCAAAGGCGATCGGGTTTGGCGAGAGCCTGCGCTCGATGCCGCCCCAGGGGGCCATGCAGAGCCCGCCGCCGTGGTTGTTCACCATTGCCATCCCGATCATATCCTGCGCCGCCGCCATCATGGGGTACTCCCCCAGCCTGCCAACGTGGGTCGAACGGCGCACTGCGACCGAGCTGGTGCCGGTGATCGCAGCCTTGCCCATGGCGACCTGCATGGCCTTCCTCGCCACGATCTGCCCGAACCCGTAGTTCCCATCCAGCAGGGCAGTGCAACTTGTCTCCTGCACCACCTGGACGGCAGCTCCGGGTTTCACATCACCATCTCGGATCATGCTCAGGTACTGCGGCACTCGTATGACACCATGCGAATCGTACCCCAGCAGGTTCGAGGCCACCAGAGACTGGGCGACTATCTGTGCTTCGCCGGCTGGTACTCCTGCCGAGGCGAAGATTCGGGAAACGATGTCCTCCAGGTGCTCAGGTGCAAAGACTGGCATTCGGGCTCCCCCCAAGCGCGACCGTTCGCGTTCTCGAGCCCAGGAACTCGACGGGAGCGTCGGCAGGGGGTGTAGGCGCTGCGTGACGCTGTTCCGCCGGATGCCTGGAGTGGATGCACAGTGCACCATCCGGGAATCCCTTACCTGCCGCGGGAACCGGGATGTCTGGGCAGCGCAGAGGAGCCCGGCCGCCATGCGCGTTGACCGGCGGCAGACCCGATGCCAGCAGGTCACCTTCCTGGCGGAATTGGTCCGATGTGAGCAGCCGATCATCTGCTGCCACCGCGAAGAGGTGCGATGTCTGGCCGCCAGCGAGGCACGCACCCAGGGTATGCTTGCTGAAGAGCCGGCTCATCGACAGCGCCGGGCTGGTTGTCAACGTAACGCCCAGGTGGGCGTTCCCCAGCTCGACGCGGTCGTCGAGGACTTGCGCCCTCGGCTGCATGGGTCGCATCACGCCCGGCGGACGTCGGGTCGGCGGGGGAAGCGAGTCGTCAACCAGACGCCGGTAGATGCCACGAAGGCTCAGGACACCGGCGGCTTCGAGCTTGCGTTGGCCGCCGTTCCGGGCCGGGTCGACCAGCCGAGCGATCTCGGTCTCGAGGCGGTCCACCGTAGGATCGTCTACCTCGGCAACAGAGGTCAGCGCAGCCCGGTCAACCGTCGCCGTATCGCGCAGCAGTTGGGTGATCTCCGGAGGAGTCGGCTTGCGGGTGCTGGCGGCGACGATGAAGGCGCTGACCGCAGCAGTGGTCGCGGCCGCCGGGCACGTGCCGCCGGGGCCGTTGGCATAGTAGGAGGGAGCCACGTAGTTGATCGTCTCGGTATCGGCGGCGTCCCTTGCCGAAGGGTGCAGCAGCTCGCCCGGGCTTCTTTGCGCCAGCGGAATGCAGGTCACGAAGTTGGGCACGCCGCCTCCGTCGGGCTTGGCCGCGTATGCCTGCCAGGAGGTGCCCGTGCGCGGCTCACCGATCTCCCCATACGGGGCCACGAACAGCGCAGTGGAGGCCTGCCGGACTCTCTCGGCCATCTGCCCCACGACATCCCCGCCCCAGAAGGAGTGGAAGCACACCACGATATCTGCGGCCGCTCCCGCTCTGGCCAGGGCCTCTCCCACGGCGGCGAAGTCGTCCGGCGGCTGGTAGACCAGCACGTGCAACCGCACGCCCAGCCTCAGGGCCTGGTCCAGGATAAGGCGGAGTTGCCCCGTGTCGTGCGTGCCGGCATTCGGGTCGGAGGCGCCGTCGCGGTACTCGAGCGTGTTCCCCTGAGCCAGCAGGGGGGCAAGCTCCGCCTCGCTGACTCCTCCCTCGCCCACGACAGCCAACGTAACGGGTCTTCGCCTTGCCATGGCCCTGACCCACTGCAGCATTGGCTCGCCGGTAACGCCGAGGGTCCGCAGCTCCCAGTCAGCCCCCTGCAGGACCTTCTCGGCAGGCGGCGCTGTCGGGCCAGCCGCAAGGCTGTCAGCGGTCAGCCAGACCAGGGTCAGGACCCCGCCCATGAGTCGCCCGGCTCTCATCGGTCGTACTCTCCGTTTCGGTGTCTCACCGACGGGATCGCACCCATGGTGTGAACGGAACGCCTCGGACGGTCACTGCCCATGGCACAGGGACATCATACCCCTTTCGCGTCACGAGGGACACCCCCGCGCCGGTGCAGGGCGGCCGTCCCCCCGCCTCCAGGCTGCGAAGCTGCCGCATCGCCCCAGCAGGTGCGCCCATCGCCGACCGCGGAAGAGCATGGGACCGAGCGGGAGATCAGGGCTGCTCGCCCGGAACCACCGGGGTGCCCCCGGCTCAGGCACCTTCCCGCGCGCCGGTAGACCTACCACTTCGATGGCTGGGAGGCGTCGTGGGTTACGTCAGCACGGAACGACGCTCCGGGTTCTACTTCGAGGTGATTCCGGCCGACATGCGCGATGCCTATCTTAGCGACGCGCGTCCGTGGATTGTGGGTTTCAGTGGCGGCAAGGATTCCACCATGGTTGTCCAGTTCGTCTACTACATGCTGGCCAACTTGCCTCCAGGCGATAGGCAGAAACAGGTGTACGTGCTCGCATCGGATACGCGTGTCGAGACCCCGGCCATCTCGGGCCGAATCCGCCGGGAACTAGACTCGCTTGCGGCGGCCGCCGAACGCGACAAGCTGCCGATCAGCACCCATATCGTGTACCCGAAGCTCAACGACACCTTCTGGGTGAATCTCATCGGCCGCGGTTACCCCTCACCGACGGCCCTGTTCCGCTGGTGCACCGACCGCCTCAGAATCCGCCCTGTCAGCGAGTTCATCAGGAATGCTGTTAGCCGGTCCGGTTCAGTTGTCGTCGTGCTTGGGGCTCGGAGGCAGGAGAGCGCAACGCGTGCACGGGCCATGCGGGCGCGAGTGATAGAAAACCAGAGGTTCCGACCGCACACCGACCTGTCAAACGCCTGGGTCTACACGCCCATCGAAGCGGTCACGACAAACGACGTGTGGCTCTACCTACTCCAGGCTCCCTCGCCGCGGGGGGGGCGACAACCGCGGTCTGGTCACCCTGTACAAACGCGCCGCAGGAGGCGAATGCCCCCTCGTCATCGACACGTCCACGCCGTCCTGTGCCCACAGCCGGTTTGGCTGCTGGACATGCACGGTGGTGGAAAGAGACCGCTCACTGGAGGCCCCAGTTGAACTCGGAGAGGAGCGGCTGAGACCGCTGCTCGAGTTCCGGGGCCACCTCAAGCGCGTGCGCAGCGCTCCGGGAGCCCGCCGGGACACACGTCGCAACGGCCGGCCAGCCCTCAACAGGGAGGGTGAGCCGATGACCGGCACAGGGCCGTTCACGCACGCGACGCGCCAGGAGCTGCTTGGACGGCTGCTCAGGGCCCAGCGCGCGTCTGGCTTGACGCTCATAGAGGGGGACGAGCTGGCCGCGATCCAGGAGGTGTGGAGCCTCGAAGAGAACGACCCGCAGCCCGTTGACGCGGTTCGCCGCATATGGAGAGAGGTTTTCGAGGAGGGTGCCATGGGTCCACATGCAAACGGGACGGATAGCCATCTCAGTAAGGAAGACGTGCTGCTACAACAGGTATGCGAGGCGCAGGGCGTGTCATTTGAGCTCATGCGGCGTCTGCGCGACATCGAGGAGGAGTACGGGCACCTGAAGCGTCGACACGGGCTTCCAGATGAGATGCGAGAGGCCGTGCGCCGCGCCCTGGCCGAGGAACAGGAGCGCTAGCCATGCCACAGTGGAAGCACGTCACAATCGCTCGGCTCTCGATGACGAACTTCAAACGCTTCTACGGCACCCACGAGATCGACCTTCTCACTGAGCCCGACCTGGGCCAGACACTGGTGCTCGTCGGCGGTGACAATGGACGCGGGAAGACCTCGATCCATGAAGCAGTGAACTACGTCTTCTACGAAGACGATGACCTGCCGGGCATCCAGACGAGGCCGAACTACCTCCGGGCCGTCAGTGACAGGCTGAACCGCCGAGCCCTGGACGAGGGAAAGACCGACTACCGCGTGGGCATCGAGCTGCTGGTCTCCGGGGGTGACGCTCAGCGGCGCCTGTGGATTGAGCGAAGCTGGGAGGTGGACGTCGCCGGACGCCGAGCCACATCACCGGTCCTGACAGTCGCGGAGAACGGCCGTCCCGTGACCTGGCTCGACCAGAGCCCGGCCGCCTACCAGGATTTCGTGCGTCACATTCTCCCGCCGCAGATTGCGCCGTTCTTCTTCTTCGACGGAGAACGAATCCAGGACTTCGCTGCGGAGGACCTCCATGCCAAGCGCATGGTCGATGCTGTCGAGGATATCCTACACATCTCGGTGTATAGGACTCTCCGCGATGACCTGAGGAAGTATGTGGTCGATCACATCGAGAAGCATGATGTCCGAGCAGTCGAAACGGGTGACTTCTTCAAGCTCCAGGAAGACGCCGAACGCATACAGCAGGCATTGGAGGAGAAGCGCGAACGACTCCTGGATACGGAGCGGGATATCGCGGAGGCGCACGGCAAAGAGCGGGCGATCAAGGATGAGCTGCTCCGGGTGGCAAGCCCGCATGCCTCCGACCGAGACGAACTCGTTTGCGAACGCGACAGGGTGGACCGTGAGATCGTGGCCGCCAAGGCCGATATCCAGATGGGCTTTGAACCACTGCCTATCCTCCTCGCCGGGCGCCTCGCATCCGTGCTGCGTGATACCTTGGAGCAGGAACAGCGGGCACCTGGGACTCCAGAGCAACTGGCGAATCTGCGCGAGCGCGTGGAGGAGGTGGAGGAACGGGTGTGGGTGTCGCCTGTGCCCGCCCCCCCTCCCGAGGTCGCTATGCGGGAAGAGCAGGTCGTGTTCTACCGCCAGCTCTACCAGGCAGCGGCCTCTGAGGTATTTGGGCTCACGTCCACTGCGCCGCGCGTACACCTGCACGATGTGAGCGAGACCGAGCGGCAGCGCATCCTCGCCCGCTTACTCGACGCTGCACAGAGATCCGCTCTCCTGCGCGAGGCGATTGATCGGCGAGAACGGCTGACAACTGAACTGCGTGACGTAGAGGGGAAGCTGTTGTCCGCGTCAGACGACCCGCATGTGGCCGAATCGGTTCACGCGAAACAGGAGGTTGACCAGCTCATCGGGAGGCTGGAGGGCGAGCGGGACTCGTGTCGCGGCGACATCCAGCAACTCGAGAGGGACCTCGCGATCCGGAAGAGGCAGATCGAGGACCGGCAGGAACGTCGGAAGGCGACCACAGAGGCCATGAAGGCAGTGAAGCTGGGCCGGAAGGCACAACACGTTCTGGATGACTTCATCCACAAACTGGCACCCGAGAAGCTGGCCATTCTCGAGGCCCACTTCCGCGACATGTACGCGCGCCTGCGAAAGCCGGAGGACCCAGTGCACCGCGTTGATATCGACCCGGAGACCTGGCAGGTGCGTCTTTTCGACGAGAAGGATAGACCCTTGGTTCGAACGGTCTTCTCCGCGGGCATGCGCGAGATGTACGCGCTCGCGCTGCTTTGGGCTTTGTCCCGCGCGTCGGGCCGAGAGCTGCCGATCGTTATCGACACGCCGGTGGCGCGCTTCGACCGAACGAACCGACGCGCCCTGTTCGAGCGGTACCTGCCCCACGCCGGCCATCAGGTCGTCGTGCTCTCTACGGATGCCGAGGTGGACGTGGAATGGGCGCGCCAGCTTTCCCCTTACGTCGCAAAGCAGTACCGTCTAGACTACGATGCAGTCACGGACTCCACGGTCATCCGGCAAGGCTACTTCTTCTAGCAGACAGGAGCGGACGAGATGGCGCTGCTGAAGACGTCCAGGGAAGTGCGCGAGATCATGGAGGATCTACGACGGAAGACGAGCATCCGCCCGAACCTGTGGGCGAGGGCCGCGCTCGGGTTCTCGCTGTCCCTCGAGGCCCTGCCCGATGGCGGTCCGTACGACTCCGAGGGCACTGAGTTCCAAGAGCCGGTGTTCTTCGGCGATGACGGGCCCGTCCTGCTTGCACTGCTTCGTCAGCGGCATGGTAGGCCCATCGATGACGGTGAGGTTGGGCGACTCATCAAGCTCCACGTGGAACGCGGCCTGCGGAGCTTCAGGGACGAGTACGAGCGTCTGAACCGTCGAGGAGACGAACTCCTCCTGCACCTTGTGGAGCTAGGCTCCTTCCCCCAGCAGGCGCCCGAGGCCCAACTCGCCGGGAGGCTCCTACCCCCTCCTCCTGATGCTGCAGACCTAGGCGTGGCGGTTCAGCTCGGCACCGACGTTAGGTCCGGCACCTCAGTGTGCCACACGCTGAACGCGCCGGGAGGCGCCCCGCACATAGCCATTATGGGCCGCAATGGTACCGGCAAGACACGGACTGGCCTGACTCTCCTCGCCAGCGTCTCGGCGAACGCGCCGTACTCGATACCACTTCTCCTCTTCGACTATGCGAAGGGGGACATAGCGGCGAACGCGCAGTTCGTCAAGCAGACCGGGGCAACTGTAGTGTCTCTCCCCGACCAGCAGATCCCGCTCGCACCGCTCTCACTTGCCCATCGAGGGAGCTTCGCGGTCGATCTGGCCGCCAGGAGATTCCGAGACACCATCTGCTCGGTCGTCAAACTCGGACCTATCCAGGCACAGCGCTGCCTTGACCTCATCGGAGAGGCCTACCGTATGTCAGCCGACGGCACGCCGGACTTGGCCGACGTCAGCCAGGTTGCTCACGACACGTACGAGGCAGACGATCTGCGAGAGGACTCCCTCCTGGCCTGTCTCCGCGAATTCGCGGCCTTCCCGCTGTTCCGGCCGGCGGCGGAGGGCTTCGAACACGACTTCCTCAAGACGACTCACATCCTGGACATCCACGGTCTGCCTGAAGACCTCAGGAAGCTCGCCGCGTTCCTGGTGCTGGACAGGCTGTACAGCGAGATCATGTCCCTGCCGGATGCGCCGCTGGACAATCAGGGGAACCGCCAACTGCGACTCATCATCGTGATAGACGAAGCCCACCATTACCTGCCCTGCAGGCAACCAACGTTGGAGAACATCGTCAGGGAGGTGCGCTCAAAGGGCGTCGCAGTCATGCTTCTATCTCAGTCGCCGGACGATTTCGACCAGGGCCGCTACAACTTCGCGCGGGAGATGGGCCTGGCGATTGTCTTCTCGTGCGTCCTCGAGAAGCCAAGGATGCTCGAGGCTGTCTTGGGCGGGCGGATTGACCCTCGCCGCCTTTCCCAGTTGGGGCCTGGCGTTGCTCTTACGCGTGTGAGCGACGCAGATCAGCCAATCGAGATTCAGGCATGGCGGCCCTGACACCGACTGCCTACTAAGCCCTCGATGCGGTCGAGATCGGGGCCACCATACCGATTCACCGCCACTGAAGGCAGCGGCAGCCCGGTACGGGCACACATCACCCCCGCCTCCGGCCTTTGCAACTCAAGCCTCTTCCGTCTCACCGATCAGCCCGTCACGCTTCACTACAGCAGCGAGTACGGACCGGACGAGTACCGCTACCTCCGCTGCTGGCGACAGGTCCTCAGCGATCCGACGAGCTTCAGGCGCAAGCTGGTGATCGTGGAGAGCTGGAACAACAACGACGAGGGTTGCGCGATCTCGTACAGTGAGCCCAGGGACTTCCGCACTGCCGCGGGTGAGTTGGTCGACCGGTGGGGCGACCAACCGGAGTTCTACATGGCGCTCACGCGTGAGTTCTCACCGTACTGGAAAGCAGGACGCTGCCCCGAGCGGTTCCGGCAGGAACGGTAGCAGTCTCAGTGCCAGCACGCTGGCCTACCCCTTCAGGCCCGGCTGCGAGGCGGCGTCGCAGCCGGAGGCGGGGGCCTTGCTCTCAGAGCCTGTCCTGGAACCCGTGGCGCAGCCCTCCAGGTTGTGTTCAGAAGGCCGCCTGAACAGGGGTCGGACAGCCCTTTCCGGCGATGAGGCTGCCGGAAAGGGTGTCTGACCCAACGGCGGCGGCTTTCTGAACACAACCTCCAGGGCTGCGGACGTTGGGGTTCCACGATAGGCTCTTGGCAGATCGGGCCGTGACCGCAACGATCCGCTGCTCGGTCCCCGTGTCGTTGAGGCGCTGGAAGAGCGCCGGGTCCGACAGCTCCGCGCCATGATTCTGGGCCGTGTGGTCCGCGGCCATGAAGCTGCCCCCGACCTACCGCACCTTGCATGCCACGTCGCGGAGCAATCCGGGCAGCTCGATACCCAGCCGCCCGCGGCGTACATCTGCCCAGGCCATCCGCTGCTCGACGCCACCATCTTCCTCACCCTTGAGCGTCACCGCGACCTGCTCAAGCGCGGCGCCATCCTGGTTGACCCCACGGACGCCGGCGACCAGGTCCGCGCGCTCTTCTACCTCGAACACTCGATCCAGGATGCTCGGCAGGACAAGTCCGGCCGGCGCCGGATCATCTCCCGCCAGATGGAGTTCGTCGAGATCGACGCCGGCGCGCGGTGCGTCACCGCCGGCTACGCGCCCTACCTCGACTACCGCCCGCTCACCGAGAAAGAGCGCCCGCTGGTGGCGGAGGCGCTGGAGAGTGACTGGCTGAGCGGCGATCTGGAGTCTCGCGTGCTTGAGCACGCCGTTGAGCACATCGTCCCCCGTCACTTCGAGGAGGTCCGCGCGCGGCAGGAGGAGCGAATCGAGAAGACGCTGGCCGCAGTGAAGGACCGGCTCACAAAGGAGATCAACTACTGGGACAACCGCGCGAACCAGCTCCAGGACCAGGAGCTTGCCGGCAGGCGCAATGACCGCCTGAACTCCGGTCTGGCCCGGCAGCGGGCCGACGACCTGCAGGCCCGGCTTCAGCGCCGCATGGAGGAGCTTGAGCAGGAGCGCCGGCTCTCTCCCCTCCCTCCGGTCGTCATCGGTGGCGCGCTGGTCGTGCCGATGGGGCTGCTCGCCGATAGGGCCGGAGACAGAGGCGTCGGCCGCTCCGACCCGGAGGTCGAGCGGATCGCGGTGGAGACGGTCATGGCCGCCGAGCGCGCACTGGGCCGCGACCCCGTCGATGTCTCCGCTCAGAACTGCGGCCACGATGTCGAGTCGCGCGCTCCCGAGGGGGGCAGCCTGCGCTTCATCGAGGTGAAGGGCCGGACTGCGACGGCTGACACGGTCTGCGTGACGAAGAACGAAATCCTCACCGGCCTCAACAAGCCCGACGACTACCTCCTGGCCATCGTGCTCGTGGACGAGGACGGGCCTCGTCGGCCGTGCTACATCCGCCGGCCCTTCCAGCGCGAGCCCGACTTCGGCGTCACCAGCGTCAACTACAAGCTCGCCGAGCTTCTGGCGCGCAGCGAAGCGCCAAGGTGACGGCAGGAGTCAGAAGCCAGTATCCAGAAGGCAGAAGAACGACCCGCGGCGGGCGGCACGTCGGCGCATCGGACAGGGACCGCGCGCGTTGTTCCAAGGGCGAAGGAGGAGGGCCACATGAGGTTCCAGATCACGCTTGACCGCGACGAAGACGGCGTGTGGGTGGCCGAATGCCCCGCCATTCCTGGTTGCGTCAGCCAGGGCAAGACGAAGGAGGAAGCCGAGGCCAACATCCGCGACGCCATCGCGCTCTGCCTGGAGGTGCGCGCGGAGCGGGGGCTGCCGCTGACTGTTGAGATCCGGCAGGTGGAGGTCACCGTCTGATGCCTCCGCTGCCGGTTCTCAGCGGACGAGAAGTAGTGCGCGTTTTCGAGTCCTTGGGCTGGGAGGTGGCTCGCCAACGGGCAAGCCACATCGCCTTGGCGAAAGAGGGGGAGCCGGCGACGCTCTCCGTCGCCGACCACAAGGAAGTGGCCAGGGGCACCCTCCGCAAGCTCATCCGTCTCGCCCAGCTCACCGTGCCCGAATCCCTCGAAGCCCTTGAACGCCTGTGACCGGGCGATGTGATGCCCCGGTGCAGGCGGCTGCCGTGCCGCCGCCGTCTTCTGTATTCTGGCTTCTGGCTTCTGGCTCCTGCCGTCGAGGTGGCCTGATGCCGACGCCTTACCGGAGGAAGCTCATCGAAGTCGCCCTCCCGCTGGAGGCGATCAACAAGGAGACGGCGCGGGAGAAGTCCATCCGGCATGGGCACCCGTCCACGTTGCACCTGTGGTGGGCGCGGCGGCCGTTGGCGGCTTGTCGGGCGGTGCTGTTCTCTTCGCTGGTGGACGACCCCGGTGAGCCGAACGCGCCTCAGGAGTACCTCGACCAACTCGACAGGCTGCCCGGAGGCGCGGAGCTGCCGCCGGAGACGCCCATCGCCGAGGTCCGGCGCGAGAAGCTCTTTCGCTTCATCGAGGAGCTGGTGAAGTGGGAAAACTCGAACAACGAGCGGGTCATTGGCACCGCCCGGCAGCTGATCTTGGCGGCGACGGAAGGCAAGCCACCTCCGGTGCTCGATCCCTTCTGCGGCGGCGGGTCGATCCCGCTGGAGGCGCAGCGGCTCGGCCTGGAGGCCCATGCCAGCGACCTGAACCCGGTCGCGGTGCTCATCACCAAAGCCTTGATCGAGATCCCGCCCAAGTTCGCCGGGCAGCCACCGGTGGGCCCCGAGGCGCGCCGGCGCAAGGACACGACCGCCTGGCCCGGCGCCACGGGCCTCGCGGACGATGTGCGGTACTACGGGCAGTGGATGCGCGACGAGGCCGAGCGGCGTATAGGGCACCTCTACCCGAAGGCGAAGCTCCCCACGGAGCAGGGCGGGGGCGACGCGACCGTCATCGCCTGGCTCTGGGCCCGCACGGTCAAGTGCCCCAACCCCGCATGTGGTAGCTCGGTTCGGGAAGCCCTTGCCGACCGCCAAGCCCGTGGTGGGAGAGAAGGCGCCGAACCATTGGAGCGTCCCGTTGCGACGGTAACGATCGGGCCGGCGCTGGGGCGATGTGCCCCAGGCCTGGCCGCCCCGCGGGATCGTCTGCAGAGGTCCCATCTCGTCGAAACAGACGATCTGTCCCCGTCGCGGCGGGTGGCGATAGAGATTCACGAGGGCCCCTTTTTTGCCTGGAAGTCAGGATCATCGCTCTGGCACCAAGTGCCCCCGGTCAGAAACCGAAGCCCGCGTCGATGCAGGATACGGCGCACCGTCTCGTGGCTGATGTCGGGCAACTGCTCCTGCGCGCGCAGATGGTCACGCAGCTTGGTCAACGACCAAGTCGTGAAACGCAGCCCCAGATCCTTCGGCCGCGAAGTGGCCACGTCCACGACCCGGTCCTCGATGACCGAACCATAGAGGCGGGGTCCGCCCTCGCGCGGTCGAGTCTGCAGGCCCGGCAGCCCCTCCGCCTCGAACCGTCTGACCCAGTGATGTGCATTCGTGTAGTGCAGCCCCACGTACCGGCTCGCCTCCGCGATGCCACATCCACCGGCCATCAACCAGACCAGCCGGCACCGGCGGAACAACGCCGCCGGCGTCTTCTCGGCACGCACAAGCTCCTGCAGCTCGAACAACTCGTTGGCCGACAGCTCGCGCAGTTGATGTATCCGGTTCATGCACTACATCATGCATCCTGCGCGCGCGAAAGTCGAGCGAAATATAGCGATATTCAAGTGAGGGACCACTAGCACGCCCTGGCGCAACATGTGCGGAAGACTCGTGGGTGACTACCCGAACGAGAGGATGTTCAGGCGCGTCGTCGAGTTCCTCAACGGCACCCACGAGAAGGTGTGCAAACTGGCGCACAACTGGTTCGAGGCGCGCGAGCAGGAGATTGCACAGACGGGCAGGTTCGGGGGTAGCGAAGGGAAGCTGGTCAGCCTAACGCCCGAGAACACCGAGACCTTCCTGCTCCGCATCCACAAGAACGCGAACATCCTGGTTGGCCGGGACTGTAGCCCGGATGAGCGCTGCCTGGCGCAAGAGCGGCTCCACGGCACGGTGAGCGGCTTCCCCCACCTGAGCACGGCGTGGCTGCACTCAACCTCGGAAGGGCTGACGCCGGCCAGGAAGCTGGTAGCCCACCTGGTCTCCGACTATGGGATGGCCTTCCTCCTCCACGAGCGCCTGCTGCCCGCCCTGCGCGACGCGAAGCTGATCCGATGCATCGAGTGCGGTCGGATCGACCAACCCGCGAGGTCCTGGCAGAAGCGGTGCGCAGACTGCGTGCACAGCGGCGTCCGCGAGGGCAGCAAGAGCTGACGGAAGCAGAAGGGACTCCGAGACAGAGAGAGAGCAAGGCGGACCCAAGAGCACTGAGGCGTGCGACCCGCTGACCCCTTAGGACCACCCCCGAACGAGGAGAGACTCCCCGACACACAGAGCGCCAGACGGACGCATGCGCAGTGATGCGTCCGTTCCGTTGACCCCCCTCCCGTTGTTGTGGTACCGGTACCGTGTGCGAACCGTGAACCGGTCTTGCGCGAGGGGCGAAGACGGTGAACCGAGAGACGGTCAGACAAGCACTGCGGAAGCTTGGGATCACCCAGGCTGAACTGGCGCGGGCAGCCGGCCGGTCAGAGGCGGCTGTGAGCCGCCAACTCAATGGCGGCCTGCCGCTCACAAGGCGGGTCGCCAATGCAGCTGAAAACTTGGTCGCGCAACGGGGCGCGGACGCTGCGACCTTCATCCTGAACCTGGCCGAGCTTCGGCTGTGCCTGATCGCCCGGAGGCAGGAGGCGGAGGGCGATGGCAACGCGTGAGACAGCCAAGCAGACGGTCGAGATGTCGGCGACACCGAGCCTGAGGCCTGTCTCGTCGGAGGTGCGGCTCACCTGGGCCGAGGCGACCGAGGAGTTCCTGGCTGACCGCAAGCTCCTCAACTACAGCCCCAGCTCTCTGGTCTGGTACACGTCCGTCTTCGGTGCCTTCGGGCGCTTCCGGCAGGAGAGCGGCGCGCCTGACGACCTCGCTAAGGTGACCGAACCCGACGTGCGCGCCTTCCTGGCGCGCGTGCAATCGGAGGGCGCGAAGGGGCGCGGCCCGACCGGCCCCAAGTGGGTGAACAACGTCCGCCAGGCGCTGAAGTCCATCTTCGCGTGGGCCGTAGAGGAGGGCTACGTTACGGAGAACCCCGTCGCCGGCATCGCGAAGCTGAAGGAACCGCGCAGAATCATCCAGACCCTCTCGGCGGACCAGGTTCGCGCCCTCGTCGAGCAGCCCGACCTGCGCAGCCCGGTGGGGCACCGCAACCGCTGCTTCCTTCTCATCTTGCTCGATACGGGGCTCCGGCTCTCCGAGGCCCTGGGCCTGCGGGTCGGGGAGGTTGACCTCGAAGGGGGCGTGGCGAAGGTCCTGGGGAAGGGCTCGAAGGAGCGGCTGGTCGGGTTGTCGCCCGGCCTGGTCTCCGAGCTGAGACCGTACCTGCGGCGCCGGCAGCAGGCCCTCGAAGAGATCGGGCGCCCGGAAGCTCCGTGGCTGTCCCCGAACAACGTGGGCGGGCGGCTGTGCTCGAAGACGATGGAGCAGGCGGTGTGGCGGTACGGCATCGCGGCGGGGATCGACCCGAACCGCGTTCGGCTGTCACCTCACACGCTTAGGCACACCTACGCCGTCACCTTCGTCCGCAACGGCGGAGACCCATTCACCTTGCAGAAGGTGCTGGGCCACAGCAGCCTTGACACCAGCCGCCGTTACTGCGAGCTGGCGAACGAGGACGTGCAGCGCCGGATGCGTGACCTCAGTCCGGTGGCAGCCCTGGGGCTTGCCTCTACGGGCGGGCGACGGGTCCGGCGGTCGGTTCGCAACGGGCGCCCGGCTACCGGAGGCGAGGGCGGGAAGCCGGGGTCAGTTCCATCGTGACCAGCGGACTCAGTTCGCGCTGCCGTTTGAGGGCGTCGGTGTCGGCAAGGTCGCAGTAACGCCGAGTCATTTCGAGGGATGAATGGCCGAGTATGCGCTGCAAGTGAAACGCGGAGCCTCCGTTCCGCACGAACCACACGGCGAAGGTGTGCCGGAGGACGTGCGGCGAGACGCGCTTCCCCGTGATACCCGCGCGGGCACCGTACAGCTTCAGCCGTTCCTGGGCACCCTTCGCGTTCCACTTCCCGCCCTCTTGGTTCGGGAACAGGTGGACGCACTCGGCGCAGCCGGCGCGGCGGACGGTCGTCTCCCGCGCGACGAGGTAACGTTTGAGGTGGTGCACCAGGGCGGCGGAGAAGCCGACCCGGCGTTCGCGGTTCCCCTTGCCCAGGACCGTGGCGGCGCCGGTCGCAAGGTCAAGGTCGGCGACCTGCAGGCCGAGGGCTTCCGACAGGCGGAGACCTGTGTCGATGAGCAACAACATGAAGGTGTGGTCCCGCAGGCCGAGGTAGGTGGCGCGGTCGGGCTGTGCGAGGATCGCGCGCAGCTCCTCTTCGGTGAAGGTCGGGATGACCTTCCTCCCCTCGCGGGCCTTCGGGACGCCGTCCGCCGGGTTGTGCTCCGCATACCCTTCGGCGATGGCCCAGTCGAAGAGGGAGCGGATGGCCTCCCGATAGTGGTTGAGCCGTCGGGGGGCGACCCCGCCCCGTGCCGTGGCCCCGCGCGACCGCATCCGGGCCAGGAAGGCGCGAACCACCTGCGGGGTGACGGCGGCCAACGTCTCGACCCCGCACTCCCGCGCGTAGGCGGCGAACGGGCCGAGGGTGTAGGTGTACCACTCGACCGTCTTGGGGCTGAGGTTGCGTAGCACGCAGGCTTCACGAAAGGCGGCGAAGGCCGTGTCGAAGTCCACATCGGCGTCGTGTAGACGCAGGGCGAGGGCGGGCATCGCGGGGGCCTCCGGGTCGTTCGCGCGGCACGAACCTTGCGAGGTGGGAGGTCCGAACCTTGCGAACCTAGCGGGGTTTCGCCGGCCCGACCGGAGGAGGCCCGGAAGACAGAACGGCCCCAGAAGCGTCTCTAGGGCCGTCCACGGGGTCATTGGTAGCGCGGGTAGGATTCGAACCTACGACCTCAAGGTTATGAGCCTTGCGAGCTACCAGACTGCTCCACCGCGCAGGGTGAGTATAGCAGACGGGCCGGGGCTTGTAAAGGTGAGCAGCGCCGATTCCCCGCTTCGATTCCCCGCTCCGTTGACCGTCCTTGGGGCATGTGCTACAATCGCGCTGGCTCAGAGCGCTGCTTGGGCACGGGAGGCCATCGATGACGCACCGCATCAGCACGATCGTGCGCCGCGCCCTGTGCGCCGTGGCCCTCGCCGGGTGGATGGTCACCCTGGGGTGCCCGACGGCCCGGACTCAGGAACGGCTGCCCTCGCCGACGGAGGCTGCGGTCACCGCCCTCCAGCAGGACATCGACCTGCTCGGCGACTTCAACCGGCTCGACCTCACCAAGGAGCAGATGCGCGGCCTAATCGCCGAGGTGGAGGCGATCCAGGCGCGCATGAGGGAGAACCAGGCCCAGCGCGATGCGGTCCTTACCATGCTCCAGCCGCACCTGGAGGCGCAGAAAGCCGCTCTGCTCAAGGACGAGCCCGTTCCATCGACGGTCAGCAACCAGATCAAGGTCCTGGCGGACCAGCTCAACCAGCTCGATGCCAAGGCCGACCGGGACCTGGTCACTGAGTTCGGCCCGCGGCTGCACAAGCTCCTCAGCCAGCCACAGATCGATATCCTCACCTGGGTGGATGAGGCTCGGTTGAACGCGCTCGAACAGCTCGCGTGGGCTCGCGACATGACCGACGAGGAGTACAAGACCGAAGCCGAGGTCACCGCCCAGAACCTCGCCGAAGGCCGTGACATCACGAAGGAGCAGGTCCTCGATATCTTCCGGCGGGCCAGGGCGATGAGCGAAGCCGACTACGCGAAGGGTAAGGACGGGCTCGCCAGTGAGCTGCTGCCGGCGATGCGGGGCGAGACCGACTCCATCGACACCGTCCTCATCCACCGCCTGCAGCCCCCACGGCTACTCCCCGTCCTGGGCGAGAAGCTCGGGCAGATGAAGTGAACGCGGAACTCCGAACGCGGGACCCGGGACTCGGCGACCTCCGGCCCCTGCGGGTCGCCGTGTTCTCCAACGGGTACCTTCCCACCATCAACGGCGTGGTCAACTCGATCGAGGCCTTCCGGAAGGGCCTCGATGCCGCCGGGCATCCGGTCTTCATCTTCGCGCCCGCGCCCTACCAACCGGTGGACGACCCTGACTTTGTGTTCCGCTTCCCCTCGCGCAGCCTCGGACGCTGTCCCGACCACCCTGTCGCCTTGCCCTTCGGCCGACCCCGCGGGCACGGCTCCGCCGACCCCGAGGTCGACGTGGTCCACACCCAGCACCCGTGGTGGGTGGGCGACTGGGGCCTCGCCTTTGCGCGACGTCACAACGTGCCTGCTGTCACCACCATCCACACCCAGTATGAGCAGTACGCCCACTACGCCTGGCCCGTGCCGCCGCGGCTGCTCCGGGCGATTACCCGACGCGGCGTGCGACGTCACTGTCGCCGGTGCGAGATCGTGATGACACCCGGGGAGGCGATGAAGGACTACCTCGAGGGCCTGGGCGTTGACCGGCCGGTCGAGGTCGTGCCCAATGCCACCGATCTTTCGGGTTTCGACACGGCGGACGGGGCACCGATCCGCGCGCAGTATGGCGTCGCGCCCGACGACGTGCTCTTCACCTTCATCGGTCGGGCGGCGAGGGAGAAGAACCTCGACAACCTCATCCGCGCCTTCGCCATGGTCGCCGAGGAGCTGCCGGCGGCGAGGCTGATAATCGTGGGGGGAGGGCCAGCGTTCGACTCGCTGCGGGCGCTCGCGGCTGCCCAGCCGTGCGCGGCGCGCATCATCCTCACAGGGCTCATCCCCTACGAGCAGATCAGGGGCTACCACGCGGCGGCCGATGTGTTTGTGACGGCCAGCATTACCGAGGTGCAACCGCTCTCCCTCAGCGAGGCGATGGCCGCGCGCACCCCCGTCGCGGGCATCGATGCCGGCGGGATCAACGACATGGTGAAGCACGGGGAAACGGGGTTGCTCTCGCCCACTAACGAGGGGGTCGAGGGCTTGGCCGGCGCGATGCTGGAGCTTGGTCGCGACGCCGGGAAACGCCAGCGGATGGCCGAGGCAGCCCAACGGGTGAGCCACAGGTACGACATCCCGCTGGCGACGGCCAGGCTTGTGGACGTCTACCGGAGGGCAATCGCCGGGTATGCGGCCGGAAGGTCCGGGTGATCGCTCGCTCAATGCGGCAGCAGACGCTCGATGTTGCCCGAGAACACGTTGAGGAGGTCGTCTTCCGAGAGGCCGGTCTGCTCCGCAGCCAGGCGGAACGCGCGGAGCTGTTCGTAGAGGAAGAGGGTGTATGTCGCCTCCACCTCGGGGGGCTTACGATCCGTGTTCCAGACGTAGTCCCCGTCGGTGTAGTTGAGGTACTCGTCGCCCCGATATTCGCGCATCCCCCGCATGAGCCCGATCGGCAGGTCGCTCCCGTAGAGGAGGCGGGATGCGCCGACCTCGCGCACGCAGAGAGCGATGACCTGGGTGTTGAGGTTCATGGCGAAGTCGAAGTAGACGTTCCCGAGATCGGCGAGCTGGTGGAGCGACCCCTCCGCGAGGGACATCGTGTAGGCCCGGCCGATGTGCGCCACGATGATCGGCACAGCGGGGTGCGCCTGCGACAACGCCCGCACCTCCGTCAGGTTGCGCAGGTCGCGCAGTCGCTCCCGCCGCGGGAGGTGGAGCATCACCACCAGGCCGAGCTCCTCCGCCACCGCCTGGTGGCTCTCGGGGAAGTAGTCGGGGATCGCGGCCTCGCTTGACGCGACCTCCCCCGCGAGGTCCGGATACGGCTTCAGCCCCGCGAAGGCGCCCTCGACCACCAGGTCGCGCACCTTCCCGGCGGGCCAGTGCGGGTCGGTCACCAGGAAGGTCGCCCGAAGCTGCGGGGCTGACTGCGCAACGTACGCATTCGACCGCTCGAGGTCGCACTCGCGGATGGGCCACCCAAAGGCGCAGGCTTGCGTGTCGTGTCCAGGGAAGAGGCGGGCGTTCCACTCGTTGAGCTGCTCGACCGTCAGCTCCTGGGCCACATCGAGCGCCCACATCTCCCGGCGGCGCTCCTCTGGCAGCGGCCCAACGTGATTCGCCAGGCCGATGTGGGTGTGGCAGTCGATGATGCGATGGGGCAGGAAGTCGCGTAGCTCCTCGTCGTAGAAGAGGGCGTCGCGTTCCGTGTATCGGGGCACGGTCATGCTGTCAGCCTTCTGTGGGTGGGGATGACGTCTCGGCCGCCATTCGCTCCAGGACCCGTTCGTAGGCCCGAACCCGCCGCAGGATCCCCCAGGTGCCTGGCAGAGACAGGCCCCACAGCACAGCGAACCAGGCCACGCTGTTGAGGTGGAAGAACACCCAAAGCGCGGCGAGGCCCATGAGGTCGGTGAGCAGGCACCGAACCAGGAGGGCGGCTCGCGGGCCGGTCAGACGCGCTCGGCCCAGGATCAACACGCCATCGAACAGCGGCATCAGGATGTAGGAACCGGGGATCAACAGGCACAGGATGACGATGGGAATGGCCACATGCCCGTAGGGGATGTGCCACGGCGATTGCCCGCGCAGAACGGCCACGACGATGGCGGGGGCAACGGCCACCGCGGCCCCGATCACGGCTGTGCGGCGTATCCGTCCTCGTTCGCGCCGAATCTGGTCCTCAGGCTCCGACACCGTCTGCCCTCCGCCGAAGCTAGAACCCTGCCACCGTTCCGTAGGTCAGCACCGTGAGGAGCGACGCCATGCCGGCCCCGGCGATCCCCTGAAGCGGCGTGTGCCGACCGCGGCGCGTTCGCGCCCACACAACGAGCGGCAGGGCTGCCAGCGCGATCCACCACCACGCGTTGACGGCCAGCCCGCACGCGACAACGGCGCCCGTGTACACGCCCGCGTGCACGCTGATCTTCCAGTGAAGCGAGACCGCCGCGAACGCCACGGCATTGACCAGGTACGTGACGCCCAACGCCTGGAGCTCCCTCGGCGTCCGCAGCAGGTGCAAAGCCACCAGGGACAGTGCCCCGCTCAGGGCCGCTGCCCCCAACGGGAGCCACCGGCGCTCCCGCTGCGCGACGTGGATGTCTGTCACGCGCCCCCGGCGCAGCAGGAGGAGGACCACGCCGAAGGGGATGAGCCCGGCAAAGAGCGCGGCAAGCCCGCCCCACGCCACGACCTGGCGCCACGAGGAGGCGAATCTAATCGCGAGCGCGGCGCCGACGACCGTGCAGACAAGGAACGGGCTGGTGAGAGCGGAAATGGCGAAAGCCAGCACGTCGGCGAGGGGCGCCTGCAGACAGCGGCGCAGATCGGCCAGTGACCGCGGATAGCGGTCCTCGACGGAGGCGTCGCCCGTGGATTCGTTCGCCTCGGTGGCGGATGCCGTGGCCGCCACCACGAGAAGGCTTGAGAAGAGGTCCATCCTGGCGACCTACCTGCGCGGCCTCGCGCCGGAGGAGTTGCCCATCGCGGCGGTGTTCCTCACCGGGCGCCCGTTCCCTCTCCGCAGCGAGGACACCATGCGGGTCGGTGGCGCGCTCCTCCGGGAGGCCGTTGCCGCTGCCACCGGTGCCACTCCGGAGGCGTTCGCCGAGACCTACGTCCGCCTGGGCGACGGAGGCGAGGCCGTGGCGGAGCTGATGGCCGTACGACCCGAGCCGCCAAGTAGCCTTACGCTGCTCGAAGCGCGACGGTTGTGCGAATCCCTCGGAAAGGCGGCGACCATCGCAGAGCGACGCGACACCCTGGCCCATGCGCTCGCGGCGTGCAGGCCTCCGGCGGCGAAGTACCTCGCCAAGATCATGGGCGGCGGCATGCGCATCGGCGTTCAGGAGAGCCTGGTCGAAGACGCGCTGGCCGAGGCCTTCGGGTGCGACGCCGAGGGCGTCCGCTGGGCCAACATGCTCCTGGGGGACGTCGGCCACACAGCGGCGTTGGCCCGCGCGAAGCGCCTGCACGAGGCGACGCTGACGCTCTTCCGTCCTGTGAAGTTCATGTTGGCCACGGCCATCGATGCCGCCGACGAGGCGTTGGTCATCGGGCCGGAGTGGGAGGCGGAAGACAAGTACGACGGCATCCGCGCCCAGGTCCACTGCGATGGCCGGGACGTCCGCATCTATTCGCGCACCCTCGACGAGATCACCAGCCAGTTCCCGGAGGTCGCGACGGCGTTCGGCGAGACGGGACGGCCGTTGGTCTGCGACGGCGAGATCCTCGCTCAGGCGGGCGATCGACAGCTCGGGTTCGCGAAGCTGTCGAAGCGCCTGGGGCGGAAGCAGGCCGACGAGGACATCCTGCGCGAGGTGCCGGCCGCCTTCGTGGCGTTCGATCTTCTGGCCCTTGACGGCGCGCCCCTCCTCCGGGAGCCGCTCGCCGAGCGACGCGGCGCATTGGCGGAGGTGCTGGCCGGGAGTCGCACCGCAATCGCCCGGACGCAGCGTGTCGCGGACGTGCCAGGCGTGGAAGCCGCCTTCGAGGCTGCGGTGGCTCGGGGGAACGAGGGGCTGGTGCTCAAGAGCGCCGCCTCCCCCTACCAACCCGGCAGGCGGGGGCAGGCGTGGCTGAAGCTCAAGCGCCCGTTGGCGACACTTGACGTGGTGATCGTGGCGGCGGAGTACGGACACGGCAAGCGGCGCGGGCTCCTGAGCGACTACACGTTCGCGGTGCGCGCCGGCGAGGGGCTGGCACCGGTGGGGAAGGCCTACTCGGGCGTCACCGACGCTGAGATCGCCTTCCTCACCGAGACCTTCCTGAAGAGCGCCGTCCGCCGCTTCCGGGGCGGTGTCATCGTGCCACCGATGATTGTGATCGAGGTCGCCTTCAACGGCATCCAGCGCAGCCCACGGCACCCGAGCGGCTTCGCGCTCCGCTTCCCCCGCATCAAACGCCTGCGCCTCGACAAGCCGGTCGCAGAGATCGACACGGTAGAGCGCGTTGGGGAGCTCTGGGAACGGCAGGGGGTGGGGGAGAGGGGACAGAGGACAGCATGACCATGGCCTCGGCAACGGCCTGACCTGACACACTACAGGGCACTTGGTATGAGCGCCGACCTGCTCGACACCTACGAGCTGACCCACAGCGACCTCGCTGCCTTCCTCGGCGAGCGCGGCCAGCCGCGTTACCGCGCCGACCAGGTGTTCCGCTGGGTGCACCGGAAGCCCGCCGCGAGCTTCGATGAGATGACGGATCTCCCGGCGGCGTTGCGAGAGGAGCTGAAGGGAGCCTTCGCGCTCGGTCCGTTCGCGGTAGTCGCCCGGTCGGAGGCGGAGGACTCCGCGAAGCTCCTGGTGGCGCTGGCAGACGGCGAAGCGGTCGAGTGCGTGCGCATGGAGACGGGCGAGGGCGCGGCGTCGCTGTGTCTCTCGAGCCAGGTCGGTTGCGCTATCCGCTGCGCGTTCTGCGCCTCCGGAGCCGGGGGGTTCGTCCGGCACCTCACGGCCGGGGAGATGGTGCGGCAGGCGGTGACGCTGCGACTCCTCGTTGGCCCGGCGCGGAACGTCGTCTTCATGGGGATGGGCGAGCCGATGCAGAACGTCGAGGCTGTGATGCGGGCGATCGCCATCCTCACCGACAAGCACGGCTGGGGGCTCTCGCCCGAGAGGGTCACCGTGGCGACGAGCGGGGCGGCTGGCGGCATCTCGCGCTACGCCCGCGAGGGTCAGGCGACCGAACTGGCCGTTTCCCTCAATGCGCCGGATGATGGGCTCCGCCAACAGCTCATGCCGGGCGCGCGCGACGCGCTCCAGGACGTGCTGACGGCCTGCGACGAGTTCACGGCGCGCCATCGCGGACGGCCGGTGACGTACACCTACGTGCTGCTTGAGGGGGTGAACGACCAACCGGCGCAGGCGAGGGGCCTAGCGAGCTTGTTGAGCGGGCGCCGCCACCACGTGAACCTCATCCCCTACAACGCCGTCGAGGGGGCGCGATTTGTGCGACCGTCCGGCACCGAGATGGCGGCCTTCATGCGACGCCTGCAAGACGCCGGCCTGAACGTCAGCCTGCGGCACAGCAAGGGCGGCGCGATCAACGCGGCCTGCGGCCAGCTTCGCGCCTCGCGGGCCGCTGACGCGCAGCCGCCCGGTTTCACCCAGCCCAGCTCAGCCGGTCGTGGAGGACATCCATGACGCGCTGGACGGCGGGGCCGATTGTCTCCTCGCTCGCGCTGCGCAGCGACACCGGCACGAGGTAGTCGTACCGCAGGAAGTACAGGAACTTCGTGATCAGCTCCCGATTCGCGGGTTGGTCGAGCACCGCGGGTAGGACGTCGGCCAGCTCCTCATTCGCCTCCAGGTGTCGGACGACTCCGGGGATGTTGTACAGCGCATCAGCCAGCGTCAGCACCGGCCTCAGGTACAGCAGGCCCTCGACCCCCACCGACGAGTTGAGAACGATGAGGGCCCTCGCATCGCCGATGATGTCGCTGATCGGCGCCCGGCGCAGGAAGTGCACACCCGGCAGCGACCGTCTCAACTGTCGGTAGTCCGCCCGGCCGGCGTCCGAGGGGTGCTCCTTGACCACCAGAGCCAGCGAATCGCCGGTGCGGGTGTTGTGCAGCCCAATCTGCTCGGCGATGTAGCGGACCGCCTGGTCCATGTTGCGGAAGCGGGGTGAGAAGAGCAGTACCTGGCTGTCGTCATGCACTTGCATGGGGAACAGGACGTACCGGTCGGGGAGGGGTCGGCCGTCAGCCGTGTCGTCGTCGGGCCGGAGCGCCCGTCGCATCGGGCGCTGCTGGAGGGCGGCGCCACGCAGCGCCTTCTCCTTCTCGGGGTCGACCTGGACGTTGAGGAACAGCTCCGGGCCCCTCCCGGCGACGCTGCCGGCGAAGTTGACGCCCTTGGGGTCCATCGCCATGGTGCCGGGGAGGACGCCGTTCTCGCAGTAGAGTGTCTTGATGCCCAGTGACTCAGCAGCACAGACCGCCGCGCGGAGCGGAAGGCGGAAGCCGCTCCAGACCGCCAGCAAGTCCACGCCGGCCAGCCGGCGCCGGAAGAGCTGGAACCATCCCGCCGCCTCCCGTGCTAGGCGGCGAGCATGGCAGCCCGGGTCGCTACCGGGTCGCTTGCAGGCCCTCTTCAGGCTATCGAAGAGCGTGATGCGGTCGAGGGTCTCCGGGGCCGTGCCGCCGTGCGGGGAGAGCTGACTGAGGACCGCGCACGGCTTGAGTGCGTAGACGTTCAGTTGCTTCGAGGCGACCTGTGATGGCAAGGCCTGCCCGATCAAGCGAAACAGCCGGCTCTGGTGGGTGAAGTAGGAGAGGAACGCGACTGTGTGTTCGGGCGTGGTCGCCTGAGTCCGCATGGTCGGCCCGTCGCCGTCTTCGCCCCTCGCGTCCGACACCGAGGGGCTCACTGGTACTCCTTCCACCGGTCGTGGAACCACAGCCAGTGGTCGGGACGTCGGCTGATCTCCGCCTCGATCACGCGGTTGACCTTCTCCATCGTGGCGAGGATCGCCTGTTCGCGGTCGGGCGAGGGGTCGACCTCGATCTCCGGCAGCACGTAGACGGAGAGGTCGTCTCCCTCATCCCGGGCGGAGAAGACCGGGACCAGGGCAGCGCCGGTCCTTAGGGCGAGGATGGCGGGTCCGCGAGTCACCCACGCCGGCCGGCCGAAGAAGGTCATCCGGACCGACTCCGTCTTGGCGCTCTGGTCCGGCAGTATGCACAGACAGCCGTTCTGGCCGAGATGCCGGATCATGCCTCGCAGGTCGCGCCGCCCGAACACCTTCAGCCCCTTGCTCTCCCGAGAGCGGTTGATGGTCGCCGCGACCCCGGCGTCGGAGGCGTCGCGAGCGATCACCGCCAAGGGGAAGCCCTCAGCCGCTCCGCGCGCCCCGGCCAGCTCCCAGTTGCCGTAGTGCGCCGTGATGACCACGGCGCCCTTGCCCCTCGCGAGGGCCTTCTCCAGGATCTCGGTGCCCTTCGCGGGCACGAGCTGCTTGAGCTGCTCGTCCGTCAGGCTGGGCATCTTGAACAGCTCGATGAAGACCTTCGACATATTCCGGGCGACGTTCACCACGATCCGACGGCGCTCGGCAGGGGTGAATCGGTCGCCGAAGGCCGCCTCGAGGTTCCGCAGGGCGAGTTTCACGCGGCGCGGGCAGAGGACCACGACCAGGGGGCCGATGTGGTGCCCCAGCCGACGGCCCCACCGCAGGGGAAGAACGCGCATGAGCGCGTAGAGGACCCCCGTGATCGCGCGGGTTAGGGCGCGTTCGAGACCGCGACGCAACGGATGTTTCGGACGTGGGCGCATAGCTCAACAAGCCTGCAGAGCCACTCGGTCCGCTAGATGAGCCGCCCCCCCTCATCGCGGCGAGTAGCCTCTGCTACCTCCGGGAGTTCTCCTGACGTTCGACGACCGACCGGACCAGCCGGTCCACGGCTTCCCCTCCACGGACGACGGCCAGCTCGCACCCTAGCACCCACACGGGTGGCAGGCCAGCGGGCGGGCGCGGAAGCTTGACCGCATCCTTCTCCGTGGTCACGACATAACGCGCATTGGCCTTGGCCGCGATGTCCCCGGCCCGCTCCCAGTCCCGGGGTTCGTAGTGGTGGTGATCCGCGAACCGGGCTGCGACCACCTCGTAGCCGAGGCGGGCGAGGCCCGCCTCGAACGACCGGGGGTTGCCCAGCCCCGATAGGGCCACGACCTTGTCCCCTGGGGACGGCGGCTCGCCCTCGCTCAGCGGGCGGAGCCCGGTCGGGCGGTGCTCAGTCACCACGACGGGACGGCCGGGTGCCTGGCCCTCGATCCACTCCTCAAGCTGCTCGATGCGTTGCGCTGCCGCCAGCTCCGAGTGCGTGATCCACACTTGCGTCGCCCGCCGGAGATGGTGGTGTGGCTCCCTCAGCTTCCCGGCGGGCAGCAGGTGGTCTCTCTCGATCTCGTGCGTTGCATCCACGAGTACAACATCCGCGTCCCGTGCCAGGCGGAAGTACTGGAAGCCATCGTCCAGAACCAGCGCGTCTGCCTGAGTCCTTTCCAGAAGCAGCCGCGCGACCCTCTCCCGGCGCACCCCGACCGCGACGGGGTGCCTAGGCAGTGCTCTAGCCAGGAGGACGGCCTCGTCACCGGCCTCAACTGGGGAGGCCAGTGTGCCGGTTCCGTCACTCACCAGCAGCTCCGGCGGCCCTCCCGAACGGCGTCGGTGGCCACGGAGGATGACCCCCGCCTGCACGCCGGCGTCGGCGAGGCGCCTGACCAGGTAGAGCGTGGCCGTCGTCTTCCCGGTGCCACCGACCGTGAGATTCCCGACCACGATCACGGGCCGGGGAAGGCGAGCGTGACGGCAGAGCCCCCGGCGGTAGACCCCGAGGTTGGCCTGCAGCGCCAGCCAGTAGCCGCCGCTCGCCACGCGAAGCCCCGCCCGCGCCACAGCCGCCAGGGGGCCGCGCTTCCTCCCGCTAGTGATGGCATCCCAGGTGCTGGCAACCGACACGATCCGCCTCGCCAAATGGTTCGCGTCCGGCGGGGCCGCTGGCCCCCTACCCGCTCCGGGACTTCAGCAGCTCCACCAGCCGCTGGGCCGTGCGGGCCGAGGCGCCCCGGTTGGTCTGCACCACACGACGGGCGCGCACCGAGAGCAGCTCCGCGTCCGTTGGTGAAGACAGCACCTTCCCAACGGCCTCGGCCAATCCGTCGGCATTCGGGAGCTGCACCGCGGCCTGCGCCCCCAGGCAAATGCCGACAACGTCGCGGAAGTTCCGGGTATGGGGGCCGAAGACGACGGGCTTCCCCTGCGCCATCGGCTGTAGCATGTTGTGGCCGCCCCAGTTGACGAAGCTGCCTCCCACCGCGACGATGTCCGCCAGGGCGTACACCTTGGCCAACTCACCGATCGTATCGAGGATGACGACCCTGGCGGCTGGGTCGTCGGCGGCTGGCGGTGCACTCTCGGCCTGAGCCGCGGCTATCAGCTCCGTCCGGAGAATGGCACGGTAGCCGCGCTCCGAGACCAGCCGGGCGACCTCCTCGCCTCGCTCTGGATGCCGCGGCGCGATGACAAGCTGCAGATCGTGGTGCGCGAGCCGCAGTTGGGTGAAGGCGTCCAGCACGAGCGCCTCCTCACCCTCCCGGCTGCTGCCGACCACCCACACGGGCAGACCCGCCACTAACCTTAGGTCCTGGCGCAGCTTGGCCAGCTCCGGCTCCGAGACCTCCGGGAAGTCCTCATCAAACTTCACGTTGCCGGTCACCTCGACCCGACCCGGGTCCGCGCCCAGAGCTACGTACCGCTCCGCATCGAGGTCGGACTGGGCAAGTACCGCGTCCACGTTGCCCAGCATCCAGCGATAGTGCCACCTGATGAACCCGGCCCGGCGGAACGAACCATCGGAGAACCGAGCGTTGGCCACAGCCACCCGGATGCCCCGCCGGTGCGCGAGATGGAACAGGTTGGGCCACAACTCCGTCTCAACGGTCGCGAGCAGGTCAGGCCGGATCGCGTCCAGCGCCCGGCGGACGACCCATGGCAGATCGAAGGGGAAGTAGATCAGCGCGTCGAGGTTGAGGTTGCGCCTCTCGGCGAGGCTCCGCCCCGTGGGCGTCGTGGTCGACAGAACCAGCCGCGCTAGCGGGTCCGCCTTGCGAACCTCGGCCAGGATCGATGCTGCAGCGGCCACCTCGCCCACCGAGACCGCGTGTAACCAGATGACTGGGTCGCCGGCCTGCTTGAGGCGCGTGGTCGCCTCGGGATACCGTCCAAGGCGCTCCTCGAGGCCCTCCCGCGACTTGCCGCGCGCCAACAGCCGCCACGCGAACCCTCCGGCGAGGAGCGGCGCAGCGGCGGCCAGGAATCCGTTGTGCAGGTAGTACTGCCAGCCCAGGGAGCCCTGGTCAGACGGCATCAGTGAGCATCCTCTTCGGCGTCGCGGCCCGCGGCTGGTCGCTCCGAGACGAGCACCTCAGAACTGATCGTCCCGCCACGAACCGTAGAACGCGCGCTCGTGGAGCCAGCGAGACCTGCGCCAGATGAACATCCCAGTTGCGTAGTACCGCCATCGATGGGCGGCGACCGCCGCGATGACCTCGGCGGCATGTCTCGGATCCGGCTGGGGCGGCGCCAGGGCTGTGTCGGCGACAGCCATGGCGGCGACGCACTCCCGCCGGTAGGTCCGTCGCCACAGCGTTCGCAGACCCGCCCGCTGGAGCATCGCCAGCAACGTCTCGGGCGAGAAGAAGAAGTTGTGCCGGAACTGGAACATGCGTCGGAAGGACATCTTGGGCCGCAAGACGTTCGGCACCTCGATGAAGAACCGGCCCTCGGGCGCGAGCAGTTCGCGGCAGATGGTGAGAAACCGAACCGGGTCCTCAACGTGCTCGAGGACGTGGGTGCAGGCGACCAGGCCGAAGGTCCGTCCCCCCAGGTCCGCCTCCTCCAGATGCGCCTCGATGACCTCCGCGCCCGAGGCCTCGCGCGCGGTGGCGGCGTTCTGGGCGCCCCCTTCCAGACCCACCGAGTGCACGCCGCGGCGGGTGGCTTCGACGAGTAGGGCGCCGTCCCCGCAGCCGATGTCCAGGAAGGTGATGGGTGGACGAAGGAGGTGGTCGAGCACCGCCACGTACCGCGCGGCCCGGCGCGCGGCCGCGTGGGTTACGTGGCCCGCCTTCGCGTGTGCCAAGTGCAGCCCCGATTCGTCGTCCGCCCGCGAAGCCCGCATCTTCTCCGCGACCGTGGACATCGGATGGTGGTAGACCAGGCCGCAGTCGAGGCAGACCACGGTCCGCAGGTCAATGTCACCCACGCGTGTCCGGTTCAGGAGTTGTCGCCGCTCGAAATCGCACAGCGCACACGGGCGCTCGGCGGGCATAGTTGGGCCACCTCGGTCGGGCTGTCAGGCAGGCCGGACAGGCCGAGAACCGAACCGTGGGGCCGCTTAGGAAACGACGGCCGCTGCTCCGTTGACGAGTGTTCTCTGCTCCCTCAGCTGCGTGTCGTAGAGGGCACGGTAGAGGCCACCCGCGGCCATGAGCTGGTCGTGGGTGCCCTCCTCGGCGATCCGGCCGCTCTCCATGACCAGAATGCGATCGGCGTCCCGGATCGTGGATAGTCGGTGAGCGATGATCACGGCCGTCCGACCATGCAGAAGGCGGCTGAGGGCCTCCTGGACCGCGCTCTCGCTCTCGGCGTCCAGCGACGAGGTGGCCTCGTCGAGGATGAGGATTCTCGGGTCACGCAGGAGCGCGCGCGCGATCGCGATCCGCTGGCGCTGCCCGCCGGAGAGCTTCACCCCTCGCTCGCCGATCTGGGTGTCGTAGCCGTCAGGCAAGGCGGAGATGAAGCCGTGCGCTTGGGCCGCCTGGGCCGCCGCGACGATCTCCTCCATGGTGGCGTGAGGTTTGCCGTAGGCAATGTTCTCCCTCACGCTCGTCCCGAACAGCAGCGTCTCCTGCGGCACGATGCTCATGAAGCGTCGCAGTGAGCTGCGCTTGACCCGGCGCACGTCGGTCCCGTCCACGAGGACCGCGCCGTTGGTTACATCGTACAGGCGCGGGATAAGGTTGGCGAGGGTGGTCTTGCCTGCGCCGCTCGGCCCGGCGACGGCCACCACCTCCCCCGCGCAGATCTCGAGGTTCAGGTGACCCAGGACGGGCACTCCGCCGGCGTAGCTGAAGGTTACATCCTGGAAGCTGACGCGGCCCCTGACGTCCGTCAGCTCCTCGGCGTCGGGCGCATCGGTCAGCTCGGGCACTGTGTCGAGGATCTCCCAGATGCGCACGCACGCCCCGGCGGCCTGCTGGAGAGTAAGGTTCAGCCGGCTCAGCCGGCTGACGCTGGTCTCGAGCAACTGCATCGCCACGATGAAGGTGACCAGATCCTCGCTCTTCATCCGGCCGGCAATGACCTCGTGCCCGCCGATGAGCAGCGCGATCACGATGCCGAAGGTCACCAGGAAGAGCGCGATGGGCGCGTTCAGCGCATGGGCCCGAGCGGCGCGCAGGGCCGTGCGGTAGGTGGCGCGGTTGGTCTCCTGGAACAGGCCCGCTACGTGCGGCTCCATGTTGAAGGCCTGGATGATCCGCATGCCGCTGACCGTCTGTTCTACGAAGGCCGCCAAGTCAGCCATGCGCGACTGCACGCCGCGCGAGTACCGCTTGACCTTCCCCCCCAACCACGCCGCGAACAGCGAGACCAGCGGCAGCAGAGTGAACGTCGCCAGGCTCAACCGCCAGTTCAGCGCCACCATCAGGATGACCAACCCTACGCAGGTGAAGGGGCCCGCGATGAGCACGGAGAGCTGGGAGCTGAACAGCACCTGCAGCACGTTCGTGTCATTGCTCAAGCGCGAGATCAGCTCGCCCGACCGCTGGTTCTCGAAAAACGAGAGCGGCAGCGTCTGCAGGTGCTCGAAGAGCTTCTGCCGGACGCCCAACAAGAGCCGCTGGCCGGTGTACTGGATCAGGTACGTCGAGGCGAGGTCTGAAACCCCCGCGGCTGTTCCGGCGAAGACAAGGATGATGCACGCCGCGAGGAGCGTGCGCCAGCGCCACGGAGGGCTGTCCTTCGGCACGAGGTCAATGCGGAAGAGGTGCTCCCACGACTGCTGCGCGGGCTCGGACACCTCGGTCCTGAACCACGTCGCGACACGTGAGTCCGTAATGAAGTCCAGGGGCTTCGGCGGTGGCGCTTGCGACGGCCCGTCCCCGTCCGCCGCGGGCTTGGGCGAGGCCTGGTAGTGCAGGACCGGCGCGAAGACCGCCTTCGTCTGCCACACGGCGAGCGTGCGCAGGGCGCTGGTCAGGATGATGGTCACCAGGGCGATGGTCGCCACCGGCCGCAGGCCGGGACCGAACCGGCGCAGGCGGAGAAGGTCCTTCATGCCCCCCCCCCCAGGCCCTCCTCGGGCTTCCGAGCGGCAGGACCGTCGGCCGGCCGGGGTCGCGCGTGCCATCGGCCGTTCAGGGCATCCAGCACCGCCTCGGCGGCCCGGTCGATGGCACCTCGCCCACCCAACTGCTGCGAGACTCGGGCCAGACGCTCCGTCGCGTGTCGGCGAGCGGCCGGATCGCGGAGGAGGCCGGACGCCTCCTGGGCGAGGCGCTCCGAGGTGACGTCCCATTGGAGGACCTCGGTCACAATGCCCTCGCCCGCGATGATGTTCGGTAGCGCCTTGTACCGCGTTCTCGGCGGCTTGATCATGTACTCGAGGCCTTGCAGACGAGTGCCGCGGTAGAAGGTCACCATCGGGCAGCCCAGGGCGGTGCTCTCGAGTGTGGCGCTACCCAGGCAGACCAACGCGACATCGGCGGCCCGCAGCGGCATGCCGGCCCCCTCCGCGATCCGGATACCCTCCACGCCGGAATCGGCCACGACCCGCTCCAGCTGCCCCCGGGATACGCTGCGAGCACACGACAGCACGAAGTGGAGCGCCGGGAACTCCGCCCGCAGCAGGCGGGCTGCCCGCAACAGGATCGGCAAGTGGACGCGTATCTCCAGCGGCCGACTGCCCGGTAGCATCCCGAGCGTCAGGCCCTCGGGATCGAGACCGAGCTGCTGCCGAGCCTCGCTCCGCTCCGGGAGGGTCGCGAGGACATCCGCCGCGGGATGGCCGACGAACCGGACCCGCCCGGTACCGTCGTCGCCCTCCGTATTCCAGGGGAAGGGCGCGGCTATATAGTCGGCGATCCCCGCCAACTTGCCCACTCGCCAGTGCCGCGACCAGGACCGCGGGGGCACGTAGTAGAGCACCTTCTGGGTCGGCCGCCGGCGCTTGATCGTCCGCGTCATGGGCACGTTGAACGCGCCGCAGTCGATGAGCACGAGCAGGTCCGGGCCGAGAGCCGCGATCTCTCGCCGGAGGCGGAGGTTGGTACCGGCTGCTTGGGGGAAGGAGTTGATCCACCCCACGACGCCCATCGAGCTCAACTGGGTCGTCTCGGCGAGGAGCTCGACGCCCGCCTCCCGCATCCCGCGGCCCCCGGCGCCGTACAGCCTGATGGGCCCGCGCGCTCGCAGCGCTTGCGCCAGGGCCGCCCCCATGGCGTCCCCCGAGGGGTCCACCGTCACCATGCAAACCGTGGGCGGTCGGGACGCAGCGGTCTCCAGGCCCTCGGCCAACTCACCGGACTCCATTACTTCCTTCTGCCGTGAGGATCGAGTTGCCGGCCGCCATAGCCATCGGCCACCGCCAACTGGAAGTTCACCAGGTGCTCGACCTCCGGGGTCGTCTCGACCTCCGACCTGATCTTCTCGGCGGCCTCGGCGGTAGTGTCGTCGCTGCGGAAGAGCAACCGGTAGGCCTTCTTCAGGGCGCTCCGTGTGCTGTCGCTGATCTCTCGCCGGATGAGCCCTCGGTAGTTCAGCCCGTGGAGGTCCGTCGGGTTCCCCTGGGCGACGCAGTAGGGCGGGATGTCCGTCACCACGCGTGACATCCCGCCGATCATCGCCAGGGTGCCGATGACCGTGTACTGGTGGATTCCGGTAAGCCCCGCGATGTTGGCGTAGTCCTCCACGACGCAATGACCGCTCACGCCCGAATAGCTCGCGAGCATGATATGGTCCCCCAGCCGCGCGTTGTGCCCCACATGCGTGTAGGCCATGAAGTAGTTGTGGGACCCGACGATCGTGGTCTCACCCTCCCCCGACGCCCGGTGGATGCTCATGTACTCCCGAATCTGGTTGTGCTCCCCGAGCTTCAGGTAGCTGACCTCGCCCTTGAACTTCGCGTCTTGGGGCACCTCGCCCAACACGGCGCCGTGGTAGACGTGACAGCCACGCCCGATCTCGGTGTAGTTGCAGACCCGAGCGAGAGAGTCGATCGCGCAGTCGTCGCCGATCCGAACGTGCTCATCGATGATCGCGTAGGGGCCCACCGTCACGTTCTCGCCCAGCTCAGCCCCTGCCGCCACGATTGCCGTGGGATGAATGCGGTTTGCCATGCCGTGTCAGCTCTCCGTTTGGGGGGCCGGCTGTTCGTCGCGACCGCGGCTGAGCGCGAAGATGAACTCGCCCTCACACGCCACCTCGCCATCCACCCGGGCGACCGCTCCGCACCGACCGATGTCGCCCTTCGTCTTCAGGATCTCCACCGTGATGACCAGCTGATCGCCCGGCAGCACCTTCCGACGAAAGCGGACCTTGTCCAGCCCGGCAATGTAGGCGTCCTTGCCCGTGTTGTCCGCTATGGCGAGCAGCATGACGCCGCCGACCTGAGCCATGGCCTCCAGGATCAACACGCCGGGCATGACCGGAATCTCGGGCCAATGGCCTGGGAAGAACGGTTCGTTGATGGTGACGTTCTTGATCCCCACCACCCGCTTGCCCGGCTCCATCTCGATGATCTTGTCGACCATCAGGAACGGATAGCGGTGAGGCAGCGTCTTCAGGATGCCGTAGATGTCCATTCTGCGAGCCAGCCTCCACAGGAAAACGACAGCATGCGCGGAACGTTAGACACGCCCTTGGGGCGCGTGTCCCCGGCATTATACCAAAGGGCACCCGCGAGCGCAATGCGGCGGGAAGAGGGGGGTGCGACCGCAGATTGTCGGCAGTTGCCAAGAGCAAGGGAATGTGCTAGCCTCGGGTGGGGCCAACCACCGGCGGGCGAGGCCCGCGTCGGAGGCTAGCACAATGCGGGGCGAGCGTGAGGGTCA
>Ga0315289_10001809_pt1 | contig 33271 bp, 23 predicted proteins | sample YL17G11_40_MG_FD_203452 | JGI IMG/M metagenome (GOLD analysis project Ga0315289, IMG submission 203452) | Sediment microbial communities from Yellowstone Lake, YNP, Wyoming, USA - YL17G11_40 | ecosystem: Environmental > Aquatic > Freshwater > Lake > Sediment | place: USA: Wyoming | collected... | reverse complement strand
TATCGCAGTTCAACTCCGTGCTCAACGCCGACCGAGGAGTGCACTGGGCGCGGGGTCGCCCCGCCGTCGCCGCGACGGCTATGGCGGGCAGGCTGACCCCGCGATTCGCGGCTCGCCTGAGGCGAGTCAACTTCAGCGCTTGCCCGCCGCAGGCGGGAAGCCGCGCCCGATTCGAGCGCGCGGCTCCGTCCCACACCCACTGAAAACGAACACACCCTGACATGCGTCATGCGGCGCCGCGCCGCATGGGAGGGAAACCGCCACCGAAGGGGAAAGCGAATGTTGGTGAATTGTACGCAAGGAGACGGGGATGCGAAAGATCGAGGTGGCGTGGCTAGTGGTTGGGTGCGTCGTCATCGGGCCGATGACTGTCGCTGCGCGCGGGGCGGAGCTTGACCGCGACCGCGCCGCGGTGGGCGCCCAAGCGGACGGGAGGATAGTCGTCCCGACCAATCAAGTGCTGGATCCTGCTGGATTCCAGATCGAGTTTCCCGGCCGGCCGACGGATTTGGCGCTCAGCCCCGATGGAGCTCTGCTCGCCGTGATGAGCAGCCACGAGCTGGTGCTGATTCGGGTGGAGGATCGCGCAATCATGCAAACGCTTCCGCTGCCCAGGGAGGGACACGCCTTTGTCGGTATCGTCTGGGCGCGCGACGGCAGCGCGATATTCACCTCGGGCACGGCAGGAGCCATAAACCGAATCAAGCTTGAGCAGGGCGTGGCGAGCTTCGGCGCCGCCATCGCCTTGCCCGGGCCGGGCGGCGTCGGCAACGCGGTGCCGGCGGGGCTGGCGCTTAGCGCGGACGACGCGACCTTGTATGTCTGCCTCAGCCGCAACAACACACTGGGAGTGGTGGATCTGCGCAGCGGCGAGTTCAAGGCCCAGATCCCGGTTGGCGTCGCACCGTACGCGGTGGCGCTAGCTGGCGAGAAAGCGTATGTCAGCAACTGGGGCGGGCGCCACCCCGCCCCGGGCGAGCCGAGCGCAGACAGCTCGGGCACGCTCGCTCTGATTAACCCGGTGACGGGCGTCGCTGCCAGCGGGACGGTGTCGGTGGTTGACCTGGCGCAGGGGAAAGAGGTCGCATCCGTCACCGTGGGGCTGCATCCGTGCGGGCTGGCGTTGAGCCGCGATGGCAGCCGGCTGTTCGTGGCCAACGCCAACAGCGATACGGTGTCGGTCATTGATACCGCGACCACTGAGGTGGTGGAGACGATTGAGGTCGCGCCCACGGGAGGGCTGCCCTTCGGCAGCGCGCCGAATGCGGTGGCCCTGAGCGCCGACGGGACCGCGCTTTACGTCGCCAACGGGGGCAATAACGCGGTTGTGGTGGTGCGGCTGAGGGCTCTCGCGGGCGCATCGGGAGCCGAGCGCGCGAGCGCAGTCGAGGGATTCATCCCCAGCGGATGGTATCCGGGCAGCGTGGTGATGAGCGCAGACGGGAAGACGATCCTTGTGGCCAACGTGAAAGGCGTGGGGTCGCTTAACACTCCGACCGGGCGCGGCGGCCGCCTGGGAAGCGTCCTCGAGTACCACGGGATGGAAGAAGGCGCGCGTCAGGCCACAGCTTCCGGGCCGGTGCGCCAGGTCTATGATGCGCGGGGCTCGGTCTCATTCATCCCGTGTCCAGAGGCGGCGGCACTGAAGCTCTACAGCGAGCGCGTCGCCGAGAACAACCGGCTTGGCTTCGCCCTCGCCGGCTTGCAGCCGCCCGCGGGCGCATCGGACCAGCCGGCGCCGGTGCCCCTGCGCCGCGGGCAGCGCTCGGTGTTCGAGCACGTGATCTACATCATCAAGGAGAACCGCACTTACGACCAGGTGCTTGGCGACATGCCGGAGGGCAACGGCGATCCCTCACTGGTCCAGTTCGGCGAGCAGGTGACGCCAAACCATCACAAGCTGGCGCGGGAGTTCGTGCTGCTGGACAACTTCTATTGCAGCGGCGTCAATAGCGCCGACGGGCATCAATGGACCGATGAGGCCTATGTCACGGATTACCTGGAGAAGGCCTTCGGCGGTTTCGCGCGCAGCTATCCCTACTGGGGCGGCGACCCCCTGGCGTATGCCAGCTCGGGCTTCTTGTGGGACAACGCGCTCGCGCATGGGCTCACCTTCCGGGACTACGGCGAGTTCGTGCGCGCCGAGATCAACCCGCCGGAGGCGACGTGGAGCGACATCTACGCCGACTACCTTAACGGAACCAGCAGAGTGACAATTCGCGCCACGACCACGCTGGAGTCTCTGCGCCGGCACCTGTGTCGCACCTTCATCGGCTTTCCGGGCAAGGTGCAGGACGTTTACCGGGCGCGGGAGTTCATCAAGGAACTGCATAAGTTCGAGGCGCGGGGAAGGCTGCCGAACCTGATGATGATGCTGCTGCCCAACGACCACACCGTCGGCACTCGCCCCGGGTTTCCGACCCCGCGCGCGATGGTCGCCGACAATGACCTGGCATTGGGGCAGATCGTGGAGGCGGTCTCTCGCAGCCGCTTCTGGCCCAAGACCTGCATCTTCGTGGTCGAGGATGATCCCCAGGCGGGCGTGGATCACGTGGATGGGCATCGCACCGTCGCGTTCCTTATCAGCCCCTATACCAAGCGCGGGGCGGTGGACAGCACCAACTACAACCAGACGGGCATGGTGCGCACCATTGAGTTGATCCTGGGCCTGCCGCCGATGAACCAGTTCGACCTTTCGGCAACCCCGATGGCTTCGTGCTTCACCGACAAGCCCGATCTAAGACCCTACGATGCGGCGCCGAATCGCATCCCTCTCGATGAGATGAACCCGCCGCTGAAAGCGCTTTCCGGGGCGCAAAAGTACTGGGCCTTGAAATCGCTGGAGCTGCCGCTCGATGATATTGACGAGGCCGACGAGGGGACGCTGAACCAAATCCTATGGCATTCCGTGAAGGGCTATGGCACCCCTTACCCGCGTATGGCGTCAGCCCGGCAGCCTTGAGCGCTCGCAGCAGCGCCCTGGTTTCACATCATTACGCGCCCCAGGGATGGCGACATGAAACTCTGGTATCGCAGTCCCGCCCGGCAGTGGGTGGAAGCCTTGCCCATCGGCAACGGACGGCTCGGGGCGATGGTGTTCGGCGGAGTGGAGCTTGAGCGGCTTCAACTGAATGAAGATACGCTGTGGTCGGGCCGGCCGCACGACTACGTGAACCCGGAGGCGGCGCAATACTTGCCGCGGGTGCGCGAGTTGATCCTCGAGGGGCGCTACGGCGAAGCCGAGAAGCTCGCCGAGGAGCACATGATGGGTATTCCCGCGCGGCTCCAGGCTTACCAGCCGCTCGGGGACCTGTCGCTGGAATTCCAATTGCCTGGGGAGGTGCGCGATTATCGCCGCGAGCTGGACCTGAGCGAGGCGGTGACACGCACCAGCTTTCGGATCGGGGACGCGCGCTATATGCGGGAGGCGTTCGCCTCGGCCCCTGACCAGGTTATCGTGGTGCGCCTGGAGTGTGACCAGCCGGGCGGGATTTCGGTCAAAGCGGAGCTATCCAGCCCGCACCCGCATGAGGCTCAAACTGACAAAGCTGACCGGCTGATTCTGCGCGGGCAGTGGACAGGTCATGCGACAGACCGGGACCGCGCGGTCGCAGTGGAAACCGCCGGCCTCAGCTTCGAGGTATGGCTGGCCGTCAATGCGGATGGTGGAAACCTGAGCCGCGACGATCGCAGCCTTAGAGTTGAGGCGGCCAATGCGGTGACTTTCCTGCTGACCGCGGCCACCAGTTTCAAGAGCTACCATGACATTGGCGGCGACCCGGCCGCGATCTGCCGGCGACATCTCGAAGCCGCGATCTCCAAGCCCTATGCGAAGACACGCAGCGCCCACGCGGCGGATTATCGTCGGCTCTTCGATCGCGTGGAGCTCGAACTCGCGGGCCCTGATCGGTCCAGTACGCCGACGGATGAGAGGCTGCGCGCAATCCGCGAGGGCGGCGATGACCCACAGTTGGCCGCCATCTACTTTCAGTTCGGGCGCTACCTGCTTATCGCCAGCAGCCGCCCCGGCGCCCAGCCCGCCAACCTGCAAGGCATCTGGAACGAGCGCATTGACCCGCCCTGGGGCAGCAAGTGGACGACCAACATCAATGCCGAGATGAACTACTGGCCGGCCGAAGTGTGCAACCTGGCCGAGTGTCACCAGCCGCTGTTCGATCTGATCGAACAGATTGCAGAGACGGGCCGGCGGACGGCGAAGGTGCACTACAACTGCCGCGGCTGGGTGCTGCATCACAACTCCGACCTGTGGCGGGCGACGACGCCGGTGGATGCCGCGCCCTGGGGCCTGTGGCCCACCGGCGGCGCCTGGCTATGCCGGCACCTGTGGGAGCATTACGCATTCAGCGGCGACCGAAAGTTCCTTGAGCGCGCCTATCCGATGATGAAGGAGTCAGCGCAGTTCTGTCTCGATTATCTCATCACGGAGCCGAGGCGCGGCTGGCTGGTGACCAGCCCGTCCACCTCGCCGGAGAATGCGTTTCGCACCTCCGACGGCCAGGTAGCTCATCTGTGCATGGGCCCGGCGATGGATCAGCAGATCATCTGGGAGCTTTTTACGCACTGCATTGAGGCGGGACGAATACTGGGCACAGACGGCGCTTTCGGTCGCGAGCTGGAGGTCGCCAGCGCGCGCCTGGCGCCGCCGCAGATCGGCAAGCACGGGCAGTTGCAGGAGTGGCTGGAGGATTTCGACGAGCCCGAGCCGCAGCACCGCCACGTATCCCACCTGTTTGCACTTCACCCCGGCCACCAGATTACGCGAGAGGGGACGCCGGAGCTGGCCCAGGCCTGCCGGGTCTCGCTGGAGAGGCGCGGTGACGGCGGCACCGGGTGGTCCATGGCGTGGAAGATCAACCTGTGGGCGCGCCTCGGTGATGGCGATCACGCGCACAAGTTGCTGCTGAACCAACTGTGCCTGGTCGGAGACACCGAGGCCACACGCGACCGCGGGGGGACCTATCCGAACATGTTCGGCGCCCATCCGCCTTTTCAGATTGACGGCAATTTCGGCGGCGCCGCGGGCATTGCGGAGATGCTGCTGCAAAGCCACAACGGGGAAATCAGACTTCTGCCCGCGCTGCCCAGGGCGTGGCCGGCGGGGCGGTACAAGGGCCTGCGGGCGCGCGGCGGGATGGAAGTGGATGTCGAGTGGAAGGACGGGCGGGCGGTGGGGGCAGTGCTTCGGCCTACGGTGACCGGGAGCTTCCGAATCCGTCCGCCGGAGAATCAGCAGATCATCAAAGTCCGCAGCCCGAAAGGAGCGCTGCGGATAAGAGAGGAAGGCGGCGTCGGGGTGCTCAAGGTCAACGCGGGCGAGGCGTACGACTTGACCTTTCGCTGATCGCCGAGGTCGGCAGGGTGTGTTCGAGGAGAGTGGGTATCGCAGTTCAACTCCGTGCTCAACGCCGACGGAGTAGTGCACTGGGCGCGGGGTCGCCCCGCCGTCGCCGCGACGGCTATGGCGGGCAGGCTGACCCCGCGATTCGCGGCTCGCCAGAGGCGAGTCAACTCCAGCGCTTGCCCGCCGCAGGCGGGAAGCCGCGCCCGGTTCGAGCGCGCAGCTCCGTCCCACACCCACTGGAAACGAACACACGCGGTCCGCAAGAAGTGATGTGGAGGTGTGACCGTTTTCAGTGAATCGCCGTGCGGTAGTCCGACAGGTCTTGCAGCACCATGTTAGAGACAACGATGTCGAAGGAGCCTGCCTCCAGCAAGTCAAGGTTCTCGCAGTTCGCGTGCTTGTACGTGACCGCGAGATCGGCTGGCGTTCTGGCTTTGGCGATCTCGATCATCTTCTCCGCGTAGTCAACCGCCACGACCGAGGCGCCGGATCGCGCCAGCATTCGACTCAGGTAGCCCTCACCACAACCCGCATCAAGTACGCGCTTGTCCCGCACCGCGCCCAGTAGGTCGAGCAGGGCCGGATTCAGCAGGACCTCACGATGGATGTCGCCCTCAGAGGTGCATTTCTGCGTAAGCTCGGCTGCGTGCAGATGCCAGCGCCTTGCGGCGTCATCTGTATCCCATTCGCTGCTCATAAGCAGTTCCCCACGGTGTTACGTCTGCCCGGAACTGGGTAGAGGTCGTGCACGGACGGTGGCTGGGCTAAGGGCGACCCGAAAAGCCCTCAAAGCGCCCACCAGTGCTCGGGTGAGAGCGCGGGCAGGTTGAATGAGCGGTGCTCTGGCGGCAGCGAACTCAGCAGCTCCTGGGCTTTGCGCCCGATAGCTTGCGCGGCCAGCTCGCAGTTGCGCCGGCCGACCTCCGCGCTCGCATGGATCCTCGGGTCAAGCCCGCCGATGCCCAGCTCACGGCTCCAGTCGGGGCCGATTTCCCCCTCCGGCAGCTCGCGAAGATCCACCAGGTCGGGATAGAAGAACTGCATGTTCGAGGTTTCCCACTTGGCGGCATGATCGGTGTTGGATTCGGGGCCTGCGCTGAGCGTTACCTCCCAGATGCCGACGCCCGCCACCGTGCCATCTGCCACGACCGGCTCCAGGGCGCGATTGATCATCTGTATCTGCCCCGCCACATTATGGCCGGACACCCCGATGATCACGCGGAAGCCCATTTTCTTGAGGCGCTCGAATAGCTGCGTCAACACGGGCACCAGGTGCTCCTGATCGAACCCCTCGTGGAACCACACCGGCGGATAGACAACCCCGCCGAATTCCTCGGCGCACTTCGCCAAGATGGCGTGGGCTTTGAGCGCGTCGTTGCCCAGGGGCAGATGGGGCCCATGCCATTCGATGAGCCCGAATGGCACGTAAACCACGGGAAAGCGCCGCGCTGCGGTCTCGACCTGGCGCGGACGCATGAACTGCATCTGCACTGCGCGCGACAACACGTTGTCCATCACTACACTCCTTTCGCTGATGGCGCTGGGCTGCTGTTCGCCGAACACCCAGGTGCCAAAGTATTGCGGGGCCACGAAGCCGCCCATGACCTGGGACCAGGTGCCGTATTCGTCGCCCGGGATGCGTTTGCGGCAGACGTTGGCGCGGTGACGAGCGCCCGCGCCAGGGACCGGAAGTCCAATTTGCTTCCACGGAAGCGCGACCTCGGCATTCCACGCCGCATCGCCGATGGCGACAGCGCTCTGCCAGTCGGGATTGAAGCCCAGATCCTCCTCTTCCTCGGTGCGGCAGTATGCGTCCCATTTCACGTTGCGCGGATTCAAGATGAAATGGACGAACGGTTCGGGTTCGCTGCCCACGGAGAGGAAGATATCAACGCTGTCACCGCTCCACACGCCGCTGTCGTCGCGGCTGGCGCCGAGAGCCTGGACCGCAGCCGGCGTCGGCTCGTCGCACTGGAAAGCAAGATAGAGGTTGTCCTCATCATAGGTCACGCGGACACGGGTTTGGGCCGCAGCGGCCGCGCTCGGGCTGGCAACGTAAGGCAGGAATGGTTCGAGTGGCTCGATGCGCTGCCAGACGGGGTCGTCGAGCTTGCCATCTATAACCGGGGCGGCGATGGCGGCGGGCCGCGGCGAGATGCGCACGGTGCGGCGGACGATCTTCGATTCCAGCTCGGCCGTCAGTTTCTTGTCCGCCGCCTTCAGTTCCGGTGACACATCGAAGCCCAGCGGCTGGCGTTCCGCGATCTTGCGGCGGGCGGATTGGATGGCTTCGGGCAGACCGGGCGGGAGGTCCCGATCCTCCCACCAGTTCACGCGCTCGCTGTAGCACCAGACGAACTCGTCGGCGGTCGCCAGCGCATAGTAAACGTTCTGCTCGAACCAGCGGGCGCGTTCCTCAGGCGCGAGGGCCGAGCTGAGCAGCTTCATGTTCTGGCGCAGATTGAACACCTGGTCCACGTAGAGCGCCTGGCTGACCTGCATCTGGGACTGATACTTGCGCACGTTCTCCGGCGCCACCAGGGAGAGCGCGGACTGGCGGATCTGGTGATAGGCGCGATAATAAGAGCACGAGTCGGTGTAGTAGTAGGACGACTCGTTGCCATCGGTAATGATGGCTGCGGGCGGCGCCGCGTCGAGCAGGCCGTTGACGAACGCCGGCAGCAGGCCGTAGGACTCGCGCGACAGCGCCTGGGCGCGCCGGGCGGGATCAGGCTCGGCCGCGACATCAGGGAACAGGCTCAAGAGAAAGAACGTGTGCACGACGGCATTGGGCATGTGCCCGGTGATGGCGCGCATGAACTCGGCGCCCCGCTTGCGCACCTGGGCCTCGTACTGGGCGAAGGATTTTTCGGCGCGGTGGGCGGCGGAGGCGTATTCCCAGGGGTTGGCGCCGTAAGGCTCGGCATCAAAGCAGACACCGCGGCAGCGACCGGCGGCCGCAGCCTGCGCCACCAGGCCCACGTTGCGGCGCACGGTTTCCCAGTCCTTGTCGCTGAACCAGTCCATGGTCGAGGCGGACCACATGATGACGAAGTTGTCGGCGAACGTGCGCCACTCGATGTTGCGCAGATCGTCGAGCGCCGCGGCGTATTGCGCTTCGTCCCAGTTTTCGACGGTGAAGACATTGCCCAGGTTGGGCAGGCGCAGAATGAGGCCGTCGAAGGGGCGCTGCTCCATCTCGCGAATGTGGGCGCGAACGAACGCCGGGGTGGGCACGTCCCAGCCGTACTCGATGAGCTTCTTGCGCGGTGGCGACGGCTGCGATATGCCGGCGGCGCAGGCCGGCAGCGAGAGGCACAGCGCCAGCATCAGGGTGATGCCAGTTGCGAGGTTCATTGGTCTCCTCCTTGTCGGGCGCGATCCATCAGCACCTTCTATCTGGCCGGCTGTTCGATCGAAGCATTTACCGGCGAGCCCGAGGTGATGAATAGTCCTTCGTTTGCAGGATCGGGCGACCAGATCTCGGGAATCGTCGCCACGCACACATCCACGCCGCCGAGCATCTGCGATGTGAAGACTACCCGCTTGCCGCTGCGATCCCATCCCGGCTCGGGATGCTCGCCGCCGCCGTAGGTGCGGTGCCCCAGGGTCAGCCGGTGCATCTGGGTGGTGGGGCCGTCGAAGAGCACCACGTCGCCATACCAGTTGTCGGCCACTATCCAGCGACCGGACTCATGCCCTGCCGCATGCCACCAGTTCCAACGATTGAGCACATCGTCACCGTTCTCGCGCCAGGGCGCCCATCCGCCCGCACCCACGATGCGCACCTCACCGGTGTGGGCATTTATGACCTTGACGTGAGACTCCTTGTCGCGGAAGCCGCCACAGAAGGTAAGCGAATCGTTGACCCACCAGCATTCGTGAGTCACGTACTCGCCCGGCACCTGGTGATGGATGGAACGGGGCTGCCCGCCCTGCGCGAGGTCAATCATCACCAAGCGGTCCTGGAGCCCGGCGACGGTCATCAGGTTAGGGTTAGTGCGACTGAATTGCAGGTGGCCGGCGAAGTTGAAGCGGCACACGTCGCGCATTTCGCCGGTGGCGATGTTCACCACCGCGATCCCCTGCTCGCCGCCCGGCCATCTGACGTCGAGGCCGAGCAGCGTGCCGTCCGAGTTTTCCGTAAGGCCGGCGTGCACCGCCATCCCCTCGGGCGCGGTAAAGATGATGCGCTCGGCGGCGATCACGCTGGAGGGCGCTGTGGCCGGATCTGCGGACGGTTCGATCTTCAGCGCCAACTCCACCACATCGCGACCGCGGACGGCGAACACGCTGTTACGGTCGCGGGCCGCAGTGGCGCCGCCGAGGCCGCCCTGGGGAGTAGTCAATCGCACCAGCTCTCCGGTCGCAAGAAGATAGCCCATGAGGCCGCCCTGGGGGCGGTCGGAAGTAAATAGCAGCAATGATTCGTCGGCCAGCCACGACCGCTGATGGAAGTACAAGTTGTGGTCGCGCGCCGGATTGGTGGTGACGAAAAGCAAGTCGGCGCCGGTGACAGGGTCCCTCACCAGCTTGTGCTCGGGCGGCAGCACCGCCAGCGGGTAGGTGGTGGGGGTGGCGTGCGCCCGCGCGACCGCGATAAGCAGCACCGTCAGGGCCGCGAGAGACCGGCTGCGCCAGGTCATCTGCTGTCTGTTCCTTTCCAAGTTCGCGCGATTGCGCTCAGAGCGGCGGCTGGAAGCTGGCCGCCCTTAGCCTATGCGACGCCCGAAGCGAAAAACCTGCGGTATCAGGCCGCCAGCGGGGGCGCTCTTCGCGGGCGGTAGTACCGTGGTACTAGTCCCTGCGACCAGGCTCGATGCGCCCGGCGCCGGGGCAAATTACGACCGCGGCTGAATGGTCGAGGGGCGGAATCACCAGTATCATGTAAAGCGACGTTAATCGGCGAGCCAGCGAACCACATTCCGCAGCCCTCTTCACAGCAGGGGTCGCACCGATTCCAGTACCGCGTTTCCGTATCGCGTGATGTGGTCCGCGATCGCCGATAACGATCACCAAAACCCGGAAGGGGGTGAGAAGAGAATGTTGGAGAGGATCAAGGCGCTGTGGAGCGATGAGGAGGGCGCCACGATGGTGGAGTACGCGCTGATGCTGGCGCTGATCGCTATCGTGTGCATCCTGGTTGTGACCGCGCTGGGTCAGAAGGCCGGCGCGACTTTCGACAACGCGCAGGTGAGCCTGCCCGGCACCGGGGGTCAGATTCAGCCCCAATAGTTCGGAGTCCGTGAGTGTGGCGGGGCTTCGTTGGGCCTGCCGGTTGGCTCGAGCCCCTGCTGGATAGATACTCGCCAGCGAAGCCCCGACCGCTCACCCAAGGACAGTGGCGCCGGCGCATGGCGGCGAGGTCATCGCAGATGACCCAGATGACCCAGATGACCGCCACCGCCGGGTTCAACCGGCTCAGGGGCCGGCCGAAGAATGGCGAGCAATCGCTTGTATGCAGAGGTTAAGTGGTGCAGATAGCTGCGACCGGTTTGATGATAGCGATGCTGGCGGCGGCGATAGTGACCGACCTGCGCCGCGGCAAGATCTACAACAAGCTGACGGTGCCGTGCGCGATGGCGGGCCTGGCGCTGGGGGGAATCGCCGCCGGCTGGTCGGGTGTCGCCGACCGCGCGCTGGGGGCGGCGGTGGTGCTGGCGGCGGTGCTCATGCTTGCGGCCGCAGCGGGCGTGGGTGGAGGCGACGCCAAGCTGCTGATCGCGGTGGGGGCATTGAAGGGATTTCATTTTGCGATATGGGCGCTGCTGCTGACGGGGGTGTTCGGGGGCGCGGTGGCGGCGGTGGTAGTGCTGCGGCGGCACGCAGTGAAGCAGACCGCGGTAAACCTGATCGCGAACATGCTCTCGAATGCCGGCGGAGTGCCCACGGATCTGGGGGCTGGGTCAGCGGTGGGGAAGATTCCGTACTCCATCGCCATCGCCCTCGGTTCGCTTGCCGCGCTGGCGCTCGGGGCGTGAAGGGGTTAAGTGAAAGTGATTAAGCCAAACGCGAGGAACAGGCGGCGGGGCGCGGCCCTTCGACAGGCTCAGGGTCGTCCCGAGCGAAGTCGAGGGGCGGCGCTGGTCGAGTTCGCGCTGATCCTGCCGCTGCTGCTGATGCTTTTTCTCGGCATCATCGAGTTCGGCGTGGTGATGATGCACCAGCTTACCCTGGTGCAGGTGGCGCGCGAGGGGTCGCGGCATGCCTCGCTGGGCAAGCCGGTGGCGCAGATAGAGCAGCGCATCCTCAACACCGCCGGCGCATTGCCCAACCACAACGAACTGACGACGAGTCTCAGGTATTCGACGGACCAGGGACAGACGTATCCCTATACCCTCGGCGATAACGCGGGCAGTGAGAACAATGCGCCCGCCGGCAGCCTGATCAAGGTGACGCTCACCTGGCCGCATCACCTGCTGACCGGAAGCTTCTTCTCATGGCTCACCGGGGTTCACAACGACCTCCTGCCCCTGAAGTCCGAGGTCGTGATGCGCAGAGAGTAACGCAAGGGGGAGTCGCGGGATGAGAACGAACATGATCAATAACGAGCGAGGGATCAGCCTCATCATGGCTGCGATCCTGATCGTGGTGTTGCTGGGGATGACGGCGCTGGCGGTTGACATTGGACGCCTTTACGTGACGCGCCAGTACCTGGTGAACGCGTGCGACGCGGCGGCGCTCGCTGGGGGCATCGAGCTGCCGGATCAGAGCAAAGCGACGACGGAGGCGCTGGCGTGCGCCCACTCCAACCAGAATGACGCGGTGGCCAACACCGCCGCTTTCCAGGCTTCGTTTCCCGCGGACGGTATCACTCCGAAGGGAGCAACGAAGCTGCGCGTGGACGGCCAGTTGACGGTGCCGCACACGTTCGCGCGCGCCCTGGGCCGGATGGTGGGGCCGGTGTCGGCGTACGCGATAGTGCTCAGGACCGGAAGCATCGGCTGGGCCTCGGACATCGTCGTGCCCTGGGGCATTCCCTGGTATAGCACCTCCGGCAGCCCCTATGGCTATGAGAACGGCGTGCTCTACACACTGAAGGTCGGCAGCCAGTCGGATCTCCAGAGCGGCCTGACCGGGAAAACCGGCGGCAACTTCTACCCGCTCGCGCTGGAGCGCAGCCTGGGCGACGGGAGCAGCGGGGCGAAGGTGTACAACCAGGACATCAAGTGGGGTTTCGACGGCCAGGTCAAGGTTGGCGACGTCACGTACACCGAGCCGGGCAACATGGTCGGGCCCACCAGGCAAGCGGTGGTCAGCGATTCGGACTCACTGTTCAAGCGCGCCCTTCAGAGCCCCTGGAACAACGACACCTGGGATAACCTCGACTACGGCAACCCGCGCGTGGTCATCGTTCCCATCATCAGCCCGCTGGGCAACGGGCGCACTGAGGTGACGATCCTCGGCTTTGCCGCCTTCTATGTGCAGTCGTGCACCGGGCAAGAAGTGAAGGGCTACTTCCTGGATTACACCATTCCCCATGGCGGCGGCAGCGGGCCGGATTACGGGGTTTACACTTTCCGCCTCATTGAATAGGCGAGTGAGATTGGGACTCAAGTCAAGCGCAGGATTAAGGAGGAACTGTGATGGGCAAGTTGACGAGACGGATGGTTATGCTGGCGGCCCTGTGCGCGGGGCTGCTGGCGGCTGTGCTGGCGTACGCATTCCTCAGTCGGGAGAAGGCGGCGGCGGACGAAAGGACGCAGCCAGTGCGGATAGTGGTCGCGACGCAGGACATCCCGGTGCGCACGGTGATCGAGCCGGGGATGGTGCGCGAGGCGACGCGGCCGGTGATGACGGTGCCGCCGAATACCGCGACCTCGGTGCGCGAAGTGATCGGCCAGGTGACGGTGGCCGCGCTCAAGCCCGAGGGGCCGGTGGAGCGAGCGGCGGTGGCGCCGCGAACGGCGTCCCTGGGTTTGGCCTACGTGGTGCCGGAGGGGATGCGGGCGGTGACCGTGGCCCTGGACCCCATCATCGGGGTGGCGGGCTTCCTGAAGGCGGGCGATCACGTTGACGTCTTGGCGACCTTTGATGTGGACAAGGTCAGCGTAACCAAGACCGTGCTCCAGGATGTCGAGCTGCTGGCGATCGGGCCCGAGGTCGTCCCCGAGGAAGTGAACAAGCCGAATCCCGAGAAGAACGCACGGCCCAAGGAGCAGCCCAACGCGACGCTGTCCTTAGTGCCCGGCGACGCCGAGAAGCTGATCCTGGCGGAGTCGAAGGGCACGCTGCGGCTGACCCTGCGCCCGATGGGTGACACGGTCAAGGTCGCCCTGGCGGGGGTGCGCAGCGACAACCTGATCGGGTTGCGCGCGGCGTCGAGCGCGGTGGCGCGGCCGGCCGCGCACGTGATGTCAACCGGGTACGTTCCCCCCATGATCTCGGGCGGATATGGCCTGGGCTCGAGCCTGGCGCGGCCGCAGCCGGTGACTTTCAACGACCGGGTGAAGATCTCGCAGAAGGAGCTTGAGCAGCCAAGGACGGTGGAGACGGTTCGCGGCACCCAAGCGAGCACTGTGGACGTTCGTCCTGAATAGACCCGCCGCGTCCCGCGGCTCGGTGCGGGACGCGAGTTCACAAGGAGGAAGCGCCCCGACGAGTCGGGGCGCGCAGGAAAAGCGATGAAAACCAGATCGCATATCACGCAGTTGATAGCGCGCCGCGTGGCGCTGGCGGTGGTGATGGCGGCCCTGCTGGTCGCCCTCGCCGGCAGCGGCTGGGCGGAGCCGGCGGTCGAGCGGACGATGCAGGTAGGATCCTCGGAGGTGCTGGATTTCCAGGGGATCAAGCGGGCGGTGATGGCGGACCCGACGATCGCGGACTACGTGGTGCTGTCGGCGAAGCAGGTCATGGTTACGACCAAGGCGCCGGGCGCCACCGACTTCCACGTCTGGGATGAGAAGGGGCAGCATACCTTCCACCTGATCGTGGTCGCGCCCCCGTCGCAGATGCCGGAGGTGCTGGCGAAGATCGGGGACACGATTGCGAATCCGGCGATCAAGGTGAGCGAGGCGAACGGCGTCGTGATCCTCGAGGGCGAGGTCGCCACGCCGTACGAGGCGCAGCGGGCCGAAGCGATAGCGAAAGCCTACGCGCCCAAGGTCTCAAGCTTGGTCCAGGTGCGGCCGGCGGCGGCGCCGCCGGCGGCGCTCGCGACCGGCGTGGGAGCGATTCAGCAGGCCCTGGGGCCTGATATCAAGGTGTGGCAAGTGGCGGAAAACACCCTGTTGTTCGAGGGTACCGTCACCCCCGAGCAGAAGGCCCGGATGGACCAGATCGTAAACTCGCTGCCCCAGGAAGTGGTAGTCGTAGACCGGGTCGCGGCACCCGGAGCGGCGCCCCGCCAGATCCTGGTGCACGTGAAGGTGGTGGACCTTAACAAGTCGGCCTTGAGCGACATCGGCATTGACTGGGGCGGCTTGACCGAGGAGCGTGTCACGACCACCGAGGGCAGCACCGTCACCGAGAGCACCAAGTTCATCGCTCACGATCAGCCGATTCTCTTCGGCGAGCTGTTCACCGGGCCGTTTGCCGCGCTGGACGAGGTTGGCCCCATCCGCCGCCTGGAGGCATTGAGCGCGCGGCTGAAGGCGCTGGTCATGGACAACAAGGCGCGCATCCTGGCCGAGCCGAACCTGCTGGTCAAAGAAGGCAAGACCGCCAACATGCTGGTCGGGGGCGAGATCCCGATCCCGGTGGTGCAGACGGCGACGGGCGCGGCGACGGGCGCCGCGGGCGCGATCACGGTGCAGTGGAAAGAGTTCGGGGTCAAATTGGAGATCATGGGCAACATCTCGGTTGACGGCAAGAGCATGGACCTCAACGTGACGCCCGAGGTCAGCAGCCTCGACTTCGGCAATGCCATCGTGGTGTCGAACATCGTGCTGCCGGCGCTGCGCACGCGGCGGGCGCACAGCGTGGTGCACATCGGCGATGGGCAGACGCTGGTCATCGGGGGGCTCTACCAGAACGAGATCTCCAAGAGCGTGCGCAAGATCCCGATCTTGGGCGACATCCCGATCATCGGCGAGTTCTTCAAGCGCACCGACAAGCAGAATCGCGAGTCGGAGCTGATGATCTTCGTGACCCCCGAGATCGTGACCGAGGCCTCGGCCAAGGCGCGCACCGATGCCGCAACGCAAAAGCTAGGAGAGATGAAATAAATGTCCGCGGAGCGCTCCAGCGCCACTCGCGTCGTGGTCGCGAGCGGCGACCAGTTTGAAAGCCAGCAGATTATCGAGATCCTGAGCAAGCAGGAGGACATGGAGGTCGTCGGCCTCGCCCAGGATGGGCTGGAGGCGTCGCAGATGGCGGTGCAGCTCAGCCCCGATGTGGTGCTGGTGGACGCGGAGCTGGCGGAGATGGACGGCGTGTCGGCGGCGGAGACGGTCTCGCTCGCGGCGCCGGCAGTGGCGACGGTGCTCATGAGCGGCGCGGCGCCGGCGGAGATCTGGCGCCAGGGGATGCGCGCTGGGGCCAAGGACATCCTGAGCAAGCCCTTGGTGCCGGCCCAGCTTTTAGAATCCATCCGCGCCCTCCAGCGCGCCCGGGCAAAGCGCGACTCGCCGGAGTTCCAGGCGCTGGTGGATCCGGAGCTGATGCCGCGCATCATCGCCATTGCCGGCGCCAAGGGCGGCGTGGGCAAGACCACGCTCGCGGCCAACCTGAGCGTGGCGCTGGCGCAGGCCTATCCCGGGCAGACGGTGCTGGTGGACGCCTACTCACAATTCGGCGACGTCGCGCTGATCCTCAACCTGCGCCCGAAGCGGACCCTGCTCGACATGGTGCCGCTGGAGGACGACATAGACCGAGAGCTGGTCGAGGCGCACCTGACGCCGCACGAGTCGGGGCTCAAGGTGCTGGTGTCATCGAACGATCCGACCGAGCTGAGCTCGATCAGCGCCAAGTGCATGGGCACGGTGCTCGCCAACCTCAAGCGCAGCTATCGCTTCATCGTCATGGACGTGCCACCGATGCTGTACGAGACCACGATCTTCGCCCTCACCCACGCGACGGCGGTGCTGCTGGTGGCCAATCTCTTCGATCTGACGACACTCAACGACACGCGCAAGCTGTACCAGCTGCTGACGCGCGACTACATTGCGAAGGAGCGCATCCACCTCGTGCTCAACCGGGTGGCGCGGCAGAATCGCTTGCAGGCGGAGGAGATCGAGCGCACCTTCGGGCGCGAGGCGACGGTGAGCATCCCCAATGCCGCGGGACTGGTGGTCAACTCGATTAACGAGGGGGTGCCATTCATCATCAGCCATCCCGACGCGGCCATCTCGCGCATCATTCGCGAGCTGGCCGCGAAGCTGGTCAAGATCGGCGGCAACGGCGCCGCGATCGGGATCAGCCATCCTGCCAAACTCAAGTGGCTGACAAAGGGATAAGGAACTGGGGGCGTGGCCCGGCTGCGCCCCGGAGTGACTGAGAGCGTCGGAAAGGCGCGGCAGCGCCGCGCTGAAGCAGCGCAGAGCTTAAATAAGGAGACAAGTCATGTCTGTAGTTACCAGACAACCGGGTGGGAAGATCTATCAAGGCGACCCCGAAAGCGAGGGCCCCGGCGTCCTGGCGCGCGAGGAACGACTGAGCCTGGTCGCCCGCGTGCACGGCAAGCTTCTGGACGAGGTCGAGCCAAAGAAGCTGACCGCTCTCAGCCGCGAGCAGATGATGGACGAGATCCGCGCCGCGCTCGACAAGGCGGCGGCAGAGGGTGTGCCGGCGCTGTCGGGCCGGGCGCGAATTCGCGTGCTGCGGGAGGTCTACGACGAGGTCAACGGCTATGGGCCGATCCAACCCCTGGTCGAGGACCCGTCGCTAACCGAGATCATGGTCAATGGCCCGGATCAGGTGTGGGCGGAGCGCGAGGGGAAGCTTTTCCTGACCGACCTTAGATTCCGCGATGACGCGCACGTGATGCGCATCATCGAGCGCATCGTGGCCCCGCTGGGGCGGCGCATAGATGAGGCGAGCCCGATGGTGGATGCGCGGCTGCCCGACGGCTCCCGGGTCAATGCCATCATCCCGCCGCTGTCGCTGGTGGGGCCGTGCATCAACATCCGCAAGTTCTCGCGCGTTCCCTATACCGCGGACGACCTCATCGCTTTTGGCACCCTGACGCCGGTGATGACGGCGTTGCTCAAGGCGTGCGTGGTGGGGCGTCTCAACATCATCATCTCGGGCGGCACCGGCAGCGGCAAGACGACCTCGCTCAACGTGCTCTCGTCGTTCATCCCCACTAGCGAGCGCATCGTGACGATTGAGGATGCGGCGGAGTTGCAGCTACAGCAGGAGCACGTGGTGACGCTGGAGACCCGCCCGCCCAACCTGGAGGGCAAGGGTGAGATCACCATCCGCCTGCTGGTGCGCAACGCGCTGCGCATGAGGCCGGACCGCATCATCGTGGGCGAGGTGCGCGGCGGCGAGGCGCTGGACATGCTGCAAGCGATGAACACCGGTCACGACGGCTCGCTGAGCACCGCCCATACCAACAGCCCGCGCGACACCCTGGCGCGGCTGGAGACGATGGTGCTGATGGCGGGAATGGACCTGCCGTCGCGGGCGGTGCGGGAGCAGGTCTCGTCGGCGATGAACCTCATCGTCCACCAGCACCGCTTCAGCGATGGGACGCGCAAGGTCACCCACATCTCCGAGATCCAGGGCATGGAGGGCGACGTCATCGTGCTCCAGGACATCTTCCTCTACCGCCAGACCGGGGTGGACGCGACGGGCAAGGTGATCGGCGAGCATATGGCGACCGGCCTGCGGCCGCGGTTCCTGCCGCTGCTGGAGAGCAAGGGCGTCCACCTTTCGCCGGAGATCTTCGCTCCGCAAGGAGGCAAGAAATGACTGGCGCAGTCATTTCCAGGGCCCACCTGTTTGCTCCGATTGGAGGTCAGAAATGAGCGTGTGGCTTATTCCCGCGGTCGCGTTCGCGGCCGCCGCGCTGGTGGTCGCGCTGCTGCTCTATGCGTTCACCGTCGGGCAGCGGCGCGTAGGGCGACGCATCGAGAACATGGGTAACGATGCGGCCAAAGACAACAAGACCGCCGGCCGCGGCGACCCGTTCCCGACCATTACCTCGCTGCTGGAGCGCCGCGGACAGCACAGCGCGATTGAGGTCGCCCTTGAGCGCGCGGGCCTCAACTGGCGGCCGAGTGAGTTCGTGGTCGCTGACGGCGGGCTGATAGTGCTGCTGGCTGCGGCCGGCTGGCTGGTGTGGGGTGCGCTGGGCGCGGCAGCGGCGGTCGTGGTGGGCGCGCTGGCGCCCTTCGCGGTGCTCAAGGTGCTGGAGGCGCGACGGCTGCGCGAGTTTGAGCGCCAGCTCCCCGACGCGCTGATGCTTATCGCCTCGACCCTGCGCTCGGGGTACGGAATCCTGCGCGCCATCCAGGCGGTGCGCGACGAGATGGCGCCGCCGATCTCAATCGAGTTCGCCAAGACGCTGGACGAGACCAACGTCGGCGCGCCGACGGCAGAAGCGCTGGCGCACCTGGCGCGGCGGGCGCCGCTGCCGGACCTGGACATCGCGGTCACCGCGATACTAATCCAGCTCGACGTTGGCGGCAACTTGGCGGAGGTCATGGAGATCGTCGCCCGCACCGTGCGTGAGCGCCAGCGCATCCGGGCGGAGGTCAATACCTTGACCGCCGAGGGGCGACTCTCCGGGGTCATCCTGTTCATCCTGCCGCTGGCGATGGCCGGGGTCCTGACATTTCTCAATCCGGCGTACATGTCGGCGCTGTTCAAGACTTCGTTCGGGCATATGCTGATGGTGCTTGGCGGCGCGCTTATGATTGTGGGCGGGCTGGTGATCAATCGCATGTTGCAACTCGATTTCTAGGGAACAAGGAGAACAGCGGTGTTGCTCATCGTTAGCGTGCTGACATTCATCGCGGTGTCGCTCATGGTGGTGAGCGCGCTGCGGCCGAGCCGGGCGGTGGCGCGGGAGCGGATTGACGATTACCTGCTGCCCGAGCAGCAGGCATTTGCCGGGCACCCGTGGCTGGAGCCGAACTTCGCGGCGCGGGTGCTGCGGCCGCTGCTGGCGGCAATCGGCAGGACGGCGAGCAGCGTGACCCCCGCCGGGTACCTGGATAAGGTTCGCCGCAAGCTGGACATGGCCGGCAACCCGCGCTACATCGGGACGCTGGAATACGTGGGGCTCAAGGTCGTCTCCCTGGGCCTGATCCCACTGGGTGTGTTCGCGCTGCGGCGCTTGTCGCCAGAGGGGGGCATCGTCATGTGGCTGATGCTGCTGGTCATCGTGGGAGTGGGCATCTGGCTGCCCGACATCGTGCTCCAGCGCATCATCGAGGGGCGCCAGACGGCGATCCGGCGCACCCTGCCCGATGTGCTCGACCTGCTGGTGGTGAGCGTTGAGGCCGGAGTCGGCTTCGATGGCGCGATGCAGAAGGTGGTGGACAAGATGTCGGGCCCGCTGCGGGAGGAGATGGCGCGGGTGTTGGAGCAGGTGCGCCTGGGCCGCTCGCGGGCGGAGGCGCTGCGCAGCATGGGCGAGCGCACCCATGTCACCGACCTCATCTCGTTCGTGGCGGCGGTGCAGCAGGCCGAGACCCTCGGCGTCAGCATCGCCAAGGTCCTGCGCGTACAGGCCGACGCGGCGCGCGAGCGCCGCTCGCAGCGGGCGCGGGAGGCGGCGGCCAAGCTGCCGGTGAAGCTTCTGTTCCCGCTAGTCTTCTTCATCTTCCCGGCGCTGTTCGTAGTGATCCTGGGGCCCGGGGCGATCCGCTTCGCCGACCTCTTCAAGGTGCTCGGCAAATAGGCTGCCCAGATGAGCTGCCGCATGTGGGCGCTCTGGGGAAAGGTGCGGCGCGGACTGGGGCGCGACCTCGACCTGCGCGCGTGGGCTATGATCGCCCTCATGTCGCTGTGGATGCTGCTCAATGTCTTCGATCTCTTGATAACCTATGACGGGCTCGCGGTCGGTGTCGCCTACGAGGCCAACCGGGTGATGAGCCGAATTATCCAGGCGCCAGCGCTAGCGGCGCCGATCAAGCTGGCGCTGGCGTACGTCGTGCTGAAGCTCGTCGAGCGGGTCGAGACCCGCACCCCCTACTCGGGGCTGGCGCCGCTGCTGGCGGTGAATATCTACCTGAGCTGGGCGTGTCTGCACAACTTGAGTGTGCTGAATGGCGCTGCGGATGGTTCGCATTTTCTGCGTTACTATCCGCTGACAGGATTGCCCTGAGGCCCGAGGCGCTTGGGGAAGGGCCGGGATCGCGGGCCGCGCAAACGCCCGGTCTCGCAAAGGGGTCGGCGGGGATGCCGTGGTGGAGCAGACGAAAGCAGATGCCGCAAGCTTGCCGATCAGAGGCGCACGAGGCCGCTGCGGATGGCGTAGCGCGTGGCCTGCACGCGATCGTGCAGCCCGAGCTTGCCGAAGATATTGGCGACGTGGACTTTGACCGTGCGCTTGCTGATGAAGAGGCGCTCGCCGATCTGCGAGTTGCGCAGTCCCTCGGCGAGCAGCTTAAGGATCTCGGTCTCGCGCTCGCTCAGCACCGCCTCGGTGCGCTCGCGCTCGGCCTGGCGGGCGCGGCGCAGCTCGCTGAAGAGTCTCCCGGTCATCTCGCGCTGGAGCCAGTGGCCGCCAGCGCCGACGGCCTGCACCGCGCTCAGGATCAGCGGGGGATCGGCATTTTTCATGATACAGCCATCCACGCCGTCCTCGATGCAGGCAGTGAGGGTCTCCTCGTCATCAGGGGTGACGAAGGCGATGAGCCTGATGCGCGGGAAGCGCTGGCGCAGGTCGCGGATCAACGCCAGGCCATTGGCGCCGTCGAGGTCGGGGTCCAGCAGCACGATGTGGGGATCCAGCTCCGCGCAGCGCTGCCGGAGTTCCTCGGCGGTGCCCGCCTCGCCAATCACGCTCAGCCCGGGCTGCTCCCGGATGAACGCGCTCAGGCCTCGCCGGAAAAACGGATAGTCATCGGCGATGAGCACAGTGGTGACAGAATCCCGGGCTGTCGTGCGTTTGATCATACCGCTTGTGTTGGCCATCTCGCCTTAAGGCCTACCATCGAACAGGCGTATGCGGGCCTAGAGGCTGCACTTATCCACAATGTGCACAGCAAGATTCGTGCCACTACATCCCGGCCAGCTTACCAATCGCCTACAATCCAATCGCCTATTTGGCAACCGTATGCTTGGAAGCGAGGCGCCCAAGACGCCACAGACTCATGGGGGAAACCGCTGGCGAAGGCGACAGAGAGGGTACTCCATTGAGGCTGAGGCTAGACCGACCCTCGACCGCGTTGATATGCCTGCTGATCGTGGTCGCCGCGTGGCTTGCGGTCGTGGCTCAAAAGTGGGACTGGATTGCCGTGGCGAGCGCGAGCGCCATCACCCTGCTGTGCGCGGCTGTGGTCTTGCACTACGTGAGCACCACGGTCAGCCGCGTGATCCCGGAGAGACCGCGCCGGCCGGCGAGAACCGACGAAGCAGCACAGTTCCGCCGGGGGCTGTTTAACCTCCTTGCCGCGCTCAAGCTCGGCATCCGCTATTGCGAGGATCACCTCGAGGCGGAGCCGGAGCGGTTGATCGAGCAACTGGAGCAGATGTACGACAACATAGATTCCTTCATCAACCAGACGGTGCGGCCGGTTCGATTCTACCAGCGGGCGCGATGGCACTGGCGTCTCTACCCCCGCTGGCCGTGGCGCCCGAATGCCCAGCACCGAACACCCCGGTAGCGGGAAGCAGGAAGCGGGGTCTTCTGCTCCCCACTCACTTCACGGCGGCCGCGGCTGCCAGCGCCGCAAGCGCAGCGAGTTGGTCACCACCGAGACGCTGGAGAACGACATCGCCGCCGCGGCGTAGATGGGGTTGAGCAAAATCCCGAAGACGGGATAGAAGAGGCCCGCCGCCAGCGGGATGCCAAGCGCATTGTAGATGAAGGCCCAGAACAGGTTCTGCTTGATCGTCTTCAGGGTGCGCTGACTCAGCTCAATCGCCGCAACGACGCCGTTGAGGTTGCCGCTGACCAGGGTGATGTCGGAGGATTCGATCGCCACGTCGGTGCCGGTGCCGATGGCGATGCCGAGGTCCGCCTGCGCGAGGGCTGGCGCATCGTTGATGCCATCGCCCACCATCGCCACGAACTTGCCTTCCTGCTGAAGCTTTCGCACCTCGTTCGCCTTCTGCGCGGGCAGCACTTCGGCGAGAACGCGCTCGATGCCCAACTGACCGGCGATGGCGCGCGCGGTCTGCTTGTTATCGCCGGTGATCATAATGATCTCCAGGCCCATCTCGCGCAGCCGCTGCACCGCCTCGCGTGAACCGAGCTTAAGGGTATCGGCGACCGCCAGCATCCCGATAACCCGCCCCTCGCGCGCGAGAAACATGACGGTCTTTCCCTCGCCGCGAAGGGCTTCTGCCCGCGCCGCGAGCGGCCCCAGCTCCAGCCCGTTATCCGCCATCAGCCTCGCATTCCCCAGCAGCAGGCTGGCACCCTCCACCCTGGCTCGCACCCCATGGCCGCTCACTGCCTCGAAATCCGCGGCCTCTGGCAGGTCAATCTGGCGTTCCTGGGCCGCGCGCAGGATCGCCTGGGCGATGGGATGCTCAGAGCCGCGCTCCGCCGCGGCAGCCAGCCGCAGCACCTGCGCCTCATCGCCTCCCGGCGCGGGCACGCTATCGGTGAGCCAGGGATTGCCCTCGGTGAGGGTGCCTGTCTTATCGAAGACGATGGCTTGAAGCCGTTCGGCGAGCTCCAGTTTCTCCCCGCCTTTGATGAGGATGCCGTTTTCGGCGCCTCTGCCGGTGCCGACCATGATGGCAGTGGGAGTCGCCAGACCGAGCGCACAGGGGCAGGCGATGATGAGCACGGCGACGCAGTTCATCATCGCCAGGGTAAAGGCCGGCGGCGGCCCAAAGATGAGCCAGGCGGCGAAGGTGATGAGCGCGATAATGATGACCGCGGGCACGAAAATGCCCGCCACGCGATCGGCCAGGCGCTGGGCGGGCGCCTTGGCTCCCTGGGCCTGGCGCACCAATTGAATGATCTGCGCCAGGGCCGTGTCCTTGCCCACCTTGGTCGCGCGAAAACGAAACGCGCCGCTGCGATTGATGGTGGCGCCAACGACCTCGTCGCCTTCCGCCTTTTCGACGGGCACGCTCTCACCGGTGATCATGGATTCATCCACCGATGACTTGCCCCACACCACCACGCCGTCCACCGGGATCTTCTCGCCCGGCCGGACGACGACGATATCGCCCTGGCGCACCTGGTCCGCCGGGACCTCGACCTCCTCGCCGTCGCGGACGATATGCGCCAGCCGGGGGCTGAGTTCCATCAGCCGCCGGATGGCCTCGGAGGCCTGCCCTCGCGCGCGGGCTTCGAGATAGCGACCAAGCAAGATGAGGGTGATGATTACCGCCGCGGTATCGTAATAGACATCCGCCCTCTGCCCGGCGGCGCGCAGGATCCCAGGGGCGGTAGTCAGCACCAGGCTGTAGGAGTAAGCGGCGGAGGTGCCGACGGCGATGAGGGTGTTCATGTCGGCACTGCGGCGCCGCAGAGCGGCCCAGGCGCCGCGGTAGAACTGCCAGCCGGCCCAGAATTGCACCGGCGTGGCCAAGGCGAGAAGCGCCCAGAGCATGACCGGGCGAGGCACGGCCCGCAGTCCCGGGAAGTAATCCTGGTTAGTGCCGAGCATGATCAGGGCGGCGCATATGGCGGAGAAGATGGTTCGGGTGCGAACGCGATGGAGATGGCGCATGCGCTCCAGGCGCTCGGCATCCGCAAGCCCCGCCTCGATTTCCTCGCCGACCTCATAGCCCGCACCACGCACCGCTTGCGCCAGTCGCTCGCGCGTTACCGCCAGCGGCACCGCCTGAACCATCGCCTGCTCGGTGGCCAGGTTCACATCGGCGAGCATCACCCCGGGCACCGACTTGAGCGCGCCCTCGACCGCGGCGACACAGGAGGCGCATGACATGCCCCGGATAGGCAGACTGAAGGTCTGCACCCCGGCCTCGTATCCAAGTTCTCTGATCGCGTTAGCGAATTGCTCGGGCCCGATCTCGTCCGGGTCATAAGTGATGGTGGCGGTCTCGGAGGCGAGGTTGACCGAGACCTGCTTGACGCCGCTCAATCGGGAGAGGCCCTTCTCGACGGCGGCAACGCAGGAGGCGCAGGACATCCCGCCCACCCGCATCTCGATCTGTGCCACAGCCATGTGCACCCCGGCAGCCGCGCGCTCGACCATCATCGCAACGCCGGCATTTGTAGTTCTATTGTATCAGAAGAACGGGGGTCGTTATTGCGGGTCGTGTCTTGGCCGTGGCCTTTTCCGGGCTACCAGCGTCCGGAGCGAAGAGGTCTTGCGGACGCAGCAACCGAAGGAGACCGCTGCCCTTCGAAACGGGAGAAGAGTATGTCCAAGCGCGAGCCGCGAGCAATCATAGTTGGGGTTGATGCCATCTCCTTGAAGCTTCTGGAGCGCTTCGCAGTGGCGGAGGGTGGCCTGCCCCATGTGGCGGATCTGATGGCGCGCGGCGCGGCGCTGCACGCGATGGCGTGCATCCCCGCGTATACCCCGGCCAACTGGGCGACCCTCGCCACCGGCGCGTGGCCGGGCAGCCACGGCGCGGGCAATTGGCACGACACCGCCCCTACCGATCCGCCAGGACGCCGGCCGGTGTCCACCTTCGATTCGCGCGCCATCACGGCGGAGACCATCTGGGAGTCTGCCGAGCGCCAGGGGCTGAGCTCGCTCGTTATCGCCTACCCCGGGTCATATCCGTCGCGGCTGAAGCAAGGAATGGTGGTGGCGCCGCTGCCGAATGGGTTGTGGTCGTGGGACCTGGTGCCCGGTCGTGAATACTGCGCCGGCGTGCGCAAGCCGGGGGCAGCCGAACTGAAGCTGGGGACCGCCGGCGATTGGCCCGGCGCGCCAGAGAGTTCGCTGGCGGGGGTAATCACGGTGATGGAGACCGGCCCGCGAGAAGCTGGCGCGGTAGGGGCCGTGGAGGACGGCGCGACTGGCGGCGCGCGAGAAGCGGGCGGCAGCCCAGGTGTCAGGTTGTGGCTGGTGCTGCCCAAGGGCGCTGGAGGGTATGATCGAGCCCTGCTGTTCGATGAGCGCGGCGGCAGCGGGCCGGCGGCGCAAATGCGCCCCGGTGAGTGGTCGGAATGGATCATACGCGAGTTCCCAACGGAGACGGGGCCGCGCCCGGCCTCGGTCAGGTTCAAGTTGCTGGAGCTGAGCTCGGACGGGGCGCGGGTGCGGCTGGTGAGATCATCGGTTTACCCGACGACCGATTTCACCGCGCCGGCGGAGCTGTCGAGGGAACTGGTGCGCGCGGCCGGCCCTTACTTCGAGCACGCGGCGATGGCCCCCGCCGCCGATTTCGCCAGCTACCAGGAATCGGTGTACGATGAGATGGAATACCAGGTGGACTGGCACGTGCGCACGGCAGCGCATTTGCTGGAGACGCGCGGATGGGATCTATTCTACAATCACTGGCATTTCCCGGACACGGTGCAGCATCATTTCATGAGTCAGGCAGATCCGGATTCACCGCATTACGACGCTCTACACGCGGAGGCCTACCTGTCGGTGCTGCGGCGCGCATACCAGCTCAGCGACCGCTTGCTTGGGGGACTGATGCGGCTGGCCGGCGCTGAGACTCATGTCGCGCTGGTATCGGACCACGGCAACGCGAGCAACAAGTACGTCTGCCACCTGGAGCGCCGGCTTCAAGAAACGGGGCTCCTGCGGCGCGAGGGCGCGGGTGGAGATGGTGCGATTGATTGGGCGAATAGCCTGGCCTACCCGCACGGAGGGTTTCAGGTCAACGTGAACCTGCGCGGGCGCGAAAGCCACGGATCGGTCGAGCCGGAGCATTACGCGCGCGTGGTGAACGAAATCATCAATGCGCTGCACGACTGGCGCACGGATGACGGGCTGCGGCCGGTGGCGCTGGCGCTGCGTAAGCAGGACGCGGCGCTGATCGGTTACTGGGGCGAGCGCGCCGGCGATGTGATCTTCATCTACAACGCGGGGTTCGCCTGGGGCCAGCCGCACGCGGGAGCATCGGTCGCGCCCGCGCCTCCGGGGGCCAACCACGGGCCGCAGATTCCCACTGCCGAGACCGCGTTCAGCAGCAATCTTGCGGCGTGGATCATCGCCGGCCCCGCCATCAAGGCCGGCTACCGGCGGGACATGAATCGCGTCGGCCCCGCGCGACTGATTGACTTCGTGCCAACCCTATGCCACGCGCTCGGCATCACCCCGCCCGCCCAATGCCAGGGGGCCGTGGAATACGATATCTTCGAGGGCCGACGCCCGGGGACGGGGCACGCTTAGGGCCTGTAACGATACCCCGGCAATTCTGTCACCCTGAGCCCTTCGGCTCCGCTCAGAGCTTGCCCTGAGCGCAGCGAAGGGGTCTCCCCACGGCGAGATTCCTCGCTTCGCTCTGAATGACAAGAGCGGAAGCGACGGTTTTGTTACAGGCCCTTAGGGTAATCGCCCCGAGCGCTTCTCGAGCGCCGCCGCGGCTTGCTCGGCGCTCATGGTGTACATGATGTGGCGCGCGAGCTCCTGAAAGCCCAGCTTTTCGTACACCCGCTGGGCGGGAAGGTCCTGCTCCAGGGTGGTGACCCGCAGCATCTGGGCCCCTTCGGCGAGCAGGCGCCGGATGATCTCGGTCACGAGGGCGGTGGCGATGCCGCGGCTGCGCCAGTCTGGATGGACGGCGTTATTGCACACCTCGCCCACGCGGTCGGCGGCGTGGAACCAGGAAGTCGCGTAGCCCACGACTCTCCCGTTGGCTTCGGCAACCAGGATGCGATCGAGGTGCGCCTTGCCGAATTGATCAACCTCGTTCGCCTTGCGCGTCTGCCAGCCGACGCCGGCAACGAGGCCGTAGCGGCGCTCGACCATCTGCGCCACGCAGACGCCTTCCCAGGCAGTGCGGTTGAGCTCGTAGATGGCGGCCAGGTCGCCCTCGCGGGCGGGCCTGATTGATACCGCTTGAGCATTCGCTGTCATTGTTATCCACCAAGGGGTGACCCGGGCCCTGAGCACCTCGATATGGCGCAGGAAGTGCGGCAACGACGGTCGGGAACCTGTTGCAGACGTGGAAACGGGCGCCTCGCGCCAGGGGTAGTTCCCGTTTTCACGGCATAATTCCTGCGCCACCTGGGAATAAGGGATTGGGCATTCGCAAGCGGCGGAGGGCGTGTTCGCCAAGCGTTGCTATGACGCGCCAACTCCTCCCCCTGCCAGCTCGTGCTACGTAGCGAGCCTACTCCGCCGTAGTAGCCTACGGCTACGAAGGCCGGAAGCTACTTCGCAGAGTAGCAGGGGAGGATTGAGGTGAGGGTGGATGGCCGCGTCGTGCACCCTCACCCGTCCCGATGAATCGGGACGACCTCTCCCTGCAAGGGCGAGGTGTCCGGAGCCGCTCGCGCACGCCAGCGAAAAACGAACACACGCGGCGGATAGCATTTGCCTTGTGGCGAGCGTTCATCTTATGCTTATACGGATGATGAGCGAGGGGCGAGGGTGCAACTGAGCCGGATGCGGCGGGCGCTGCTGATACTGCTGATCGCGGCCAGCCTGCCTTTCGTGACCTACACGGTTTGGCTTGACGGCGGCACCGCCGGCAGCATGGTGCATTTCTATTACCTCCCCATCGTCACCGCCGCGATCTTTCTAGGCGACATCGCGGGCATGGCTACCGCGATCGCGGCCGCGGTGCTCACGGTGTTCTTGCCGCAGGCGCGCACCGGCGAAATGCAGCCCTTTCGCGACATCTTCGTGCGCCTGTGCTTTTTCTACGCTGTCGCCATCTTATCGGCTCGGCTCTCGGGCCAGTTCCAGCTTCGGGCGCAGGAATCTTCGAGCCTGCTTTCGGTTAGCCGCGCCGTCAATGCCTCGCTGCGGTTGGAGGACCTGTTGCGCACCATCGCGGATAAGGCGGTGGAGCTGTTGGAGGTCAAGGCCGCCTCCATCTTGCTGCTGACTGCGGATGGGCGTCACCTTGCTTTCGAGGCCGCCCACGGCTTGAGCGACGAGTACCTGAGCACGCCGCCGGTGCCGATCACCGACGAGCTCATCGCCGACGCCGTGGCCTCCCGCCGGCCCACGATCGTCACCGACGTCGTCCATCATCTCTGGCCGCAGTGGAAGGAACGCGCCGAGCGCGAGGGCATCAAGGCGGTGGCATGCGTTCCCGTGGTCATGCGCGAGCAGCCTTTCGGCGCCTTGTGCGTCTATGCCGGGAAGCACGTCCGGTTCAGCCGCCGCGCGATCCGTATCTTGCAGGCATTCGCGGATCAAGCAGGCATCGCCATCGCCAACGCCCGCCTCTACGAGGACATCAGGCGCAATTACTGGGATACGGTGCGTTCGCTGACCCGCGCGATTGAAGCCAAGGATCCCTATACCCTGGGGCACTCGGAGCGCGTGACGGACTACGCGCTGCGCATGGCCGGCCAACTGCGTCTGCCCAGCGATGAGGTAGAGATCATCCGTTTCGGCGCCATTCTGCACGATGTGGGCAAAATCGGGGTCGCGGAGCACGTGCTGAACAACGCGCGCGCGCTGTCCCCGCAGGACGAGATGCTGGCGCGCCTGCACCCGCTCATCGGCAAGAGCATTCTGGAGCCCGTGGATTTCCTCAAGCCCGCCATCGGCATCGTGCTTTACCACCACGAGCACCTGGACGGCAGCGGTTACCCGGAGGGGCTGTCGGGTGACGCCATGCCGCGGCTGGCGCGACTGGTGGCAGTGGCCAACGCCTACGACCAATTAACCAGCGCCACCGCCGAGCGACCAGCGATGGAGAAGTGGGAGGCGATTGCCGAGCTGGAGCGCCTGGCGGGGGCGCGCTATGACCCGGAGATGGTCAACGCCCTCAAGGCGGTGGTGGAGTCCGGCGGCGTGTGACTCTTCTTGGTGGGGCAGGCGTCTCGCCTGCCAACCCCAGCTCTAGTGCGTTCGCAGCCGAGACGGCTGCGCCACCAGGAGGGCTCTGGACCGCCACCCCTGATGCATCCCCACTCCCCAAGTCACACCCATCCGACGGCATTTCGTAGGGCAGGAGCCTTGGCCCACGTAGCCTCTCGTCCGACGTAGCCTTGGCGAAGTCGGATGGCGAAGTGGGCTTGTCTCCTGCCGTTGCGGGGTTGCGGACGAGGCGGCGGATTTCGATGCCAGAGCGTCTTGGTGAGGAAAACGACCTGGCGTCGAAACAACGGGGCTCCGGACGAGGTCGTCGCTGATTTCGATGCCAGAGCAGTTTGGGGAGCGGACGCTACATCCGTCGAAATGAGAGTTGCTTTGGCAGTCGAATACGACACAACGGGGAATCTGAGAGCACCTACATCTCAATCGCCCATAATCAGGACGTGTATTCCCGGGATGCCCAGGGCTCGCCTTCACTCCCCATTAGCACAAGGCCTGGAAGTGAGTAACGATAATGCTGGGGGCGCACTGCCCGCGCCCGTATGTCCATGCAACGCGGCCTAACGCAGGCTCAGCGGCTTGTTTCCGCGCTTATGGGTGTGCTTCGGATTGACCAGGCGGCTGAATTGCTCGTTGTTCTCCTCCAGTCGTCTAAGCCGGCGCGCATAGAGACGGACCAACCAGCGCTTCAGGCTCGTAGACTCGCCCAGCCGTTGGCTTACATCATCGGCGACCACGCCCTTGGCCGGCGTTCCCTTCCACCAGCCGCCGAGCGCCACCATGAACTCTCGCCACCATGCGGCGGCCTCGTCGTGATTCGGGTAGGTGTCCTCGCACTTGAGGAAATCTGGAACGGATTCGTACGTGCCCAATAGTTCACTGTCAAAGGGACCGTCACTCTGCCCCTTGCCGATGCTCCACAGTTTGCGTTCGAGAAAACGAAAAGACTTCGGTGCGCAGAGCCACCACTCCAGAAGGTTGTCCCGGACGCGGGGCCAGTTAGGACATATCTCCGCAAGTCGGGCTTCCACCCGTTGCACGCGTGGAGACTGTTTGTCGTAGTCAAAGGTCGGCATCTCGTAATACGCCAGTATGTCAGAGCCGCCTTCCCCCTGGGAGAACTTCCCCAGATACTCGTCGCGACAGAATTCATGACCCCGGTCATCATCCCACACCGTGTACTTCACGTTGTACCGGATGTAATGAAGCAAGCGCTCGACCAACAGTTCCTTGATCTCGTCGCGCTCTCCGAGGACGTTCCAGAGATCGGCGCACACGGTTTGCCAGTCAATCTTGCGGAACGCCAGTGCGGACAGCTCGTTTGCGGCGTCTTCCGGCGAGGCGCCGGCAAGCCAGGCATCCAGGCACAGGCAGTAATCCAATGCGGTTTTCTTCTGCGCCCGCTCCACGGTAAAGCAACCGTGGGCAAGCGGGGGCGGCGTCTCCTGCCCGATGGCATCCAGGACTTCCAGGACGGTTCCGGGGAAGAGGTAATGACCGCACGCGCCCACGTGGTACATGCAGCCTTCGACGATGCTTCGCGCCCAACTGGGCAATGGCCCCAATTCACTTTCCATCGCGACAATCTGACGCAATTCCTCATCTCCAGAGACGAGATCGCTCCATTTGCCCCCGTCATAGGGTGTATAGAACCAGCACCGCCCCGAGATGCTTTTCTCGTACACCTCCTTTGTCCACTCCGCTGGCAGCTTGTGTTCATTGAAGACTTCTTGCACCATCGGAAGAACCTCCTCGCTGTAGTAGGTGCCCAGGGAGACCTTGAGTTTCTCTCGCGCCCGGTGGATGAGTGACTTGGCAGTTCCCAGCGGGATATCGAAGAAGTCAGCCACCTTCTGGAAAGACAGGCCGTCGAGGTGGAACATGGTAAGGGGTATGCGGTATTTGGGAGGTAGAGACTGGATCGCTCGCTGCACGGCCTCTGCCAGCTCTTTGCGCTCCACCACTTCCTGGGGGCCTGGCGCGAAGTCAGGAATCTCCAGACTGTCCAAGTCCACTCGTCCGTTGAGTTGCTCGAAGAGCCCTGTGCGGAAAGCCTTCAGCCACTTCATTGCCACGCTGAACGTTATCCGCCGCAGCCAGGCCGGGAAACGTCTTGGCTCCCGCAATTGATCCAGGTTCACATAGGCCCGAATGAAGGTTTCCTGCGCGATGTCCTGCGCATCCTCCCAGTTGCCCGCGAGACTATAGGCGAGTCCGTAAACATGCCCCTGATAGCGGGCGACCAGCAGGTTGTAGGGCTCTGGGTCGCCGTCGCGAATCAGACTGATCAGCTCCACATCTGTCCGCTCCGCCACATCCCTCTCCCTGGTCTTCTCGACCATTACTATCGTATTGACCCTAATCTGCGGCAAAAGGTTGCATTCGAGAACCTCTTTCGGAGTCGGCTTCCTGCTGCAACCCCGAATGGGCCCGTCGAGCACCCGCAAACCTGTTACATGGAGATCCAGTTTGCGGATACACCCCACAGCTCCATCAAGCCGCTGGAGGCGGTGGGAATCGTTCATCCTGAGCTTGTCGAAGGGAACCCGCGTCCGAAGAGCAGTCCCCGCCGGCTGCTACGATTGACCAACCCCGTGACCGTGATGCGCGAGTGCGTAGGGCGGGAGCCTTGGCCCACGTAGCCTCTCGTCCAACGTAGCCTTGGCTAAGTCGGATGGCGAAGTGGGCTTGTCTCCTGCCCGGTCCGGGGTTGTTGGCCCAGGGCGACTGGGGCAGAACGCCAGGTTCTGCCCTACGAGTTAGATCCCGCGCAGCGCGGCGCGGGCGGCGTGCGCAATGTGCTGGATGTCCTCTGCCGTGTGCGCCGTGGAAATGAAAACGGCCTCGAACTGCGACGGCGGGAGATAGACTCCGCGCTCCAGCATCTCCCGGAAGAACGCCGCATAGCGCGCGGTGTCACACCTCTTCGCCGACACGTAATCCCGCGGCGCCTCGGGTGCGAAGAACAATGTCAGCATCGAGCCGACGTGGTTAACCATCGCCGCGACGGCGGCCTCGCGGATTGCCTCGGTCAGCGCCGCCTCCAGCGCTTCGCCGGTGCGCTCCAGGTACTCGTAGGCGGGTGTGACCGCAAGCAGCGGGGATGAGCCCCCAACGTTGTAGGGGCGCGATTCCCCTCGACTGCGCTCGGGGCAGGCATCACGCCCATTCACAGCCGGGGGCCCTTCGACAGGCTCAGGGTAAACTGGCTGTGCCACATTATGGGGTGCGCGGCAGGTATCCCCACAAGAATCGGTCACACCCCGCTCGGCCAAAATGCGCAAGGTTTCCAGGCCCGCCGCCACCGCCACCGGATTCCCCGACAGCGTGCCGGCCTGGTACACCGGGCCGCAGGGGGCGACCATCTCCATGATCTCGCGCTTCCCGCCATAGGCGCCAACGGGAAATCCGCCGCCGATTATCTTACCCAGGGTGGTGAGATCCGGAGTTGCCCCGCAGCGCGCCTGGGCCCCGCCCAATGCGAGGCGAAAGCCGGTTATGACCTCGTCGAATATCAGCAGCGCCCCGATCTCGCTGGTTATGGCGCGCAACCCTTCGAGAAACCCGGGGGCCGGCGGCACCACACCCATGTTGCCGGCAACCGGCTCGACGATGATGGCGGCTAGTGATGCGCTGCGCTGCTCGGCGATGCGGCGCACCGCGCCCAAGTCGTTATAGGGCGCGATCAGAGTGTGAGCGGCATAGTCCTCGGGCACCCCAGCGCTATCGGGCAGACTGAGGGTCGCGACGCCGGAACCGGCGCGGGCGAGCAGGCCGTCGCTGTGACCGTGATAGCAGCCCTCGAACTTGAGAATATCGCTGCGGCGGGTGAAGGCGCGCGCGAGGCGGAGGGCGCTCATCACCGCCTCGGTGCCCGAGCTGACCAGGCGCACCATCTGGATTCCCGGCATCGCGGAGGTCACGAATTCGGCGAGCTCGACCTCCGCCTCGATGCAGGCGC